>Ga0335072_10000337_pt1 | contig 98633 bp, 107 predicted proteins | sample Lox_Sample_21_FD_206725 | JGI IMG/M metagenome (GOLD analysis project Ga0335072, IMG submission 206725) | Soil microbial communities from Loxahatchee National Wildlife Refuge, Florida, United States - Lox_Sample_2.1 | ecosystem: Environmental > Terrestrial > Soil > Wetlands | place: USA...
AATTGGAGTTCGAGAGGAAGGTTGAGGATGCGACTGTTGGAGAGGAAACCGCTGTCACTGTCGGTGCTTGTTGTGCTCCGAGCACTGGAGCTACCGCTGGAGTTTGCTCGAGGGCACGTCACAACTTGACCATTGTTTCCGTTCGACGCTTCTCCAGCGTCAGGAATATGATCCGTCATGACCGAAAGGCCCGGAAGTTCAGGTCGCCTTCTTTTGCGAAGATGGTAGCTGTGCGATACCATGGAGCCAATTTGATATGATGCCGGACAAGAACCAGCCTCCGATAGTAAGGACAGTTATATAGACAGCAGTTGGGAGAAGCGACTCTGGAAGTATATTTAGGATATACGGGTCTAAGATAATGTCGATTCCAACAGGTGGCGGGTTGTTCATGAGAGTTTGGTTAAGAGAGAAGAAGTCGGCGGCTGCGCGAACACGAAGGACAAGAGCCGGTTCGCCAACGTACTTTGCAGAACGAAGCGGCCAACCTGTCGGACATTCGAAATCGGCGTATAGAGGATCGACGTGTTGAGGAGAGTCAGAGGCGGAGAGGAGATAGTTGTAGCCAAGGACGTCGTCAAGTTCAAACGGCCACACTCGGAAATCCGTTGGTTGCTAGGGAAAGCAGCGTGTCAGAAATCCAAAATCTTTTGCTGGAAGCAATCGCATTCAAAAACATACGGTGGCACTCCAGCAAACACGGACCTCGTAGCGTCGGCCAGGCTCAAGTCCGTTGAGAAGATAGTAGTTCTCAGACCCGCGCGGGTCCTCTTCGCTTGGGAACGCGACTTGGAGCTGGGTATGTAGTTGAGATTTACTGGGAGACAAGGTATCCTGTATGCAGATAGGCTGGAATGTAGGATCGTCCTCACGGTTAACAAAGGTGAGTTGGTCGGGGGAAAGAAAGACAACTTTCTCTGTATTTGCCAGGACGGTGAAAGGAATAAAAAGCAGGCAGAGAAGAACAGTTGGCATGAGCATCTTCAGGCTGGCCAACTGTTAGCAACGACAAGACGACAACATCTGTAATGGTGCAACGGACAATGCACGATCGTAAGTCAAAAGCGAAGCCACCCGCTTTCTCGATGGCCCGTGAACGGATGACGGCAATAAGGCTCTAATTACTAGCGCCAAGCGAAGCGACGCGAACGTGTTTAGCCTGAGGGCGCAAGGCTGCAACGATTGGCCGTTTTTCCGCTTTTCTGCTCTTCTGATCTTCGCGACGCACGGACGACATAAACATCAAAAGGAGAAAGCGCTCGATATCGACAGCAACTCCGCCTGCGTGACCCCACAAACCCACCATCAAGGCCCCAATCTTCCTCCAACACCACCTGCCACTGCACCGACTCATCGTAAACAACAAATCCCGCCTTTTTACATTTCGATTGAATCCACCATGCGCGAAGTCATCAGCTTGAACGGTACGTCGGCCCTACTTCTGCGGCCTTGACCGCTACATCCTGGCACATTTCACTCCCGAGTCTGTCACTGACTTTTCGTCTCTACAGTGGGCCAAGCTGGCTGTCAAATTGCAAACTCATGCTGGGAGGTGAGCCGAACCCTTCTCGACCGCCCAGTGTCATCGTTGCCATCGATCTGGCCGGTTTGTTGATTGTGGACAATTACTAACTTCGTCTGCCGCCAGCTTTACTGCCTTGAACATGGTATCCAGGTGAGTTAACTCGCTCCAGAAGCTAGAGTTGAGCTTGCCACTGACATTATTCTTCTCCAGCCTGACGGATACTTGACTGAAGAGCGTAAAGCCGCTGCCGAAGACGATGGTTTCAGCACCTTCTTCTCCGAGACCGGTACGTCCGAACATGAGATTCTACCGAACCTTCAATAACACCCGACTAGGACAAGGCAAATATGTTCCTCGCACCATCTACTGCGATCTCGAACCCAACGTCGTCGACGAAGTCCGCACCGGCACCTACCGCGGCCTGTTCCATCCCGAACAGATGATCACTGGCAAGGAAGACGCGTCCAACAACTATGCTCGTGGCCACTACACCGTTGGCAAGGAACTCATCGATCAGGTTTTGGATAAGGTTCGACGCGTTGCCGACAACTGTTCCGGTCTGCAGGGTTTCTTGGTCTTCCACTCGTTCGGTGGTGGCACTGGATCTGGCTTTGGAGCGTTGTTGATGGAGCGTCTCTCCGTCGATTATGGCAAGAAGTGCAAGCTTGAGTTCTGTGTGTATCCCGCACCTCAGGTCGCTACGTCCGTCGTGGAGCCGTACAACTCCATCTTGACGACTCACACCACCTTGGAACACTCTGACTGCAGCTTCATGGTGGACAATGAAGCTATCTACGACATCTGTCGACGCAACCTTGGTATTGAGCGTCCCAACTATGAGAACCTCAACCGTCTGATTGCTCAAGGTATGTGTATTTGTGAAAGATATAAGGTCTGTCACTAAAATCGGCTAGTCGTGTCCTCGATCACAGCTTCGCTCCGCTTCGATGGTTCGCTCAACGTGGATCTCAACGAGTTCCAAACCAACCTGGTGCCGTACCCACGCATCCATTTCCCGCTCGTAGCGTACGCACCGGTCGTCTCCGCCGCCAAGGCGGCCCACGAAGCCAACTCGGTGCAGGAGATCTCGATGTCGTGCTTCGAGCCCAACAACCAGATGGTGAAGTGCGATCCGCGCAACGGCAAGTACATGGCGACGTGCCTCCTGTACCGCGGTGACGTCGTGCCCAAGGATGTCCACGCCGCCGTCGCCACGCTCAAGACGAAGCGTACCATCCAGTTCGTCGACTGGTGCCCCACCGGCTTCAAGATCGGCATCTGCTTCCAGCCGCCGCAGATGGTGCCCAACGGCGACCTGGCCAAGGTCAACCGCGCCGTGTAAGTTTGTTTCTTGCTCGCGATCGAATCATTCCGATCGTACTTCTTTTTATTTCGGAAGCCGCTAACTTTTTTCGAAATCCAGGTGCATGCTCTCCAACACCACGGCCATCGCCGAGGCCTGGTCCGCGCTGTCCCACAAGTTCGATCTGATGTACTCCAAGCGCGCCTTCGTGCACTGGTACGTCGGCGAGGGCATGGAGGAGGGCGAGTTCTCCGAGGCCCGCGAGGATCTGGCTGCCCTGGAGCGCGACTACGAGGAGGTTGCTGCGGACTCCCTTGAAGGCGAGGAGGGCGTCGAGGCCGAGTACTAAGGCTTCTTGTTGCGTGAGGCTGGGCGCCGCGGGGCGGGCTGCTTGATTAGGTGATGTAATTACGTGGTGCTGTTGATGGGGCTGGAGTCGGAACTCTGAGTGTTCTTAGATGATAGGTGGTATTGCTGGAGCAATGGATGAGCAGTTTATATACAACGATTGGCCCTGCCGTGATCTCTAGGAAGAAAATGTGTGAATTGTTGTCGAGTGCTGTGAATGGAGCAGTGCGTCAACCCAACCCTCGTCATCGCCAACATCATCTTAAGAATGCCAAATAGAAAGGGGTCATATCATCTATTGCACAGGAAAATTTGTGACAGCTAGAATGCTAACAAATTAGAACTCCAATCCAAATAGCTATGTAGTCCCTGGACTGCATCGTGTACATCGGTTGTGAAGGCATGCTGGACAGACCTCTGGAATAATAGCTATTAAATTTTGGACCCCACATTGGCACTATAGTCCACCTGAGTCAATGTCTAAAGTATGACGGTGTTCTTTTCTTGAGGTACACTTACACATATCCAGCAATCAGCAGGAGGATCCGGAAGACCAAGTGGACTCCAAGAGTTCGTAGAGTTATCAAGATTCAAGCGGGGAATCTCATTTTCGGCTCTGACTTCACATTTGCTGCCCTTGGGGTTATTGCAAGAGGTGCAAACTGTTTTCGCTTCCTCGTTCTCTGCTTGGCACGAACACTAGAGTAAGTTCAGTCGGGCGACGGTGCCTCAAACTTCATCTCTACAAAACTTACACATATCCTGATAGATTTTGACTCTGGGTCACCCGGTATAAAGTCCCACAAACACTCAGTTATGGTTAAAGATCTATGTCGTCTCATAAGCAAGAATGAAGGAGGGTGCAGGACCATGGCCTCGTTCTGCACGAAAATCAGTTAGACAGTAGAGTACGGAGCCACAACGGAGATGGAGACGAGAAGCGAAGAGCTGCGCCACGACGTGCTGCATATCGTACCTCTACGGAACATATTGGCTCCGAAGACTATAGAATAATTTCGAACTTCTCAGCCTGGTGTTGTTCTGCATCAAATCCTGATATATGTCAAAAATAAGCCAGTATGGATTCGCACTTGAGAATGCAAGATCGAAGTTCTCTACATCAGGTATGGGAAGCGAAGTACCGTCGGCGCCGGGTTAGCCAAGCATATGAAACTGAGTGCGTTCCCATTGAAGGCTCGTTAAAAAGTGGTGAGTCGTTGACTACCAAATTCCTCTGCAAAGGGAGGACACGACTTCATCCACCCGACAAATCATTGTTTCTTAAACTGAGGGAATTTTTGGGAACATCTACGCTAAACCGCCTTCGCACCAATTCTGGCTTCATCATTCTAGACGACCGGCGGGATCCAAACTGTGGATCTGATACCATGCGGACATGGGATTCTGATACCTATCGCTTGTACCCTCCTGAGGGACACGATATTCGTACGGAGAAGCTCAATCTTGTGCAATTTCTTGATCTGTTACGGAAGAAAGTTAGTATTTGTATCTCGATGTCATTCGATGTAGACTAACTGGTATAGAGAACAGACCTACGCGCAGAGCGTAGGATGATGTATGAGATTCGACGCCTGACGCCGCATAATATCCTGACGATCCGTAGATATATACCTAATGTCACGCCGCCGCATATTCTAATTATCGCAGCAACCAGTTCTGAACGTCATGTTTCTCAGTTGAGGACATTTTTCAGCAGATACGTCAGTTTCGAAACCCATTTTATCGTTTCTCTTGTAAGTTGGACAACGACCATTTGAGGCAGATTGACTAAGACATTAGGGATTTGGTTTCGATATTGAGTTTCATGTGTCATTCTTTGCTTTGAGGCCCGGCGGAAAAAGGGATGACAGGAAGAAAGGCTCACGATTCGGAGATCAACCTCTGAGAGCCGCACAGGAGCTGCCTCTCCGGAGCGTGGAAGCCGACTCAAAAGATTTATACTACTACGAAGCGCAAACCTCCGTCCTTGTCACTGGGCTCGATGAATACTTCTGGACAGTCTACTGCATCGTAGAGACTTATTACGGAAGTGAGGAAAAGGAGTGGACTTACCTAACAGCAAAAGATCCATTGGATCCCCCTACCGGTGGAGCTAAGTGGTTGAAGTTGCCGCATTGGAATCCTCGAGAGTACTATCTTAGAATAGTTTCTCAACGGATTGATCAAGCGACCCAGGAGTGGAAGGCTCTGATAGAAGCCTTTGATGAACGTATGACGGCATATGTGAGAAATATAATACTACTGGAAGCTACTTTCGCTGATAATTTCCCAGGAACATAAAAATTTAGACAATTTTACAGATGACCGTAATATGAACCTAACGAAAGAGCTTAGACCGACTGTGGATACGCTTAGGCTTTTTCGAGATGTCCTCGCAAAGAGCATTGCAGCATGGGACAGCTTTCTACTCAATGGAATTAGCTGCTTCGAATTACAAGATAGAACACTTTTACAACTTGACTGGGATGAGTTGTTAGGCGTTATCAGAGGAAGCGTTACGGAAATGGTGTCAATGCATCTTCACTTGACGCAAAAGCTCGAACGATTCCAAAGCATCCACAGTTCTGTAAGTCAGCTGAAATATAACACAACGCTGTATGAGAAAAATTGACGCTGAAGATAGACTATGAGCGCATCTTCGCTAAAAGAAAGCGTGGAGTCGACAAGCCAGAGTGCTGATATTGGAGTCTTAACCAAGCTGGGTGTGGTATGAACTTGCTTTACCATACACCCAATTCGTACATACGCTGATCTGCTGCAGGTCTATTTACCGCCGATGTTTGTTTGCGTAAGTTTCTTAACTAAACGTTGATAGCGTTCGTCTGATCATCATCACACAGTCGCTTTTCAGCATTACAATGATACCGCGAACAACACACTGGGGCTTCTACGCACTTGCTCTTATCCTAGCTGTATCACTCACAGTATTAGCGGCATCTTATCCACGAGCTCTTGATGTCATGTTTCCATTCACTAAAACGGTGTCAAGGCGTAGCTAGAAGTTAGGAGCACGATGTGCACCAAGCTTTGGCGGAAGACAGCCAGATGCACCGCTGATGGTACCGAGATTTCCTTTTCGCCTTTTGGTTGTAGCTGCCACACAGGCTGATCGAACTGGTCTCAGCTTTTCACTTCAGTCGCAATGCTGTTTCCCTAACGTAGTCCATCGAGGATGCCCATACTCACGGCTGATATTCCATTTTGGTAATACTCTTCTAGGTGCTAAAAATTTGTGGTGTGCCGCAATGCTCTGATGATTAGTATTGGGTAGTAAAGAAGTTTTGTCTCACTAAGAGCCATCTTTCAAACCCGAAGTTGTCGCTAAACCTGTCGTTTCTGTTGCTGGCATTGCTTATGCCGTCGCGTCTTGTCGAAGTTGCTTTGACCACTGCCAACACCAAACGAATCGCTCTGTAGATTCCGAACAAAGAATGATAGTTTGGAGAATGGATTAACGAAAAGAGAATTTTGTCAACTACATACGATCCCGACTTTACCAATGGCTAATTCAAGGCTTCGGTCAGATACCACCACGAGCGTAACCAATCGCCATTAACGCGGGAGTTCCCCACAACGGAAGTAAAGGAGGAAACGTGCCAGCCCTTGCAAAGCCCACTCCGGCAAGAAGATTCTGTATGAAGATTACAAGAAGCATAAGACGCTCGTATTTCCCGGCACCGGACTCAGAGATTTTGTAGAAAAGGATGGCTGTTGGCGTTAGGATACTGTTACCTGGATTATCTCTCGAATGCGGCTACTTACTGGACAATGCGTAGTATCCACAGCCCTCCATCCACCCTATTTTCGCGGCAGTTCGAACCTGGGAATCCGGCTGTTTGTTGAGGGCTGGGAAGAGCTCGTTAAAGCCCATTGCGCCGTGACCAAGGACGCTGAAAGCATTGAGCCCTGCGGCGATCTTGAAGATGACGGACATGATTGATATTTAATGAATGATGAATCTAATTGCGAAGACCCGTTCAAAGGGGTTAATCCTCTACAATTCAAAGAAATTTCAAGTGAGAGTAACTCGCCCGCCTCCACCTTCATATGCGGGAACCTCGGAAGTGCGGCTGATACGATACCGTATTAGGGTTTTGGTAGACGTCGCTAGCGAAGATTATCACGCATGAATATCACACGCGTCCGCGGCGCTCTCGGCGATGGCATTCTTGGAGATTTGGGTGAAAACCCTCCTCACGTGCTTGATGCTACCTGGTACTTATTAAGTAGTCCTAGGATTACTCTAAGGTTGATGTGAAGTGCACAGTCGGTGGATGTGCGGATTGCCGGAGCACCTTAAAATGGTCCGAGTGTTCCGCCGCACATCGTATGCTCGGAATCAGCTAGGATGTGGCAATTGCACACGTCGTCTCGGTCCCAATAGAAATCAAATATCGATTCAGCTCACGGGTGGACTTTCAGCTGGGTGCGGGTGGTTATGGCACAGCCACAGGACCCTCAACCCTCACCTTCACCTCGTCCCGCACAGCCTTCGCGCCAAGGCCGAGCAACCTCCCTGTCCACGCGCACTCCAGCGGCGATTTTAAGTCTGGACGGATGATCTGGAGGCAGACATCTCGCTCCATAATCTCTGTCGCGCGCACGAGTACCACGTCTTGAAATCGCTTGCAATGGCCAATCCGGCCAGAGTCGCGTCTCCAGATTCCGGCCCCGACGACACTCAAGTTCCAGAACTTCCATCCGGTTGGATCGCGCAATGGGATTCCACGTCAGTCTACCTGCATTACCTTCTCTGCTGATACTAGAATGTATCTGCTTCGAGTCCAAAATGGTCCCGACCGCTATCCGTCCATGAATTGACACTGACAATCTATCCGCAGTTCGAGGAAATACTACTTCGTCCAGATCAGCACAGGCAAATCTACGTGGGAGCGACCGACAAGCGCTGCTCCAGGAGTCCCTACGTCCGCATCTAGCACTCCTGCTCAACATAACGGTCCTTATAATGTGCCTCAGAATGGGAGCGTTGAAGGAGGAGAAGCTGATGACACACGAGCATTTGGGGATCTAGAACATGGAGAGAGCACAGATCGAGCTGGTGGACTTGGCGTACGTCGACTCTACACGTTTAAAGTGATTTGAAGATTGAAATTGATCTGACATGGACTTTGCAGGGTATGGCGATGAATATGCTCATTGGCAAGCAATCGAAACAATCTGGTGGCTTGGTCGGTCAACTCGCTTCGGAGCTTCTAACAGGTGGCCAACAACATCACCAGCAACAATCGGGACCCGGCGCATTGGTTGGACAACTTCTAGGTGGAGCTACACATCATGGGTCTGGCTCTCAGTCGCAAGCAGGTGGTCTCGGTTCGCTGGCCTCCACTCTTCTGAATGCTGGTGGTAAGCCGCCTGGCGGTGGATCTGGCGGCCAACAGGCAGGTCTTGGTGGACTGGCTTCGTCGCTTTTGAATGCTGGAGGAAAACCGCCTGGTCAGAAACCCAGTAACCAGCAGGCAGCCGGTCTAGGTGGACTCATGTCAGGACTCCTTGCTGCTGGCGCCTCGCAATCGCCTCAACAGCAGAGTAATTTCGGCTTCTCGTCTTCCGGGAACCCATCAAGCTACTCCGCTTCCGCTCCACCAACTCAGTATCAGCCTCAAATTCAACACGGCCATCATCATCAACCACCAAGCCAACCTACTCATCAATTCAGCCAGCCAGCTCCATCACCGTACTCCGGGCCAAATTCGTCTCCATATGGAGGTCCACAGCCACCTTTCAACCCGCAAAGCTCCAACTACCCACAACAAGCACCGTCTTACGGCCAACAAGGCCCACGACCCAACCAACCCTACGGCCAACAAGGTCCGCCACCCAACCAGCCATACGGCGGCCAATTCAACTCGCCTCCACCGCAACAATACCCCGGCCCTAGCTTCGGCGGCCCTTCGCAGGGCCCACCACCAGGCAGCTACACGGGCGGGCCTCCCGCACCGGGCCAGTTCAGCGCGGCGCCGGCGCCGGCCGCGCAGTTCGGCCACCCGCAGGCCAGCGGCTTCGGCGCGCAGAGCGGGCCCGGCGGCTTCGGCGGCCCGCCCGCGCCGCAGGCCGGCTACGGGCAAGGACCGTCGCCTGGAGGGTTCGGTGGCCCGCCGAACGGATTCCCGGGTCCCACACCGCCGCAGCAGCACCCGCAGCAGCAGCGTCCGAGTGGTTTTGGCGCCCAGGGTTACGGCGGGCCGTCGCCTGCTCAGCAGGGCTATGGCGCCGCGCAGCAGGGGCAGCAGGGCTATGGTGGGCAGCAGCAGGGTCAGCAGGGTTATGGTGGACAGCAGCAGGGCCAGACAGGTTATGGTGGCTCGCAGCAGGGTCAGACAAGTTACGGTGGGCCGCAGCAAAGTCAGCAAGGTTATGGTGGGCCGCAACAAGGTCAGCAGGGTTATGGAGGGTCGCAACAAGGTCAGCAAGGTTACGGTGGGCAGCAGCAAAGTCAGCCGAGCTTTAGTAGTCCGTCGCAGAGCCAACAGAGTTATGGTGGACAGGGGCCAAGTTGGTAAGCATGGCAAAATGATGGGTGGTTATGTGGTGACATTTCGATGAACATCAACGGATACGACAAGGCGTTTCTGTGGGTCTGGATGCAAGCCATTTATGCTTTTCGCCATCCTTGTCTGTATATGCAACCTAGAGCGTGTTTGTTCAGCCAACTCAGGAGCATGAAGACTCCTCTCTTCGTAATCAAACTGAGAATGAATACACAGATAGCATTATGTTACACTTAAAATATCCACGCTTATGACGCCTCTTCATCGCAACACAAGTACGTTCTCTTCTACCGTCAACTATGCATGCACAGATAGATACCGATACAGTTCACACTCCACGAAACATAACGCAAGCACTGAATGCCTATACAGACTTCTCGCCATCGTACAACTCGACATCGCTTCACCCATACTAATCAAAGCTCACCACCACATAACCAATCTCACCTCCCACACCCCCCATCCTCACTCTCCAAACCCGTCAATCAACCCTTCTTCTTCGCCGGACTCCCACCAGCACTCCCATCTCTCCGCTCCTTATCGCGCTCCCAGCGCCGCGCCGAAGCCGGCGACCCAGCCGGCGTCGCAGTCCCGCGCCTCACGCGCTTCGGCACCGCCGCCTCGGTATCGCTATCAGCGGCGTCGCGCGCGCGCTTTGCAACCTTCACCGCCTCTGCGGGCGGCTGCGTGGCCGCCGCCGGCCGGTGCGGGATGGTCGCGACGTCGGCGGCCGAAGCGGGCGGGGGAGCGGGAGCGGGTGTGGGTGCGGGTGCGGACGCACCGCGGCATGTATCGCACTGCCAGCCTGCCCGCTCCGCTTTGCTGATCCCCACGCACGTCACGTGGTGCTCGGGGTGCAGGCACGCGTCGTTGCAGCACAGCACCGCGTTCTTCATGTCCGTGACTGCCGCGCCGCACACGCACTTGCCTGCTTCGCGGGCGGGTGGCGCGGCGTCGGGAGCGCCGTTGGGCGCGTTGGCCGGCGCGCTGGCGGCGTCTTCGGTGCCGGATGCGGTGTCGTTGTCGTCGGTTTGGGTGGCGCCGCTGGCCAGGTTGCGTGAGCGCGCCAGGCTCCACTGGTACACGGTCTTGTCCATCAACTCGTCCAGTCGCAGCTCCTCGAGCTTTTTCTCGAACTCAGCCTGCACCTCGGGGTCCTTGAGCAGCGCCTCCGCCGCCGGCGTCTTCACCCAGCGGTAGACCGCGTCCGCGAGGTACCGGTTCGCGGTGATGACCTCGCGCGCCATGTGGTCGTCCCACGCCCGCATGAACGCCTTTTGCTTCTCGCTGACGCTGCTCGGCATCGTGCGGAAGATGGCTTCGCGTTTTGCATCCACGTAATCGGTTTCCGGGTCGTCGTCGCTTTCGCTCAGCAAGTCGCCCGCGTCAACCAGCAGCCTCGACTGCGTACTGAAAACTTGAAGTTTCCGACCGTTCGGAGCTTTGAGACCTGGGACTTTATAGCGTTTGGTCGGCACTTCCTGGATGGATTGGATCTCTCGCAGATCGCGGCTTTCAATGGTCGTTGGGTGAACTATTGGCACTGTCGGCGCGTGAGGGCCTTTCCGACCACGTTTGATACGGTAGCCTTTGTCAGTCCAGCGTCTATTGCCTTTAACCCACGATTTGAGGTCGAATTTCTCATCTGGTGTGATCCACAGGTGCTCTTCTTTACTTCCAGGTTTGGGTGGGTTCATAGACGGCTCCGGATTGTTCTTTCCAATGATTTTCTGTTCGAAGCTGATTTTGATCTTAATGAATTGAGAATCATCATTCTCGATATGGTATACCTCGTGATTGTTGGTGTGATTGGTGAGGACATGATGTCGAAGTCGATCTAAAGCCGTAAAATTACGCTTTCGGCAAACACCACATCGAAAGCCTTTGGTCTCAACTTTACGATCCTTGAAAATCCATTCAAGCTTGGTTTGATTCTGTGGTGTACCTTGCGAAGAGGCGGGTTCCGACAAAGGAGGCGTTGGCAATGGGCCCAACCTGGCTCGGTTTCGTATTTTGTTGCACCAGGAGAGAGGAGACTCAGCATTCTCGTTACGCCAGCCCATGTCAATCAAGAGGTAAGATTTCGTGTCCTTCCATCCGACTTCCTTTTCCCGCGCTGCGTTGTGAAGCTTGATTTCATCCGTCCTACGTAGCAAAAGAGGCTCTCCGTCGGCAGGACACTTCGGCAACCTCTCCCATCTAGCTTCGAGAAGGGTCCAATCGCTATCTCCACCTTGATTTGAATGGTTGTCGATCCATGAGATAGCTTCTGTGGAGTCGTCGCGGTTTTTAAAGTGCAGTCGGATGGCGATGTGAAACTTGCCGCCGATACTGAGGCCATACTTGCCATTTTTCTCGACAACCTCTTCCAAATTTGACTCGTGAATCAAGAACGGCCCCTCTACAAGCTCCGTATCGAAGTGAATCTCTGTGTCCGAGATCTTGTGACCCAAAAGCCTTGCAGCACGTCGTTCGCGATACACAGTGCTGTTATTTATTTGCCCAGTCCAGATGTTGACCTCTACGGTACATGGCACATCAATGATCTTGCACTTCTTTCGCGTACCGTACCCACGACCTTCACCATCATGGCCTTTTTGCGTTTGCGTTCGAGCTGACTTGGTGGCTCTGGTCTGGCTTCGCTGGATGCCCTTGACATTGATGCGCAAGACTTGGTTGTTCTTCTTCGCTGCTTCCCTGACTTCTAGTGGTGTTGGCATTGTCCAAGACTGGCGATCAAGATCAGCCTGCTGCCGATGTACCAAATCCTCAAGCTTCGCTGTTGTGTCCTTCTTTTCATCGATTTCGTGGAAATCAAGGACGCGCTCGAGATTTCTGAGCAAAAATGGCCAGACTCTCCTTGCCGCGAGAAGATGTGACTGGGAAAATGGACCAGCTGCTGATTTATGGTCACCAGAGGTCATCTCAACTGTCAATAAGCTCGATTGTTGATGTTAAGCCGCGAATAACCAGTTCCACCACAACACCGCTATTCAACTGAGTCATAATATAAGTGATGCAGCAGAAACTAGTTCACCTGGCGACGAGAAATATCAAGTGCTGAGAGGTGTTGCGAAGATTTTAAGCGGTGTTTGACAAGCAAACTTGCCAAATCATCACACGCCGCTTTGAGATGGTACGACAGCCCTTTAGACAGCACGAGTAAAACGGAAAACCTCAGCAGTCAACCATGCCGTCGAGTGATCCCTTCGTGCCGTCTGAATCACGAGGGTATCCTCAAATATCCCCTAATGAAAAGACGGCTTACGGAAAGGAAGAGGTCGGGGAGTGAAGACGGGAGTAGAAGAGGATTGTTCTGAAAACGGAGTGCAGGTAGACGTGAGACAAAGATAGTTGAAGGAATTGCGAGTGAGGAGCAGACAGGACAAGATACGAAGGGTCAAAGTGGGCTTGGAAGCGCGAACATGAACGCGGCTGCCGCTCCCTGTCGACGCGTTATTGAAGAATGCGAACTGTAAAACCACTTCCGAGGTTTTGGCGATGTGGCTGGTGAATTGTGGCTGCGATGGTTCATGCCTGCCATGCCTGCGCCAAACCCATGCACAGCGGCAATGCATGACATCGATCGACCATATAGTTTCCCATCTCACCGAGAACCCTCTTCACCTTCTCGCCTTTTCTCCCATCCGCCACTACCCATGCCTCGCACGCCTTTTGCTCTTCTCCTTCGTCTTCTTCACGCTCTTCACCATGGGGCCTCGCGTGCAACTCCGGACGAACCGCCAACAACCTCGATCTTACCGTGAACAGAGCTTCGATGATGATATGAGCGACGAAAGCTTCACGCAAACGGACAATATCGACACTGACGATGATGATGACTCTTCTTCGTCCCGTCAACCGAGTCCCCAACCCAGAGCGACCCGCGAGCGACCATCTACTCGAAATCGCGGCCAAGCCAAGGTCTCATACAAAGAAGACTCTGATCATGAACCTGAAGCGTCGCAACAAGCGCGCAGCAACACCAGTGACTTGGCTTCTCGAAAACGTACCCGTACAGCGAAGGCCGCATCGAGACCTTTAACTTCACGTAAAAAGCAAAAAGTCCGCAAAGGATTCACAAAGCGGCGGCCTAACACCAAAAGTTAGTTTACCTGGACAGATTCTCACCTTCAATCTGACAGTGTCCTAGGCAGCACACCCAAACCCATCGAGATTTCTCCTCCGATCGTATCCGATGGAGTCATTCCAAACTGGATTTCTCTTCCTTACGAGGTGCTCTATCAGATCTTCTTTGACGCCAAACTCTCAATGATGGCTGAGTCTCCGTACTCCAACACGCCAGCAACATGGCTGGTTGGAGTTGCTCGTTTAAACAAGGCTTTCTTAGAACCAGCCTTAGCTGCGCTCTACTACTCTCCACCTCTTACTTCCGGCTCTCAAGCATTCAAGCTCCTCGACCTACTATCTTCAGACCAGCGAAACGAACACATTATCTCTTATAACACCAAGGTTAAGAGTTTGGATGTGGAGCTGGAAAGCTGCTTAACTCACTCTGTCCCGGGACGTGGCATTTTCCGCTTAGAATCACTGATCCCATATGTTCCACAGCTGCAGAGGGTCAACCTCTGGAACGATCAGGATCTTCCTAAATATGGGAGCGCCCGTCAAAACTTCCGGCCCTATCCGGTCAAAGATACTCTCAAGACGCTTTCTCTGCATAAAATCTCTGTGACTTCCTGGCAGTGGAGGGGACGATACATTCCACCAAAGCCATCAGCAAGGAAGACGGATGAAGCGCGCTTGATCTCTGCGGACATGAATATCGACCGTCAGAAGCTGCAGCAAGTCAAGTTTACAAACTTTGATGCCAATTTCTTTTTCGGATCGGAGTATGACATACCACTTCCTATCATACCTTCATTCTGTTCTACCCTTCCGTTGCTGAGAGACCTCACTTTCCAAGAGTGCGGCGTAGCGCCCGGCTCCTTGGAACTTCTTCCAACCAATTTGGAGAAATTGACTCTCATCGATTGCGATTCACTTGTGTCTCCATATCTGGAACAATTTCTCCTATCGCACGGCTCCTCATTGAAGGAGGTTGCTCTAAGACACAACCGCAATCTAAACCTCTCCTTCCTAGTCAGCCTAAAAGTGGCTTGCCCGAAGTTGCAAGTTCTGTCAATCGACTTGACATACTACAGTACTCTTCAATCGACAACGGAAACTGAGCCCGGATATGATTATCTCATCTTAGCCAATGAGACACCCTCCTGGCCATCAACTTTGCAGGATCTAGAACTCAACCATCTACGTAACTGGTCATCTGAAGCGGCTGAAAATTTCTTCAAATCACTCGCCAACTCAGCATCAGCTTTGCCAGACCTCCGTAAACTGAACCTCACTGCTCATGTCAACATTGGGTGGAAAGAGCGTGCCGAATTCAGGAGTACCTGGGTCAGCACGTTGAGACGCATCTTCCTTCGCAAGTCAACTCCACCAAACCCGCACTTGATGTCACTCAAGGCATTTCGACTTTGGAAGGAAGGTAAGGTTCCTCAAGTGGTTGTTGGTATCAAGGAACGTCCGTTGGCAGATAGCGATGACTCAGATGCGCCGCTACTCTCAAGAGGACGCACCAACCCTACGCACGGGAAACAGCTGCCTACACCTCAGCCTAGCGAAGATCTCAACAATTCACGCCGCCTACGATCACGTAGGATAGCTGTCGACTCTTCTGAGGAGTCGGAACCACCAATAGCCGTCTCATCACGGCGTAACAACGTGATGAAACTGTTGGAAAACCGCGCCCAGGGCATGTGTGAAGTTGTTCACATAAGCATCGACAATCTCCGACCTCGCGAGAATCAGCTCAATGAGAGTAACTTCTTGGATTCGGAGCTAAGCGGCGACGAAGATTACGTCGAAGGGCAAGATGCAACTGATGAAGGTGAAGGTGCGGGCTATGCTTGGTAGTTCTAGAACGGTGACATGACAGAATGCTTACGGAGACTGCATGACACGCGACGTGAGACTGAAAATCTCTTCTGTTTTGATGATGGCCGCGAATCTTCGTCGCCCTAAAAGTATATATATGAGCGTTCCACGCGTGCCCATGCATGCTTTACTAGCGACTATAGCTTAGTTCATCAGCGGCACTCCGCATATATGAACTCCTGGCGCTTATCGCCCAGGGTTTGCTTTTTGACACACTATTCCCACGCCAGTCTGATCAGCCTCTTTATAGGGTGGAACTTTCACATGCACTTCCTTCCCAATTCGGAAACCCAAGCGCCACTTTGCCTCGGCCAACACATCCGTGATTGTCGGTCAAATTATCATTCTACAGCGCTTTACATTGATCTTGGAGAAGGTGGGGTGATAAAGACTGTGAGGTACGTTTCGAAGAGCTGGGAAGAGGACCTGAGTTGCAACAGATCTGCATCAATTGTCTCTGACCACAGTCGCCGATTTTGCTTTCGGCCGTTGCCATTTGTTCATCTTAGTGAAGCGATCAGCTAACGAATAATTAACTTCTCGACCTTGTTCGCTAAATGCGACAGCCAGTTCTCCATTTACCCGAGCAACACTAAACAATTCCTTTCCATTCCGTTTCTGGCTACCATGAGAAGTTCCCTTCCCTAAGTGGATGACTCCAGGTCTCTCGGGATCACAAGGCTGCGACGTCAGCGGAGCCGCGGCTGAAGCCCAACAACATGAAAAGACCAACTCTGACTCCATGGGAAAGACAGTAGTATTTCGGTACTTGCTTTCTGTTTTCTTTCTCTGATACCTTTGATATTCGTTGATTATCGTGAGTTACCACAATGATTACGGAAGTTGTGAAATATCTAAGCCCGCTCTATATCGGAGCGACTCTTATCGTACTTGCTGTTCTCCAGCAGGTTATTCTTCGTACTTGGTATGAGAGTAAGGTGAAGAAAGCTGGAGGCGTTCATGCCCCGCCGCTGGCTCATGAGCCGATAATTGGTGAGGTTTCGAAAACACAGCATCTACTACGAAGCGGCGCTAATGAGGGTAGGATCAACTTGGTTGTTCCGAATTGCAAAGGCTCAGATCCAGAATCGCATGTTGCCGTTCTTCGAGAGTATCTTCGTCGACTATGGTACCCCTCGGAGTCCGAATTTGGTTGAGATCAATCTCCTCGGTGGCCAGCGGTATTTCTTTACTCGAGAGCCTGAACAAGTGAAGACCATTCTGACTGGCAAATTCCACGACTACGGCAAAGGTCCAGAATTCCATCATGTCTTCAGTCCCTTTCTGGGTGACAGCATTTTCACCACAGATGGTCAACAATGGCAAGACAGCCGCAACCTGATCAGGCCAATGTTCATGAAGAACAGAGTCAGCGATCTACACATCTTCGAACGCGGGACAAATGTTATGATGCAAAAGTTCCCACAAGATGGCCAGACATTTGATATTATGGACCTCTTCTATCGTATGACAATCGATGCTATCACGGAATTCTTACTTGGTGAAAGTACCAATAGCTTGGAGAACCCACGTTCCGAGTTTACCAAGGCCTTTACTGACGTACAGAGATGGCAGGTCATGTTGCTTGCTCTTGTGTAAGACCTCATATATGAGATACAGCATCGTTGTCGAAATGAACTAATGATCAGCAGGCCAATTGAGAAACTTGTCCCACGACGCTTCTATCTCAAGTCGATCAAAGTCCTAGACGACTATATTGGCCCGTACATTGAACGCACACTCGCCTTGGATGAATACGAACTCGACAAGCTCTCAAAATCCGATACATCTTTTACCTTCCTGCATGCCCTAGCCAGCTATACGCGTGACCCCAAGGTGATCCGCGATCAATTGATGTACGTACTATGTTGTTGTTCATCTCTTGCGACATTATAAATACTGATTGGAGAAATAGGGCCGTTTTCCTCGCTGGACGAGACACAACTGCTGCAACTCTGTCATGGTGCCTTTACGAGTTGGCCCACTACCCGGCAACCTATGCCAAACTCCGCAATGAGATTATTCAAGTAGTTGGTCCCGATAAGGAGCCCACGTACGACGACCTTAAGAACATGAAGTATCTACAACACACTCTGAACGAGACGCTGCGTCTCTACCCAGCAGTGCCATTCAATGTTCGCTATGCCTTGGCCGACACATCGTTGCCATCCGCTGTCCCTGGCGTTCCCGACATATCCGTCGTCGCCGGTGACGCCGTTTTCTACTCAACGCTATCCATGCAACGTCGTCCAGAGCTGTACCCGCCGCCATCTCCGAAGTTCGCTGACCCGGCGCTATTCTCTCCCGATCGCTGGGACCACTGGCAACCGAAGGCTTGGGCGTACGTTCCGTTCAACGGCGGACCGCGCATCTGCGTCGGTCAGAACTTTGCGCTCACTGAGATGGCGTATGTGCTGGTGCGGCTGCTGCAGAAGTACGAGAGAGTGGAGTACAGAGGGGACTGGCATGCGCAATTTCACAAGGTTGAGATTGTCGGTACGCCTGGGCACGGCGTGCCTATTGCTATGTGGAAAGCTAAACGAGACGAGGTAAAGGCTTGAAACTGCTACAGTGAGAGAAAAGAAAGCGGGATTGAAAGATTTTGGAGGATATTTGTGTAATAGCTCTTCAACACGTGTAGCCTCCATCGATGACCTGACAATATGAGTAGATGCGATAGATTGACATAAATAACGAAGCTACTCACCTGAATAGTGCCAGTGATGTACTGGCTTGCATCACATAGTAACCAAGCACAAAGTTGTGCGACTTCTTCTGGCTGTCCCTTCCGCTTAATTTGCCACTTATAGTCTCCTTCTCCTCCACGGGTTTGATTAGACGCGCGATGCATGGCCGTATCAATGATACCACTGCATAGAATTAAGTAGTAGCCCAAAGGGCCTCGGCGACGAACTTACGGTGATATTGCATTCACTCTGATAGCTCGATCTCCCACTTCTTTCGCTGCGGTTCTTGTCAGACCGATCACACCGTGCTACAGCGTGTCAGTATAATTTCAGTGTCCTGTTGGACTTCCTCTTACCTTCGCAGCAGTGTAAGCAGCATTCTTCGGAAACCCTTGAATCCCTGCAATACTGCTTGCGTTGATGATACTTCCTTTCTCATTCATCTCTCGAATTTCAGCACGCATGCAGTGCATAGCACTATAGGCCGCATTAGTCACAACATTATCCTTTCAGCACACGGTGAGACACCGTACCCATTAAGGTTCACATCGATTACGAATTGCCAATCTTCGTCATTCAAATCTTCAACTCTTTCAATGTTAATCACCTTTGGAATCACGCCAGCCAGATTGACAGCGCCATCGAGCTTCCCAAACTTAGCCACAGTCTCTTTGATCCAGGCGTCCACTTGGTCGACCTTTCGCACATCCACGGTCTTCGTTAGGAGGTCACCTGGGTGATTGGCAACCTTGATCTTTTCAGATGCCTCCGCTAGTGCTTTCTCAGATACATCAGCAATGGAGACCTTTGCGCCTTGCGAAGTCAGAAGCTCCGCCGTTGCGAACCCAATGCCTCCAGACCCACCGGTAATGGCGATCACCTTGCCTTTGATATCGAAGTTTGGGGCCATTTTGCTGAGTTTAAATTATGCTCCAAGCTCTTTGCGGTATTTCTAAGTCGTGGTGTAATGCAAACTTCCATGAGCGTGTCGCCCCTCTTGAATGTGCCATGACTAGTGTAAGCCATGGTATGACGGGACCGGAAGATAATACTCGGACAGGCAATACACGAACCGCGGATAGGCCGACAATTTCGAGACGTGTCAGCGCGTCGTACCGATTTCGCGATGGACTCCGCTCATGAGACCCGCTCATGCAACGTCACACTGGCACTCAGAAAGTCCGCGGATAGTGCATACTGCGGCTTGTTTCCGCCAGCCTCGCCTAACCTTATCCAGCCTCGACTGGGGCCTGGGTACGCATACTTGGGGATGATGTGAATCGTCTTTAACCGTAACAATGTTCAATCACAATTACGCGCATTAATTGGAAGCTTGGTTAAATGTACCGGAACATTTGACATTGCTGTAGATTACTTGAATTCCATTCATAATGACTCAAGTATGTACTGATCTCGAGCGAAATAGTGCCATACACTCAATAACTCCCTTCCACAGGATTCTTTCAATCGTGTCTTAAATCACATTGCCTTACACGTGCCAGACATAGATGCGGCAATTGACTTCTACACGAATATTCTAGGTTTCCGCAAGCTGAAGGAGACACCGCGCTGCACTCGACGTGCTGATAACCCGGATGCTCCCGTCTTTCGTGTCTATGGCGATCGTCTGCAGGAGGTCAAAGTTGCATTTCTGACAACCGGAAATGGTGTGGGCTTTGAGTTATTTCAGTTCATTGAGTAAAGTTTTCCTAGTCGTGTGTCTGAGACGTAACTAACCACTAGATCTTCCAATTCAGTCCATGTATGAGCGAACCGGCAAGCTTTGATTACACCAAGGGAGGTGTTTTCCACGTTGCCATCACTGATCATGATCCGGAGGGACTATGCAAGAAAATCATCAAAGCTGGTGGCAAAAAGATCGGAGAGACAGTTGTACCGGCGACAGCCAAGGGAGAAGGAGAGTGCACTCTATATGTGAGTGATCCTTGGTAGGTGTTTGCTGACCCACTATTCGAAGTATTCTTTCTAAACATCGCAGGGGATATACGCTTGAGATTTGTAGCTGCAGTTTTGAGAAATTGATGGTGAACAGAGGATGAAAACCTTCTAGGAGAGGTTGGCCAGGTAGCATTTGCCGTATGTCATTGATTGAAATTTGACCGATCTAGAATGTTGAAGGAACCATGCATAATCTCCCTCCATCAGAATTGACGAAGTTGGAGTTAATGTACGCTCCCGCTCTGCTGCACAAGAATAACAGTACTCCAGCTACATCCTACATTCACTCGTCAGTTACCAGTGTTCTTCTTGTCTTAACGGCAACTTACCTCATCGCTTCCTACTCTTGTTAGCGGCACAATACTTTGAGGTAGTGAACCCATCTTCGTCGCATCTTTGCCTCCTAGAAATGCTGCACTCATATCACTGGGATAAATGCCTGGGTTGATGATGTTACATCGGATATTGTAAGGTACCATCATTGCCGCAATTTGTTTCATCATCAAAATTGCACCAGCCTTGCTAGCCGCGTATGCAAATCCCATACCAGGTCGCTTGCTTAAGGCACCTATCGACCCAGTAATAATGAATTGACTCGTGATAGTGGTCCTAGCAGTCGGAGAAGCCTTATGGTTGTTTCCGGCGTCGAGCAAAGGTAGGAAGGCTACCATTGTGTAGAATGCGGCTGTCGTATTTATATGAAAGGCCTGATCGAATTCTTCCATTGATGGTTTCCATAGGAATTCATGGAATTCGGAAAGGCTTGGTGTACGATCCTTCGGTAAATCGTTCAAGGTTGGACCTTGAGCTCCAGAATTCGCAATCACTGCATTCACGAATTCAGTCTGAGATGCCACTTGGTCCGCGCATGATTTGAGTGATTCCTTGGATCCAACATCTCCCTGAATTGGTATGATGGTCTTGTTCACGGCAGCGGATGCGACTTCTACGAGCTTCTCCTTCCGTCTTCCAATTATGAAGACCTTTGCCGCTCCGTTTGCATCTAGAGCCTTTGCCATCATAGCACCGATTCCTGAGAGTATCATGTAAGCCATTACAACCCTTCCGGATGTGGATATTCCGAAAAACTTACCGCTGCCGCCTCCTGTCACGACAAAGACCTGTCCATGGACAGTGAATAGCTTGCTCACATCCACCGCTGCCATGGCAAAATTCTGTGACAATATGAGATGAAGAAATCTTGAAGATACTGTGAAAAAAGGTAATTAAGACAAAACCATTACCGTATTGAATGTTTACTAGCGAAGGAAAAGTTCCACAACGGACCTGGGAAGCTACTAATTAAAGGTCCTATTAACGACAGCTACTGGGCCTAAATGGCGGGCTGCGACTTTGGAATTGCATCAATCAATCCCTCCGGAAGCTTAATCCCATGGTGGCAGAATCAGGTCTCTACGCAGAGACTCGGCTCGATCGGAGAATCCGGAGTTGTAAAGGGCTCGACTGATACAGACAAAGCTGAAAGAAAGGATTTCCGCACGTCGCACTTCATTTTCCGCGGCTCAAGCTTCAAATGAACCAACAACCACAATCAACAACCACCAAGAATGTTTCGTCAGGCTGCGAAAAATTGCCGTTCATTATCCAATGCGAATAAAGTAGCACGTGATAATGGCCAAAAGATGCATTGCTACGTATTTTAACTATTGCTTCGTCTAGTCAAACAGCCATTTCGCGCCAAACGCTTTGGCAAGCCGATAGACTGAAACTTCGACTTGTTTGGCACTGCTGAGGATCTTTCCTGCGACTTCGGTCTTCTGGACACCTTCAAGATCTTGGTGAGGAACGACTTGATCGAATTCGTGGATTGCGATCCAAGTCGGCGGGTCTGGCGTCGGTTCGTCAGACGGAGGCAACCCTTTGAGCAGCCTTGACTGTGCGTTCGAGCGATAGTATACGAGTTTGTAGACGGTAGTACGAAGATATCCTGGAATCTTTGATACTGCCGCTTGTTGCTGTGCTTCCGTTAGACTTGGCCAATCGAGGATGCATCCATCTTACTCACATCTGATTTAAACCAACTCTCCACATCCGACTCGCTGGTGTTTTGGCCCGGTTCAATGCCGATACAAACAAGACAGTTTGCTACTCCCTTTCTTTTTGAACCAAGGGTCTCAACAAGGCTTAGGTATCTCACGTCGTTGTCTGCAAGATCGTAGCAGATACCCGTCCCAGGGAGTAGATCGCTTTTAACGCGGATCTTTCTGAATCTCTCTCCTTGAGTGAAGGCCATATCTGACATAGGATAGAATGCAAGGTATGGCCATTGTGCCTTGCTATCCGTGTTGATGTAACGGTACGCAGTTTTGATGCCGTCTGTGCTAACAATCTCCGCGATGTGGTCTTCGTCGTACCACTTCATGTATACTTCCTCCGTCATGAGGTCTGGTCTGGATATCCTTGCCCTCACATACAGCATGCCCGGCCCTTGGATGTTCTGCGTGGCCATTTTGTCGATGTTGCTCTCAACACTCCTTGGCTCTTTGATGTTTCTACGTCTTATCGACGTTTGATCCTAGTTGATTCGAGTTTCCGCATGTGTATGATGTTTATATACTGAAACTCACAATTTAATGCGGAAACTCAAAAGCTAAACCAGTTTCCGTACATGCAGTCGGGTTCGATGCCCATCCTCCATCCAGTCGGGTAAGCTTTGCCTTAGCAGAAACCTTCTGTGGAATGACATGCGCGGGGCATTACCACCGAACGGATCCATGCTGGCGATGACTTTTGTCTCTTAATTGAATAGTGAAAATCCAAAACTAATTTCCAGAACGGCCGGAAGACGGAGATGCAAGCCGCTCGTTGGTGTGCGAAGTCACACGTACAGATCTCTCTTAGTTTATAACTGCGCGTTGACTCGACAATGTCACCAACAACATTTACACATTTCCTGACTGAACGTATTTCGCATACTCCAAAAAAGCTTTCGTACTTTACTTAAATTCAACTTTAACAATTTCTCGTTTCCGCCTCGTTAAGCAGTCCAAAACATGAAGGATCTCAAAGGCAAGGTCGCTTTGATAACTGGAGGAGCAACTGGCATTGGTCTGGCTCTCGCTTTAGAACTTGCAAAAGAGCCAATGAAGATTGTTATCGCTTCTACGAATAAAGAGAATCTTGGAGCATCGGCTAAGACCATCAAGGAGGCCGGGGCCATTGATGTGCTTCCTGTAGTTTGCGACGTCTCGGATCGATCTTCGGTGGAAAACCTGTATAAAGAGACCACATCGAAATTTGGCTTCGTGGATTTACTTGTCTGCAATGCAGGTGTCACGACATCTGGTCCTTTCGTCGACCATCGGCCAGAGGACTGGAATTGGGTGTACGATGTTGTTCTTCACGGTACGACTTATTGCATTCAGTTCTTTTATCCAGACATGGTCAAACACAAAACTGGACATATTGTCATAATCGGTTCCCAAGCTGGCATGGCGGTGGATTGGGTTTCCCTTCATGGACCGTACACTTCGGCGAAGTCAGCCGTAATGGCACTTGGTGCTGCACTTCGACCAGAGGCTGCAGAGCATGGAGTTGGCGTTTCCACCGTCATTGTCGCTGGAACTCAGACGGATATCATGAAATGCGAGCGGAGTAGACCTGAACGATATGGAGATGCCCTGAAATACGATATCCAGAAACGCGAAGCATGGCGCATTCCCCCCAAAGATGTTGCAGAAATGATCATCAGAGGCGTCAGAGAGGATAAAGGCTGGGTTGCTACCCATCCTGAGTTGAAGTATCTCACAGAAGGCTATTTTGGGCGCATTTTGGCAGCGTATGACCAATGGAAGTAGGCTCGACCATTACAAATTCAACAAGAAATGATATGGGAGCCAGTTGCAATGTACTTAAACAGCTTTCGGGTCGCCTCAGTCCTTCTCTGGGATCACGAGATTGTCATAAGAGAGCTGAATATGAATTGGCGCCAGAAGAAAAAGCGGCTCATCAGCTGGAAGTTGCTGGTAAGAAAAACGCTTCTGATGGAACATAGTCAGGACTTACCGGCGACTTTTTCCACGAACTCTTGGTCAGATACAACCTCCTTCCAATCGTCAAGGCTATCTACCCACACCTCAGCGATGCCATCGTACTCCATCACGGGTATATTGAAGGTCTTCGCCTGCTCTTTGAGCTCGGGAGGAATATGAACCTCAGATGGATTTAACAGTAAGCTTCAGACTTTGGAATCAGTTACGTACTTGGTTATATTTCCGTGTTTTTGCCATAAAGGTCTTATTCTGCATCGCAATCTGAATATGCTGTCCTTTCCAGTGATTTCGAAACTGCTCGTCCGAAATGTTCGGTAACTTCTTGAGAAATAGTGAAATTTTGAGATATTGCTTTGGCGACATGATTGAAGAAACTCTATGACTTTGATATCATACTGTCTTGTGACACAAGCAAGTCTTAATGTACGGCAGATCCAAGAAGTTTCAAGGAAAATCTTTCCCGAGAACCTTGATTGATGTAGTGAGCATATTGATCTGCTTCTGGATCTGATTTATGAATGAGAATGGTTTTACTTCTGTAAGTTAGGTGTAAGAGTTCAGCTATTATTTATCACAGAAGGTGATCTTCGCTTCACCACGTAGCTCGCGGAATCTCTTCATTCTCAGGTATTATATCTTGCCTCTATCCAAAAATCTCTTTGGTATATCAACAAGTTTTGCCCTCAAGTACTCGCAAACTAATTTGCCCAATATGTCGTAGCTAGAGGAGGAGTTCGCTCCTCTGTCCAAATGATCTCTCAGTAAGAAATGCACCGCATTCAAAGTTGGTATCTCGAATCGGTCAATTTTACCACCTTTGTATTCGTCTTGCAGAAGCTGCTTGATCTTTGCGATTGACAAAGTTGATCGTAACCAGTCCCACTCGTCATCGTGTCGAACGAAAAAGCCAACATTGCAATCGGAGGATTTGTCTCCGCTTCTTCCATGGACGATGTAACCTAAAGGCACAAGCATTGTCTCTCCCCAAGAGTCAGCAACTAATGGGGATGTTGTGTCATAGGATTCCTGCTGTCTCGGATATGTTTGCGTTTTCGAAGGAGAAGGAATAGAAATTGTCCTTCCACCAAAAGTATGGACCCCATGTTTACAAAGCTCTTGTGGAAAAAGAGCCGCCCAGTACTCGAAGAATGGCTTTCCGACAGCTTGACGCATGTCCATTGCTGGAGTGCCACCGGGATAGCCTTGCAGACAGTTCTCAATACACCATTTGGCGAAACTGGGCTCGCTTGGAGATACACCTTTGTGCTTGCCGGCAGAGACAACATTCGGATTCCGAGTCTGAGCGAATATCCTGAGATCCACAGTAGCTTCGTCCTGGTTCTTGGGATTGACTGGTACTGAGCCCGTTACCGTAAACTTCAGTGTCTGGAACTCCTTTCGATATTCGCCCATTGATTCCAGTGTCTGTCGCTCAATCATTTCGGCTTTCTCTTTGATATCCAGGCCCGTCAAAAAGAAATGGAACTCAGCTTGCCATCCACCTCTAGCTGTTACTCCAATCTTCGTCGTTGGAGGAGGAGGTAAGCCCTCTATTCCTGTCACCCGAACACGGTTTGGACTTTCTTGATTCAGTTTGATTCGGTCAATGCGAGCTGTGACATCTGAGTTGTAGTACAATGGTCCCTGAATTTCGTAAAGTAGTTGTGCCGTGATTGTCTGGATGTTGACGACACCACCAGTATTCCTTTCCTTCGTCACTACGAATTGACCGTCTGCCTCGATTTCGGCAATAGGAAACCCAAGGTTTGCACAATTGTTGCTCCATAGCAATTCTTGCTTGAAACCAGTGTAATAGCCTCCCGTTACGTAGCTCGAACACTCAATGAGATGTCCAGCAACTAATGCGGAAGCGAGCTTGGAGAAATCTTCTCGATCCCAATCGTGCCACCAAGCAGCAGCCCCAATAACTGGTGATGCATCGGCTACTCTACCACAAATAACGATATCTGCTCCTTGTCGCAGCGCTTCAGCAATGCCCATACCTCCCAAGTAGGCTTGAGCACACAGCGGTTCAACACCCCAGTCTTCGATAGGAGTGTCCGACGGTAAGGAGAGGAACTTCTCTCCACGATTAAGTAGTCGTTTGAACTCTTCAGTTACATCGTCTCCAGTGATCCAATACACTTTTAGATCAAGCCCATGCTCTTTACACAGCGCCTGAACGCGCTTTGCCATAGCTTTGGCATCGCAAGATCCTGCGTTGACTGCGACTTTCTGACCATTCTTCGCTATATTTTTCAAACCTGGCTCGAGTGCTGATATAAAAGACATTTCGAAAGACAAGGCCTCCTCATCTGCCTTTCTCGAGATCTTCTCTACTCCTCGGAATGTCATGCTGATTTCGCTGATCCAATCACCGAAGATGACATCAATGTTCGGATCCGCCGCGAAGTCTTCTATTGATCTAAAGCGATCAAATACTCCTCCAGATGCACCTGCAATACGGATTGCTCTTTTCTGATAGCCATTGGCCTTGGGCCTATCAATAGTGGAAGGGAGGTCGTTTGTCGACATGGTGAACTCAAATAGAGTAATACTTCAATGATATCTCGCGTAGTTTAGTCATAATCCCAATCCCAAAGCTGAAGAAAGATACTGAAGTTAGCCAACATTGTAAGTAGCATCCGTTTTCACTGCCGTTGACATCAAATCGAATGCATGCTCGAAACCTAGCATTCCGGTATCCGGCATCAGAGGCAAACAAACATTCTCCAACTGGCCCGGACATTCAAACTGCGATGATCCTGGAGTGAATATGCCCTTATTGCGTTACTCCTGGTGACTGCCATTGCTGGCTGTTGGAATCCCGGCAGGGCTCAAGGTTAATCATTTCCGAGTCAATCGATCCACGACGGAACTTCGAGTCAGGAACGATGAAATCATCTGATATCGCGAATTATAGTATTAGTTCTAGAAATCTCAACATGTTAGTCCTTCAATAGCAAGTTTGACGTTTTCAACAAGCAAGATGTTGAACGCGTTCAACGTTTGGAGTGTCCTGGCACTCTTTTCCGCCCTTTGGGTACGGCATGACTGCAGCGCTTTGAATCTCTAGGAGGCTGACCTTAAAAATACAGATTATCGTTTATTTCAGCACGATCACTGTATACAGATTGTACTTTCATCCTCTTGCGAAGTATCCAGGGCCGTTCTTCGCACGCATATCACCAGTGAGACTACCGAATACGATGCTGCACGGATCATTCATTATTCAACGTCTGACATCAACTCTGTAGATTCCTTGCACGCTTGCTCTACTCAAAGGAAGAATTCCTTTCTGGATCAAAGCGCAGCATGACAAGTACGGGCCCATTGTTCGCGTTTCGCCGAATGAATTGTGTTTCGACGATGCGGCAGCTTGGAAGGTGAGAGATCATTTGCGAACGGACTATGATCGAACATACCTTTGTTAAACTTTCAATAGGACGTATACGGGAGTCGTCCTGGCCACAAGAATTTCCACAAGGATCCAATCCATGTCGGCTCCATCCAGTCAGTCCCAGGAGTTACCACCATTACTATGGCGGGAGATGCTGACCATGCCCGCCAACGACGGGCTTTGTCGCACGCATTCTCTACCAAGGCCCTATTGGAGCAGGAGTATATCGTGAAGAGCTATATTGATGTTTTCTCCAACAAAATGAAATCCTTCGCTAAGAGTGGGGAACCAGTTAATGTGACTGAATGGTTTGCCTACACGACGTTCGATATCATTGGCGATATGGCTCTAGGCGAGGTATGAGCGACTGGGAATGACGTTGTGGATCATTCGTGCTAACTCTAGCAGCCTTTTGGGTGTCTTACAAACCAAGATTTCCGGTTTTGGGTTCCATTGATCAGCAATTCCATCAAAGCCGGAGCTATTGAGCAAGCTACTCGAAGAATGGCCACCACAGATACGTTTCTTCAGAAGTTCTTGCTGTGGTGTATTCCAGAATCTATCCATGGCACTCGTCGTAGTCATCTGGAATACAGCAAAGAAAAGATTCTCAAACGTATGCAGCAAACGAACAACGAACACAAGGACTTTCTGTATTATCTTATGAGACAACAAGATAAGGACCGGCTTAACCTCAACGAGGTTATAGTCAACGGTGCTTTATTCATCATTGCTGGAACTGAAACTACGGCCGGATTTCTTGCTGGTCTCTTTAATCAGATTGCAAGGCCGAACAACACACATATTCTTGACCGCTTGACTCGAGAAATCAGAACCGCTTTTAAGTCTGAGGACGAACTCACTTTCGAAAACTTGGTCCAGCTACCTTACTTGACTGCGGTTATTGAAGAAGGGCTTCGAATCTTCCCAAGCGCGCCAATTGGATTCGTCCGTACGGTACCAGAAGGTGGTGATACGGTGTGCGGCGAAATGCTTCCTGGAGGTACAACGGTGTCGGTCGTAATGTGGGCTTCAACGCACAGTGAGCGAAACTTTAGCAATCCCTATGAGTTCCGACCCGAAAGGTGGATGGATAAAGAGAATACCAAAGACAAGTTACACGCCTCGAATGCCTTCTCACTTGGCCCGAGAGGCTGCATTGGCAGAAAGTGAGTCTTGATCAGCTTTACCCAGAAAGCAGTACTGATTTTTCCCAGCCTTTCGTATATGGAGATGAGGTTGATTATCGGTAAACTCTTGTGGAACAACGATGTCGAAATGTTCGGCGACAATGCTATCTGGGATCCCAAGAACGATCATGAAAACATGGTTGTTTACAACAATTGGATAAAGCCACCGCTTTATATGAAGCTCACAGCAAGGGAGGCTTGAGAATAAAACTGCGCCCGAACACGGTGTTCTCAGATTACTAAATCTACATTGATAGAACCGTTGATACAGAGCGGAAAATACAGCATACGCATCGCGAGCAAACTGTTCTCCGAGCTGAGAAGACATACTTCAATCAACCCTATGATATAGCCTCTATATTTTTTGCTCTGGTGTATCTGCCAGTGAGAATTGTTGCAGAAACGCCGGATACCGATCCCCAATGATTTCGACCTTCTCAATCTCATGCCGAATTTCCTGGACTTCTTCTGGTGACAGCTTCACTTTGATCGCATCCACATTCTCATTTAAGTATTTGATCTTCTTTGTGCCACTGAAATGCATTAGATGGAAACTCACTCACATGCTTCAAGGAGTACGACTTACGGAATGGGAATGATATCGTGACCTTGTGCAAGTAGCCACGCAAGCGATAGTTGACCGGACGTACAACCTTTGGCCTTGGCTCGTGTCTCCAGAGACTTAACGAGCTCAAGATTTTTCGGAAAGTTCTCTTTACTGTATCTTGGAGCATGTTTCCTGAAATCACCATCCTCAAAGTCGTCCGGAGATTTCAGCTGTCCAGTCAAAAAACCACGTCCCAGTGGACTGTACGCCACGATGGCTATGCCAAGCTCACGGCATGTGTTGAGTAAGTCAATATCTGGATGTTCAATGTCAAGTGAAAATGGACTGTACTCGACTTGAATTGCCGCGATAGGATGAACTTTGTGCGCTCTGCGAACAGTGGCAGCAGTAACCTCGCTCAACCCTATCGCTCGAATCTTGCCTTCTTTCTTCAGCTCTGCCATTGCTTGTACTGTCTCTTCTATCGGTGTCTTCTTGTCTACGCGGTGGCAATAGTAGAGATCAATGCGATCAATGCCCAATCTTTTTAGGCTCTTCGAGCATGCCTGCTTTACGTACTCGGGATCACTTCGAACGGTTGGACGGCGATTAGAGTCAAATGTGACACCGAATTTAGTCGCTAGAAATATGTCGTTTCTCTTGCCTGTTCTCTTCAACCACTTTCCTAACAAGTCTTCGCTGTCCGCATCTGCATGTTTGTGAGCATTCTATTCTCGAATAAGAGATGAGCATCGTACAAACGTCGGATGAATCCCAAAAGGTTGATCCTACTTCCATGGCGTGGTCGAGCACCTTGAAACGCTCCTCATCAGAGTCGACCTTGCCGTAGGCTGAACTTAGACCCATCGCTCCAAACCCAATTGCAGAAACCATTTGGCCATCTTTGCCGAGCTGTCGTTTCGGTAACTGAGCCATAATTTAGCAAAAGTTAGTGGAATGAACCTAGAGTTAGAAATTTGATACGTTAGCAAGGCACGGAAATTCAATGAAAATTATATGCCGAACGTCCCATGCGTGTGAACTTACGACATTTTCGCTATGTCATAAACTCAGGAACAATGACATACTAGTCCGGCTATTATCTTCCAGCGGCGGAACTCTACTTGACGAAACCAAAGGGATCATGACTGGACAAATAATGGCTACGTGAATCACCAGAGGAAGTATATAAAAGTTCTGAAACTTCTGCAATCTTATTGCTTTCCACCATTCCTTGCCGCAAGTCCCTTGTTCGGTTACGGAGACTAGGTTCGGCTTTGATCGTAGGTATGTTAACACTCTTCCCAGGTAGGCGCCATTCCTGATGATGAAGTAAACTTCTCGGATACTCAATCTGCAGATTAAATCGAATACCGGTTGAAAAGCGAGCAGTGGTAGTTTTGACGCAAGTCAAGATGTCTACAGTACGTTTGACTCTCCGAACTTCATTCTGCGAACTCTAGATCGCTAATGGGTGTATCGAACAGCCACACAAGATCAACGTTCGACAACATCTGTGCTCTTTAGAGGTCTACTAAACTTACAGAACTTAGAATCATGTGTTCAATCATGTTGGAATCTCGGTACCTGACTGTGACAAAGCCGTTGAATTCTACCAGGAAGTCTTCGGTTTCCACAAGATTCGATCCGACCGCGTTTCGTCTCGCGCCGAAGATGGCTCTGATGCGCCCATCTTCAAGATCTACGATAACAAGCTCCAGAAAGTGAAGATTGCCTGGCTAGCCTCCGGCAATGGAGTTGGCCTAGAGATTTTCGAATTCATAGATCCACCATTCAAGAAACCAGACCACTTCGATTATACTCGTGGAGGTTTCTTCCACATTGCCGTCACTGCCGCCAATCCCGGTGACACTGCGAAGAAAGCAATCGCATTGGGAGGGAAACAGCAAGGAGAGACTGTTAGTATGTACGGTGAAAAAGCTCTGTACCTTGAGGATCCTTGGGTGAGTGTATAAATATCCGAAAACTTTTCCATCTGCTGACAAGAGTAGGGCAATATTGTCGAAGTTCTGAGCTGCAGCTACGAACACCTCATGGGAAACAGAGGATAGAGTACGTAAATAAGAATTGTCGTATGGATGCCTTTGTATTCCTGTACTCCTAAGCGATTCAAGTTTCCAGCATTTATGCAAGCGACACAACCATTTTCTTAGTTGTCTTCCCGGTTTTCATTTTCTCAATCATGCCTGGTACATCGTCCAGAGCATGATAAATCTCAATCTCCGGCCGGATGCCATTCTTGGCTGTGAAATCAATTGCTCTAGGCATACGTTGTGGAATGCCAGTTGAGTCACCTCTGACTTTGTACGTCCCTGTCGCAATATCCAGCGCATCGAAAGTGACGCCTTTTTCCGGCAATCCCACAACCATTATAATGCCACCGAGCTTGACAAGAGATCGTGCGCTCCTGTATGCAGCATCTGCTGCACTGAAAACGGCGACTGTATCTGCTCCACGACCCTCAGTCAACTTTCTAACCTCTTCGACATATTTCTTGTTCGCACGCGAGTTGAAAACGTAGTCAGCGCCTTGTTTCTTGCAGACCTCCAGAACATCATCACTTATATCCACGCCAATCACTCTGTAGCCCATGGCCTTTGCGTACTGCGTAGCCATTTGACCAAGCCCGCCGCAGCCAACTATGACGACCCACTGCCCAGGTTTGAGTTCGCAACTCTCCACGCAATGGAAGGCAGTAACGCCGGCGCAGAACAGGGGCGACGATATCCGAACATCCAACTCTTTCGGGAGAATCACCGCACTGTGGTAGTCGACGAGAGCGTATTCGGCAAAGAAGCCATCAAATGTAAAGCCTTGAGTATGGCTTTGCATCGTCAAGCAATGGTTGTTGTGCACCATGCATCCTTCGCACTCAAAGCAGCAGTTGATGATATACAGAAAGCCCACGGCATCACCCTTTTTGAATCCTTTGTCTTCAGCCGTAGCATGAAGTTTTTCAATCCATCCTGCTCCTTCATGACCCAAGGTAACGGGCTTCGGTCTATTAACGGCGACGAAAGCTTCGCCAATTGACATCAAGTCACTATGGCATAGTGAAGCGGAGGCGATTCTGACGAGGAATTGGTTTTGTCCTGGTTCAGGAATCGGAACCTGATTTATCTCGACTTGCTTCTTTTGCTAGTACGAGTTAGATTACTTGCTCTTATTCGAATATTCACAATTCTTACTGAATTCCATTGCACCGCCTTCATCGTTTTGTTCATCGTTGCACGCCTTCAAATTGCACTAGACGCGTCTGCGTCAATTGGTCGCGAGTTTCTTTTCCAGTCACGCATCTCGGTTTTCAATTCATCCTAACTTCATCCTCACGCGGACTTTAATCAACCACCGTTCTTCGGAAATCGAGCGACACTGATGTCTTTTGCCGGGAAATCAACCTCCGGCCATGCTTAAAAGATAACGCGCTAAAGGACGACTTTCGCGGGGCAGCTTCATGGGAAAGCTTAGCCTTCAACCCTGCTCCTGTGCTCGATGATGTCGCTATGGAACGTCAAACCCGAGAAATCATTGTAAGAGGGCCGGATAAGCTTCGCGACGAATTACATTCTCATGGTGCGTCGTCAACTGAAGCGGCTTGTGGTCTCGGCAACGGTATCGGACTGCAGGGCGGGTAGCACGCGTACGTCGGCGCGTTCTCGTTGTGTATACTGGAGTACATCGCTTTGGTATTTTGAGGATACACTATCAATTACGAGATCATCTTTCCAGTTGAGCTCCCCGAACTCCCAGCGGTCCTATTCGCTTCTCCAGTACAATGTCCGTTGACTTTAACATTCGTGGGAAAGTAATTGCTATCACGGGAGCAGCATCGGGCATCGGCTTCGAAACCGCAAAGCTTCTGGCTTCGCAAGGAGCTCATCTTTCAGTATGCGACATCAACAAGGAAGTTCTAGAGTCCAAAACCACAGAAATTCTCGCAAGTAGCACGACCAAGAAGGTCTTCTCAATGGCCGTCGACGTCCGCGATCCGAAGCAAGTGGATGAATGGATAAATCGCACGGTTGCAGAACTAGGAAAACTAGATGGTGGTGTCAACATGGCAGGGGTGATTCCTAAAGTAATCAATATCGAAAGAGTAGAGGGCCTAAATGACGAAGACTGGAAATTCGTGGTCGATGTTAATCTGCATGGAGTGATGCACTGCATGAGAGCACAGCTGCGGAACATGAATAATAAGGGCAGCATTGTGAATGCAGCAAGTATCTGTGGATTGATTGGATTTCCAAAGAACGCAGCATATACTGCTTGCAAGCATGCTGTTATAGGGCTGTCAAGATCAGCAGCTAAGGAAGTTGGTGACAGGGAGATCAGAGTAAATTGTATCGCGCCGTAAGTTTCATCTTTCATCTTGCCCAAGATCGATCTGACACATCTAGGGGATTAATCGAGACACCAATGCAGCAGAAGTCTGTGGCGACGCGAGGTGGAGAGCAGGTATGGAGATGCCAGATCATGCGAAGAGGTACTCCGTTTGAGGTTGGTTCACTGATTGCATGGCTGTTATGCGACCAAAGTCAGTATATCACTGGTTCCGTACAAGTAATTGATGGCGGCTGGGTATGTTGATCAATGGATTCTTTCAATTGCCACTATGGATACCGCACCTATGAAAACCTAGGAGCTACCTAGATGCAGTAGCTTCGCGCCTACCATTTATGAGCACTCAGTCTTCAATGGTGCGTTCAGCTTCCTGATTCTTGTGATGATAAGTGTCCGCGATGGTTTCCTTTGCAGTCGGAGCCTGAACCGTTGCCGCAACTCCACTTGTGAGCAGCTTACCGATATTCGGGATAAAAAGGCTGATGATGATTGCAATTCCACCGAAACCAATTGACGTATAGAAAATGGTTCGATAAGCTTGTAGGTAAGCTATTCGGAATGCAGTGGCACCAACTGCTTCGATTGCTGGAGTTAGACCCTTGACAGTGGCAAGTGCTGCCGCCGAGCCTCCATCACTTATTGCTTCAATGTACGTAGCAACCGAAGATTCAGGAAGTCCGGCTTGGATGACCGCAGCGGGAACAACTGCTGGAATAGTCTTACCCAAGCGAACGGTGAGCACGACGCTGTAAATGGTTGAAGCAACAGTCGAAATCGCCGAGCGAGCTGAGCCAGCAACTCCAACAGCAGTACCGATTTCCTGCTGATCTTTGATGCGGATGGAACAGATCGGAAGCACAAGAGCCTCGTTATATCCAATGAATGTGATTGCCATGAATACAAGTCCCATGGCTGTCTTTGGAGTGTCGATCGTGTTGACAGCCATTACTGGTGGAATGGTTAGCAACATGACGAAGGCTGCAAGAGTCGCCAAACATACAGCCAAGAAACAAGGTACCAAGCGTTATTACTGTCAGACATTGGTACTTTGTTCCTCCGATAAGTTTTGCAAGCGATCCTCCGATCATTTCGCCTATAGTGACACCAATGCCTGGCAACGTTGCAACCCATCCCGACCACATGGCACGACCCTCGCCATAGACATTAGAAGCCATGTCTGGCCAGATAATGGCTTGAGAATAGTAAGCACTTGCTCCCAGAGAAAGGGAGAGCATAGCTGCGACGTATCCCCGATCTTTGAAGAAATGCATTGGAATCAATGGTTCTTTCAAATTGGCGAAGGATTCGTAGACTACTAGCATTTAGTGGATTTGTCTCCATTTGAGGGTGATAAACCTACGGAAAAGGCCAACTAGACAGAGAAATCCGAATATAATGAAAGAGATAGTCTTGGCATTCTTCCACGGATACAGCGAATCGCCACCAGACGAAAGTCCAAGAATGAACCTGCTAAGAAATGAGTTCCGTAATATTCAGAATATCTGTTCTGTAAAGACGTACAGCACAAGACCAGCGGTATACAGAAGGAGGCCAACGTAGTCAAAGTTCTTGATCCAGGACATGACCTTATCAGCTCCATGTTTGTGATGAAAAGTAGGTGGGAAGTAGAAGAAGGTATAAAGAAGTGCCGTAACTGTTCAAAAGCTTAGTTTGTTTCTCACTCAAACCGTGTATATGATCCATACCACCGTTAAGAATGATGAGAAGATAGTATACCCATCTCCAACCTGGGCCAGTGTATAGGATGAAAGCAGTTGATATGGCAGCACCAAAACCCGCTGTTGGCAAGGAAAAAGCGAATAGAACAGCGTTGGCGAGGAATCGGTATTTGACAGGGACCAACTCTCCTACTACAAAAGCATAGGAGTAACCAGTACACGCGGAAAGGCCTACCAGCGTTTCACCTCCAATGAGAACAGGAATTGTGTGAGCTGTTGCGGCCACGATGGCGCCAATCATTCCAAGAACTGTTCCGCCGATGAAAAAATATCGGCGGCCGAAAAGATCGGACAAGCGGCCAACAAGCGTAAGGCCAACAGCAAGACAGATGGTGTACACCAATGCAAGCCAGATAATCGAGGCGCTGGGACCCAAAGCCACATCGATGGAAGAAAGGACAGGAGCGACCAATGCGAATCCGCCAGTACTGGCCATCAAGTTCATGCCGCAGGCGATAAAGGATCCGATGAAGAACGGCGAGGTGAAGTAACCTTTGGGCAGCTCGTCTGACTCTACAGAGTAACCGTGAACGCGGACATCCTCATGTTGATACTGTTCGACATGACGAATATCGTCTTTCTCGCTAGCCATTGCGATCGATACCAGAATTTTAATTCGGTAGGTAAAGGTCCTGTTTAGAAGAATCCAGAAAGATGAGAGTCAGTGATCGCCAGAGACAACGTACTTAGTCTACTGCATATACACAGAAGAGAAATAGGACCATGTCGATCCAGGAACCCAATATCCGGGTTGGGAATATTTCTTTACGCGTGGCGGTTTAACCATATCCATGTTCGGACACGGTTTCGTCAGTTACACGACCAAGGGTCACGTCTTTTCGCGAAGGCTGCCGGGCAAGCCGTAATACGGCAGCCGTCACCGACAATGAACGATTCGAAGGACCCACTTCTCTCCATATCTCTCCGCAAGAGCTAATGTGAATTGGTTCTCTGGAGATTGTGTAAGTGTTTTGTAAGCTACGCTATTAGCGGAGTCTGGGGTGTCGGAGAACGCATCCCGAAACCTAGTAGTGACGACTAAGGTGGAGGATTGCGGATCTGCACTTCAAAAATTGACTAGATAGTTAATTCTTCAGTAGTTAGAGTTGCATGAAGATGCTCCTCAGCAACCGACGTCAAAAGTCTATGGGACGGGTCAGTAAGAAGAAGAAGCTTTGAGGCGCAAGTTTAGTGTTGGTAGCGTTCTCCGATGCTCCAATATGCAGAACTCGGAAAGTACATATCACAGCAATTCACACAAGTCATATTTACATAAAGTGCCTTCGCATCAAATGACTCTCGCCAATTAGATAGATGTTAATTGTTCTCTTTATTAGAGCGCAAAAAGCGGCCCAAACTTGTCGAGCGCGGTGAATCTTGAAAACTTCAAGTCATTCGAGTAGCTAATGAATCCCTAGGCACCTATTAGCTTTACCGATGCCCCAAGGGCGACTTCTTACTTACGCATTGAATTCAACTCCCAATGGTCACGGAGCTTGGTTGTGTCATTGACTGGTGTCATTTAGACGTCTATCCCAGTCGCAGAAGCTGTGACGAAGCCCATATAAGCTTCAAACCACTTAGAAAGCGTGATGATGATACCTCGGTGGCATACTAGACCTCTCAAAACCCGAGCCTTCGCCCACCTCTTGCAACTCTACTCCTCCAAGCGTTGCCTCGTCCAGCACCTCTCGCCACCATCGGCGAGTCGTTGACAAACGAACTGCTACCCAAATCTGCATCTTCACCCAGGCTTCTTCTATCCATGAGGCGTCGCGCGCTCCCGCGGAACACCGGCGAGCCCGTACTGATGGCGTGGAGGCCAGCCTGGATATCGTGATCTGTGCTGTCAATTTCCTCCTCGGTGTCGGTGTGCTCCCAACTGTCGGCATCAGGCACATCATCGTCTAAGTTGCGGCCCAGCCCAAAGTCCCGCTCCTCTTGCAGCGTGCCGTCGAGCTCAGCTTCCTCGAGCCGGATCATGCGCTGGCTGAGCATGTCGTCCTCGTCCTGGGCATTGGCCACGTCGCTGCCCTCCAGCAGACTCTCCTCGTTGAAGGTGACGTCGTGATCTTCATCGGCGTCATCGTCGTCCTCGTCGTCGTCGTCGTGGTGGCGGTCGTCGTCGTCGTCGTGGCGGCCGTCAGCGTCGGCGTCCGGCACGTCAGCGTCCAAGTCGCGCTCCTCCATGCCCTCGTCCGTGCCGTCGTCGGCGCCGTCAGCGCCTACCTGCGCCTGGCTCTGCTCGGCCGCCGCGAGCTCGCTCATCAGCGCCTCTCGCCGCGCGATTTCCGCCTGCTCTTTCTTCTCCGCCTCCTCGTCGATCAGCTGCTGATACGTCTTTCCCACGCCCGGCGGCCGCAGCCATCCTGCTCCGAAGCGGCGTATGTTCTGCTTGCGCTGGTCGATGACCGCTTCCTCGGCGCGGAGCTGGGCGAGTGCGGAGTTGGTGGAGGATTGCGGGCTGTTTACGGTTCGGCGGATAGGGAAGCCATTTGCTTGCGGAGGCAGACCATCATTATTGGGCTGCGATGGTTCAAAAGAATCCGGATAGGGTCTGTGGTAAGGGTGCGACCAGAGGTCCTTGAGTTGAACGTCAGCATCTCAAATTCAGCCGGGTGTTTGCTAGGCCGTCCTACATCATGTGGGACGACAGTCGGCAGTGACCACATTATCAAGATATCATGCGGCGATTCGGTAAGTTAATTTGAGAGATCTTAGTTTGCAAAATTATCCGTGAGTCATGCTACATAGTCAGTGTGGTGTGTCCAACATAACGTTCTCATGCTGCATTCCTGGCGTGGAGAGAAGACACGCCGAGAACACGAGTGCACGTGAACGCGATTGGCATCTTTCCATGAGATAACAGGCAATGAGAAGGCTTCAAAATAATACGTTGCATCCTAAACACATAATTCATTATTCATTGATATCTCTGTAATCCCTTCTATTTAATGTGTAGATAAGCCGCTCTTAGTCCAAACAGCTGGGTACTATCTTGATACCGGACAGTAATCATGATCTAGCAGTGTACCTTCCGCAATTAGACTGACGATCTCATAACTTCCGATCAGTTGAAGTCAGTCTCACGGCCTCCATGGTGGTCGATATTCCAGACCCAGCTTCTTGCTGTGCTTTACAAGGCTAGCATTCAGCTTTTCACACTCCTTGGAAGTGATGAATTGTTGATCGGAGGACTTCGTCGTCACACGTAGCGTTTTCGCAGAACCCAATGGTGCGAAAGGCAGCAAAAGGTGCTTAAGAGAAGAAAGTGTTGTGTTTCCATCTGACGGCGATGTTGTCGTTTGTCCTGCTCTTCGTAGTCTTGGGGGAGGCGGCAACTTGAGATGAAGCTCAATATCAGACTGTTGCAAGATGCCGTCGAAGAGACTGCGCAAGCCGGCCCGCATCGCCCAGATTATGTTACTATCGCCGAGGGGATAAGTCGTCAGTCCGTCGATTTCGAAGATCAGTTCGATTCTCAGGCTCTTTACAAAGGAGCGGTATCTTTCCGCAGGCCAGTAGATCCGCGTCGGTTTCTGACCTCCTTTGGCCTGACGCTCCACCTTAGCTCTCGAAATCAGATCAGTCGGCATGGCATATTCCCATCGCAACAGTCTCGTCCCATACCATGAATGGTCCATAATCCGTGGTTCCGATGAATGGAATTGGCCAGGCCAGAAGACCTTTCCTTGAATGAAGAAAGGACACCTTAAACCCCCGTTACTAGTCACCGGATAGATGTCCGTAAGATTGGGTGCCGGGTTGTACCAAATGGTGAGTTGGAAAGTATTTCGACCGTAAAATATCCAGGAGGCTTCGTAGTAGATTCGCTTGCAAATCAGGAAGATGTGAACCGCGTACCGACCTTTGTCGAAGGTACACCTCTTATCATTCCTGGAAGGTTTACCAGTCCTCCAGTGGGATGGGGCTATATCAACAGGTTGATCATCCAGAAGAAATATTTCATATATTTGAACCCGGATTTCGGTGGCGAGGTCAAAGAAACCAACTTTCTTCTGGCTTCCGTGGCGCCTTGCGCTTTTAGAAGATGACATTCTAGCTCATGAGAGGAAGGCCGTATTTGGCAGAAAGGTTCGAAAGGACTAGATGGAAATGAACTTAGATAGTGTCCATTTATATGGTGGAAGTTGTGTTTGCGTAAGTTTGTGTTGTAAGTGGGTGGGGGTGGGAGAGAGTAGGCAGCAGGCTGGCAGCCTTGCAGGCCCAACCTCTGATAGGCCCTCCAACTTGCAAGGACTAAACCATGTGAAAGGCTGAATGCTTATATGGTTAACAAGGAACTAACTAAGGTATTGTCGTTCGAAGAGCGGTGGTTGGTAAAATCGAGAGCGCTCCGAAGCCAAAGTACAACGCGGTGAGGTCAAAGGTGAAGCATCATACAAATTCTACTGATATTGACTACACAAACGCTCCTCATCCTCTCTAATCGGGAAAAAGGGATCGTGAAGAAAGCCTTCTTGCGAACTAACAGTGGTATAGCAAAATCCCATCGCTGCAAAAAACCCGCCAGCGTAACGACAACCTCCAGCGAGAGAGACATGCAGATCAAAGTACAAGTCATACTCTTCATCAACAACAATCGTGCTTCTTCTGAAATTTCCTGACTTTTATTCGTACAAATCATAGACCTCCACTGTGGCTATCGCTACGCCATTTAGGCAGACGCAGCGGCCAATTCCCTTGGCGCACCATTCGCTCTATTCAGAAGCTCGTACGGAGGGCGCTTGACGATGCCACCAGTGACTGGAAGCTGCGTACCCATACCGGTAAGGTAGGAGTCCACGTCTCGAGCTGCTTGACGGCCCTCATTGATGCCCCTGCGCGATCGTTAGCTCTTGTACCCACAGCGTGGCTCGCAAAGCCCAAAACTTACCAAACAATCAAACTCTGACCCCTTCGGCAGTCACCGGCGGCAAAGACACCAGGCAGATTCGTGTTGTACCGTCCAGGCGGGGTCTTGATGTTCTTGCGGGGATCCTTCTCGATGTCGCCGCCGAGGACGCGGTCCTCAGGGCCCAGGAAGCCCATGGACAGCAGCACGAGGTCGGCCGGGAAGAACTGCTCGCTGCCCTCGACCTGCTTCATGTCCCAGCCGCCGCTGGCCGACTTGCTCCACTCGACGCGCACGATGTTGACGCCGCTCACGTTGCCGTTGCCGTCGTCCACGAAGTCCTTGCTCATCACACAGTACTCGCGCGGATCCTTGCCCATGTGCGTCTTCACTTCGGCGTGGCCGTAGTCTACGCGGTAGATGCGCGGCCACTGTGGCCATGGGTTGTCGTTCGCACGCTCTGGCGGCGGCTGAGGAAGAAGCTCGAAGTTGGTGACGGACTTGGCGCCATGGCGAACAGACGTTCCGATGCAGTCGTTGCCCGTGTCACCACCACCAATGACGATGACGTGCTTATCCTTAGCAGAGATGTATGCGCCGTCAGCGAGATCGGAATCCAGGAGGGACTTCGTGTTCTTGTGCAGGAATTCCATGGCGAAATGAATGCCATTGAGATTGCGGCCAGGGATGGGGAGATCACGAGCGACGGTCGAGCCAGTAGCAATAACAACAGCGTCGTTCTCCTTGCGGAGGGATTCGAGAGTAACGTCACCTTCGCCGACGGCACAACCAGTAACGAATTTAATGCCTTCGTCGGCCATGAAATTGACACGTCTCTGCACGATGTTCTTATCAAGTTTCATGTTCGGGATGCCGTACATAAGCAAACCACCAATGCGGTCAGCGCGCTCATAGACGGTAGCCAGATGACCAGCCTTATTAATTTGGTCAGCAGCAGCGAGACCAGCAGGACCAGAACCGATGATTGCGACTTTCTTGCCAGAGCGGAACTTCGGTATGGTTGGTACCATCCAACCCATCTCGAAGCCTCTGTCGATAATAGCGCATTCGACAGATTTGATACCGACAGGATCTTCGTTAATTCCCAACACACAGGCACCTTCGCAAGGAGCTGGGCAAACACGACCCGTAAACTCCGGGAAGCAGTTGGTGAGGAGCAGCCTGTTGAGGGCATCTTTCCATTGACCTTGGAAGACAAGCTCATTCCACTTCGGAATGACGTTCGAGATGGGGCAACCGGTGTCAGACTGGCAGAAAGGAACACCGCAGTCCATGCAACGAGCAGTCTGATACTTGAGCTCGTCCTCGTTCAGGCGCGTCGAAAGCTCCTGCCAATCGCGAACGCGGGTCTTCGGATTGCGATACTTCTCGGAACGGCGTTCGTACTTCATAAAGCCACGGGTTTTGTCGAGAACCAACGCGGATCGCTTTTTCTCGGCTGCCGCATCACCAACGCTCTCCTCGATATCAAGAAGATCGCTCTTTTTCTTTTCTTTAGCGTCGGCTTCGTTCTGAGCCTTCTTGCTCTCTTCGTGAAGGTTGCGGATTGCACTTCCAGGGAGAATTGGCAGAGGAAACTGAGCTCTCTTCGCTTCTTCTGCCTTGGCAGCCTCCTCCATCAGAACGCGCTTGTAGTCGGTTGGAAGAATTTTGACGAAGCGCGGAAGAGCGCGGTTGAAGTCGAGTAAGATGCGAGCAGCGAGCTCAGAGCCAGTATAATGGTGGTGATCTTCAATGAGGCCACGCACGAATGCGATTTCAGAAGGGTCCTCGATACCAGAGAGTTCAACCATCTCTTGGTTGACCTTGTTCTCGAAGTCTCGGTTCATGTCGAGGACGTACGCAATGCCTCCAGACATACCAGCGGCAAAGTTGCGGCCAGTGCTGCCGAGAACCAAAACACGACCACCAGTCATGTACTCGCATCCGTGGTCACCAACTCCTTCGACAACAGCCGTGACACCGGAGTTACGTACAGCGAAACGCTCCGCAGCTACACCACGGAAGAAGCATTGGCCGCTGGTAGCGCCATACAAGCAGACGTTGCCAATCAGAATGTTCTCCTCGGCCTTGAAAACTGCAGTGCGTGGAGGATAGATGATTAGTCTACCTCCAGACAAGCCCTTACCAACGTAGTCATTGGCATCCCCTTCAAGCTCGAGAGTGACGCCAGGAGCGACGTAGGCACCGAAAGACTGGCCGGCAGAACCCTTGATGTTGGCGTGGATGGTGTCTTGAGGGAGACCTGCTTCACCATGGCGCTTGCTGATATGGTAGGAAAGGGTAGCTCCGAGAGCGCGATCGGTATTGACAATGTCGCACTCAATTCTCGTTGGCAGTCCCTTCTCGAGCGCGAGCTCAGACTCGGAAATGAGCTTGTTATCCAGGCGAACGTGAAGCTTGTGATCTTGCTTGCGAACATTGTAGGTAGCAACACCAGGGCGTAGAGTGTGCGCAGGAGTGAGGATGAGAGAGAGATCAATGTTCTCAGTCTTCGCGGTCCTCAAATCGTCACGAACACGCAGAACCTCGGAGCGGCCAACCATTTCATTGACAGTTCGGAAACCAAGCTTCGCCATGATAGCACGGAGCTCGTTGGAGATGTAGTAAAAGAAGTTGATAACGTGCTCGGAAGTGCCCTTAAACTTCTTTCTAAGCTCAGGGTCTTGAGTTGCGATGCCTACAGGGCAGGTATTCAGATGACACCTGAGATGAAATGTTAGTGCCTGCTAAAGCCTTTCGTCGTGGTTAAACGTGAACTTACTTCCTCATCATGATACATCCCATGGCGATCAATGGAGCCGTTGCAAATCCAAACTCTTCAGCACCGAGCAGAGTGGCAATGGCGACATCACGACCAGTCCTGAGCTGACCATCTGTTTGCACGATAACGCGACCACGGAGATCATTCAGTACAAGTGTCTGATGCGTTTCAGCGAGACCGAGCTCCCACGGCAAACCAGCGTACTTGATACCAGTCCATCTGGATGCACCAGTACCACCATCGTGACCAGAGATCAAAATATGGTCAGCCTTTGCCTTGGCCACACCAGAGGCGACAATACCGACACCAGTCTCGGAGACGAGCTTGACGGAGACACGAGCACGGGGGTTGGAGCACTTGAGATCGTAGATCAGCTGCTTGAGATCCTCGATGGAGTAGATGTCATGATGCGGCGGAGGTGAAATCAAACCGACGCCGGGTGTAGAATGACGAGTCTTCGCGATGGGGCCGGTGACTTTGTGGCCTGGAAGCTCACCGCCTTCGCCGGGTTTAGCACCTTGAGCCATCTTGATTTGAAGCTCGTCAGCGTCAGCCAGGTAGTTCGCCGTGACACCGAATCGACCAGAAGCAACTTGCTTGATTGCGGAGCGCATGGTGTCGCCGTTCTCCAGGCGTAGGCTTCGCTCGGGGTCTTCACCACCTTCGCCGGTATTTGACTTACCACCAAGGCGGTTCATGGCAACAGCGAGGGTCGAATGGGATTCCATGGAGATGGAGCCGTAAGACATGGCACCAGTGCAAAAGCGACGGACAATTTCAGTCCAAGGCTCAACCTGATCAATTGGAACCGGCGGCCGTTGCTCAAAGTCGAAATCAAGCATGCCACGAAGAGTGCAGCTCTTGATCTGCTCATACTCTGATTTAGAGTATGCCTCATATGACTTATCATTCTTGGTTCGGACGGCGTCCTGGACATTGGCAATGCTGACTGGATCGTTGACGTGCGGCTCACCACCATCACGCCAATGATATTCACCGGTCTCGGCAAGACCAGGAACTTCCACAATGGGGATGCTCGGGAAGCCTCTGTCGTGGAATGCGAACGCATCTTGAGCGATAAGCTCGAACGTCATTCCCTTGACCCGGGTAGCGGTACCAGTGAAGCAGCGATCAACGACACTGTCATCGATGCCGAGAGCTTCGAAGATCTGAGCTCCCTTGTAGGATTGAAGTGTGGAAATACCCATTTTGCTCATAACCTTCAGGATACCACCATCGCAAGAATGCTTATAGTTGTCGATAAGCTTCTTTGGTTCGAGCTTCTTACGAATCAAGCCCTCGCGATGCATCTTTAGGATACAGTCGATGGCGAGATACGGATTGATGCCATCAGCACCATAACCGACGAGAACGCACATATGGTGAACTTCACGAGCTTCCGCTGTCTCCACTACAAGAGCTGCCTTGGCACGCCATCTGTTTCGGACGAGGTGATGATGAATCATGCCAGTCGCCAATAGCGTTGACACAGGTAAACGGTCTGCCGATGTTTCGCGGTCAGAGAGTATGAGAATGCTGTCTCCAGCCTCTATGCCATCGGTTGCAGCGTCGCAGATGCGATCCAAAGCATCCATATAGCCTTGGATGCCTTCAGACTTCGGGAAGGTGATGTCGATGATCCTCACAGTCCAATCCGGATAGACATGAGTGATGTTCTTCATAGCATTGAACTCTTCAATGGACAGGATTGGAGAAGGAAGCAGGAGACGATGGCACTGCGAGTCTTCCATCTCAAGCAGGTTTCCTTGTGGACCGATATAAGATTCAAGGGACATGACAACTGCCTCACGGATGGGATCGATGGGCGGGTTGGTAACTTGTGCGAAGAGTTGTCGGAAGTATTCGTAGAGAAGACGTGGCTGGAGTGCTAGACAAGCCAAAGGAGCATCATTACCCATCGAGCCAAGAGCTTCCTTAGAATCTGCGGCCATAGGGCCGAGAATGAGGCTGATTTGCTCAAGGGAGTAGCCAAAAGCCTTCAGTCGTGGATCTTCTTGCAATCGTACCTCGGATAGTTGGTACGATAGGTCGTGGCCTTGAGCTTCGAGCCGGCTGTAGACTCCGTTCATAGAAATCAGCTGCTTTTGGATCCAGGCGCTAAAATCGTGGCGAGCAGCAACCCTATGCTTCAGTTCAGTATCGTCGACGATGCGGCCGGCTAGCGTGTCGACGAGCAACATCTTTCCTGGTTGCAAGCGGCCTTTCTCCACCACACGCTCAGGATCGACGTGGATGGTACCGACTTCAGAGGCGCAGATTATGCGATCATCGTCTGTTACATAGTATCTGCAAGGACGGAGACCATTCCGGTCCAAGTTGGCACCGCAGTATCTGCCATCTGAAAAGGTGAAGAGTGCAGGTCCATCCCAAGGTTCCATCATGCAAGCAGCCCACTCGTAGAAGGCTTGTTTGTCTTGGTCCATGGCGCGATTACCCTGCCATGCTTCCGGAACCATTAGCATGACGGCTTCCGGAAGAGACAAGACGCCGTTGATGGTTAGAAGTTCCAACACGTTGTCGAAGGCTGCAGAGTCGGAACCACCATCCTCAATGATAGGGTATAGAAGATCCAGATCCTCTCCGAAGAGCTCAGATTTCAATACACCTTCACGAGCACGCATCCAGTTCTTGTTACCGCGGAGCGTGTTGATTTCGCCATTGTGAGCGGCCCACCGCAATGGCTGAGCGCGGTCCCAACTTGGGAAGGTGTTGGTAGAGAATCGGGAATGGACCAAAGCAAAGTGCGCCTCGAAATCGACGTTGACGAGATCGTGATAGTACTCATAGACCTGCGAAGGAGATAATTGACCTTTGTAAACGATGTTCTTGTTGCTCAGAGAGCACAAGTAGAACCAATTGTGAAGGCCAATAACATGGGTGGAGCGCTTCCGCAGCAGATACAATTGCTTCTCGAAATGCGTCTCGTCAAATCGTTCATTGAAATTCGGCTTGGGTTCGTTTCCGTCACCATACAAATCTCTAAGGACGACGAATGGCTGCAGGATGATAGGCTCTCGGGATCTCGCGGCCGGGCCGAGAAGAGTCGAATCGCGGGGCACTTCTCGCCATCCCAGCACCCGCAATCCAAAGCTATCGGCAACATCTTCAAAAGTCTCAATCGTTTCCTTCAAGATGGATTCGTCGGGTTTGAAGAAAAGATTTCCTGCCGCGTATTGTCCAGGTCCAGGCAGCTTTACGTTTTGCTCTCGCTCGAAATTTTTGACGAAGAATTTGTGAGGGATTGAAGTCATTACGCCTGCGCCGTCGCCATCTCGAGCGTCGGATCCCACTGCGCCGCGGTGAGTCATGTTGCAAAGAAGGCTCTTCGCTGTTTAATTGTTAGTTTGTTGATCCATAAGCCATGTGAGTTGCAATTTCTCACCATCGCTAACAATTTTGTGACTGGCAGTGCCCTTGATATGGCTGTTTCCGTTAGTTCCCGCCACGTTCATTATTGACCGTTATCTTGAGACACATACGCTGCGAAGCCAACACCACATGCATCCTTCTCAAGCTCCGGATCATAAAGACCCTGCTTCAGCGGGAGAGTGCCAGCCCATGATTTGTTGTCGGGCGTCTCCTGGTAAGGAAATACACTTCCCGGATTGTCATCTTCCACCACGTCCTCGATGTCGTAGTCGTACTTTTCGGAGGATTCGACGAAGGAGACCTTGCCCATCCTATCGGCGCAAATGGCCGAGTTTGAGATAATTAAGGGTTGGTTTAAGTCGGGAAAGGTGGAAATAAGTCGAGCTAACTCAAGCTACCTGAGCTGTTGGTTACGTGGGCTGGTAATTGCGGTCAGAAGCTAAGAATTGATGTGTTTGGGTGGAATTCTGACCGGTCAAATGAAGCAATGGAAGCCGTTTGCAGCTTGGATCTCGAGGATGGAGCTTCAAGCTTGCAATCTACACACCGAAGTTGAAGTGGGAAAAAAAAAATTACCCCACCGAGGAATGGATGGCTCTAAGCCGTCTAGAGTGAGCAGAGAGCTCCACCCCTCCAAAAACGTGATGATAGGGCTTACAAGGGCTTTGGCGCTGATAATGATGTCGAGATTGCCGCCGATCAAACTGGAGCCTTCAACCGGTGCGGCCTGGAGAGCAATGTCTGCCTCTGAGCCAGTTTCGGGTGACTGCTGCGAATGGTAGCAGAGCTTGATAAGCCGTCGACTCCTGTTGGTTCGCTGCGAGCTTCGAGGAAAATTGGCCCGGTATCGGCAAAACTTATGTTGTTGCACTCTTTGGATTCCACAATTGGATCGGTGTCGGGCACTTTGGAGAGGGCTGATGGTAGCAGCAGAGGCAGAGAGAGGCGTAGGTACGAGTAGAGAGCAAAAAGGATGTGTGCGCCGGAGAGGGAAGGAAGGCTTATGAAGGCAGACTGATTTCTCGCAGCAAACGCCAAAACGACGCTGGTCCCTAGAAGGTGGGGAAATCACAGCCAGAATTGATACAAGTCTGTGCCCGTCCCAAAGCAACGATGCGCTGATCCATCCCCGGGCTCCCAGGGCCCCGTCACGGCCGGTCGCCTGCTTTTTCCTCGCGGGTCGCACAACTTCAGCAGTCCGCAGCCGCCGGTGCTTCCTCATCAGGCACTTGTGCAGCTGCTCGCATGCGCAATTCTTATCAGCAGCAGCGCTTTCACCGGCGCCACCACATGCTCTCGCGCTCTCACGCTCTCTCAGTGATTCGGAGCCTCGTCAATCGCGGGCAGCAGCTACGGCATTTCCATCGTTTTCACAGGGCGGGTCGCCTTCTCGGACCCTCTAACCCCTCTAACCCTGACGGAGCTTAAGCTGCATAGTGGCCATGCCCACTACAAGATCTCAGGAGCAGCCCGCCGCCCAATTGCAAATGCTCTATTGGTCAAACGGCCAACGAGGGCATAATGCGAGCTCGTCATCCTTGCCTTATCAATGTGGGAGCTCTCCCTGTCAACGGCTATGCTGGGGTCAAAAAAATGTACGAGTGCTCACCAGACCCCATGCCATGCAGATTGCTCCCACGATGGCAACCTCGAATCCGGATACTCTCTCACCACTCACTTGGCCGTTCTCAATTGTCTTTTCGCTTCTGCTCTTCTCTTTGGCTTATGCTGGTGGCCGGCTCCGAGAATTCCCGTGCTGCCTTGAGCCTCAACCACTGTGCTTCCAACACAAAGCTTTCCACTTCCCGGCCGGACGCACACGTGCTGTGATACCGTCCAAGTGTGATACCGGCCAAATGGCTACAATCCCGCGTAAGAGCGTTCGGAGAGACCCGGTTACGCAACTCTCAAAAGCCTGGCCCAACGTAAACGAGGCTAGATCTATCCGCCTCGGGCGTCGAATTGTCCCATGGGCCTTTCTCGTAAACCCGCAGAAATTGTCTTCGGCCCGCTATTCGCCGATTTCACACCGACTAAAAGGAAAAATGTTTCTCACCTACTTTAATCGCCGAAGGGCAAACCCTGTGGAATATGTTCAGCCTCGACCACCACATTCCGATGCTGTTAGTCACTGTTTGTATCATACGAGAATGGCACGGCAATCAAAGACCCAACACCGCGAAAAAACAAGCCAGATTGGTGGCGCCCCAAGTGGGACACCGAGGGCCTCGCTCATGTCATGAATTACAAACCAAACGCCGATAGTGACATGGCCGGAAGTGGAAATACGGGTCCATCTGAAGCACTTGTGAGTTCTGCCTTGGAACACAATGTCACTCAGATATACAATCGCGGTGGACATGGCAAGACGGCAGTGCTGAGAGATGTCGCTATTTTGATGCTGTCCTGAAGCTACGACTGCCTGTTCTAGGACTCTACGTCGGTGCTATTCGACAAATATATGCCATCCTCAGTAACCATCGAATTGCTGCTCCGTAGCACGCCGAAACTCCTTTGAATTTTACTTCCTTCACATAGCAGATCGCCTTGAAAGGAGATTTTCCTGTCGCACCCAAGTATTATCGGTCCAATCGACTGCCATTTAGCGCTGGAGCTATGAGCGACCATCCATGCAAATACTATAGACAATCGAACGTCGTTTAGTGTTCCATCTCCTCGTCGGCATCCTCGTAGTCTTCATCGTCTTCTTCATCATCATCGTCATCCAGATCATCCGCCTCTTCAGCGGCTTTGGCGAAGTCAATATTCTTGCCACGCGTACGGCTTCCGATGATGTTCTCTTCTTCGATTTCGTTGAGGTTGTCCAAGTCGTCTTCATCTTCGTCTGCTAGTGTGGGTCTTAGCGACCGGAGAAATTTTCGCTGTGAGGATTAGGGTGTGTCTTACCATCGCCAGCCTGGAAATTGGGTGTTAGTAAAAGACATCAGAGGGAATATACTTGGTTTCCGCTCACCTCATCATCTTCGCCTTCATAGTCTTCGTCGTCTTCCTCATCTTCCTCGTCATCGTCGCCGTCGCGCATGTCGACGTCTTTGACAGGATCAATGGCCTTGCCCTTACCCTTGCCGAGCAAACCGGTAGTCGCGCCAGTGGTTGTCTCATCAATGTGAGGCGCGGTGATACCCGCGTGATCCTTAATATTGCCGTTTTGCTGAGTCATTTTCAAACGCGACAGGAGAGGAGACGGTCCAAGTTCGGTGGCGCCGCAAGGTGAGAGGATTGCGCAATAGTGTGATGGTGATTGGTTACGTAAGGCGATGAATTGACGTGCGTGCGCTCGTCGGAGGGAAGAATGGGATGGAAATGTGAGGCTGAAATGAAAGGTTCAAAAGTGAAGATGCGAGAGAAGGTGAGCTTGCTGCAGTGCGTGCGAACTTGCAGCCAGTGGAGCGGCGGTGCAGCGGTTCGGTAGTGAGACGACGCTCCGATTCGCCAGCCGCTTCTCAGCCTCACGTCCCAAAGGCGCGTCACTCCACGCCATCGCGTCGCGCTCTTCTAAAGTCATCCACCAGAGCTAAACATCACCAATTTGTGCCGCACAGAGCGAATCGCAACCTGAGAATGGCAGCTCGACTTCGCGGCCGTCCAGCTCGTAAGCCTCAAAATACCCACCTGCTGCTGAACTACTAAATCGTGAACAGACACTCCGGGACCGACCTTTCTTGCTTACACTCCAGATGGCTCGAAGCTGGTCACTGTAGGCTTGAACAATGCCATTCGAGTCTTCCATACAGGCTCCGACGATGAGCCTACTACTATCGATGACTGTCCTGACTCGAATACGGCAGTTGCAGCTACGGTACGTTGTATCGTCTTGAGATGAATGCCTCTTCTAACCAGCGCTAGAACGACTTTTTCATCGTCGGATCAGAAGACGGAACCGTCACCAAGTATTCACTGCGTACGAACAAGCCCGATGGTATTCTCACAAGATGTACACTTCCTATTCGAGACATTGCCATATCTCCAGATGGAGAATGGGCTGCCGTTGCCAGCGAGTAAGTAATTTGGCATGTATCTGTTGCCGGCCAAACTGACGGATCTACAGTGAACTTGTTGTCAAAGTTGTCAATATCGAAGACATGACCAAAGTACTCTACCTCAGAGAGCAACCTAAGCCAGCCAAACACCTTTCGTTTGATAAGAGTGGATCAACAATTGCAATGTCGTGCTGTGACGGCATCGTATACATGTACTCGCTCAGTTCGGAGGAGCCCAAATTGCTGAAAAAACTGGATGGACTGATTAAGAGCTTGGAAACGGAAGCTGAATCAAGTTCAAAAGTATTCTGGCATCCAGATGGTAGAGCGTTCGCAGTCCCGACCGCCACTAGGGACTTGCAGGTGGTTTCGCGAATGGACTGGGAGAACCAGCGAATATTCAAGAATGGTCATTCTAGCGACATTAGCGCAGTCGCATGGTCTCCTAATGGTGCTATTCTGGTTACTACAAGCATCGACCGTAAGCTCTTGCTCTGGGACACGAAGGATCAGAGAGTCTTCAAATCATATGACGACGTCCGGGCCACTATTCTTGCCATGCAATGGCATCCAACAGAGAATATCTTGTCGTACACAAACAACGACGGCGAACTATACATCCATACGGATTTCGTACCTGAAGACCATGACCACCTTCTCCAAAAGGCTCTCCAAGCCGCTCCTTTCATTCATGACCCTCTCGATGAGACTAATGGCAACGATAGACGACAAATCACGACTGAACTGCAAAATGAAAGGAGTCACAGAGGGCGTGGTCGAACTCCAGACTCTCTTGACGAAATTTTCGGCTATGAAGAAGATGGTGATGGCTTCATTGAGGATGATGACGGCGCAGGCTATACTGAGCAAGTGAATGGACATGGAAAACGAACGAATGGACACCTGGATCGCATAGATGGTGATCGACCTGCAAAGCGATTTGTTCCTTCATGGCAACCAGAAATTCACGAACCTTTCCAACCAGGCAGCACGCCTTGGCGCGGCGATCGACGCTATCTCTGTCTCAACCTAACGGGAGTTGTCTGGACTGTATCTCAAGAAACACACCACACCGTAACCGTCGAGTTCTACGACCGGGAATTTCAACGAGACTTCCACTTTACAGATCCATGGATGTACGACAAGGGTTGCCTCAACGAGCACGGCACATTATTCGCATGCAAGTCACGTGGGAAGGAGCCTGCAATGCTCTACTACCGTCCACATGAGACCTGGACAACACGCACAGACTGGCGAATCCCTCTTCCCGCCGATGAAGAGGTGACAGCCATTGCTCTAAGCGAGAACTACATCGTGTGCCTCACCTCAGCCAACTACGTGCGCATCTACACACTCTTCGGCGTACCGATCTCCATCCACCGGCAGAAGTCCTCCCCAGCCGTAACGTGCGCGGCGTGGCGCGACTACGTGCTGACAGTGGGCAACGGGCCCGCGACCGCCGACGGCCGCACACAGCTCCTCTACAGCATCACGAACGTGCGGCGTTCGGAGACGCACCAAAACGAAGACATCCTAGCGCTGGCGGCGGGCGCGCGGCTCACAAGCGTGTTCTTCAGCGACGCAGGCGACCCGCACGCGTACGATTCGGCCGGCACGCTGCTCGTGTGCGCGGGGTGGCGCACGCCCGGCCAGGCGCGCTGGGTGCCGGTGCTCAGCGCGGCGGGGGCAGCCGCGCAGCGCCGCGCCGCCCGCCCCGACGACGCGCTGTGGCCCGTCGCCGTCGCGGCCGGTCACTTCCATTGCATTGTGCTCCGCGCCGGCGAGCGCCACCCGCCCTTCCCGCGGCCGCTGCTGGCCGAGCTGGAGTTCGCGGCGCCGCTGCCCGCGGCTGGGGCTGGCGCGGACGCGGACGCGGGGGCGGGCGCGCCGGCCGACGACGCGCGCGTGCTCGAGGCCCGCTTTGTGCTCGCGTCCGTTGCGCACGCGCTGCTTGACGATCTGGTGGCGCACACGCGGGCGTCGCACGCGCAGAAGGGCGAGCTGCGGCGGCTGCAGGTCGAGGCCGATAAGGTGCTGCTGCAGCTGCTGGCGGTGGAGTGCCGCGAGGGCGAGGAGCGCGGCATGAAAGGGCTCGAGATTGTCGGCTTGATGGCGGATCGTGAGGGCCGCATGTTGGAGGCTGCGCAGAAGGTCGCGAGTCGCTATGGCCGTGAGGTGCTGCGGAGCAAGATTGCCGAGCTGGCGGAGAGGAGGTTGGTTGGGTTGGATGGTGACGATGAGGAGTAGGCTAATTGAGTACACTGAAGGCGGTATCGCATTGGATAGCATTGTATTGGGTTTTCAAGAACTACGAACATAATGCACAATGGCCATGAGCATAGTCTCTCTTAGTCCGAACTTCGCATCAGTCTGGATTCCTTTGAAACCGGTGTTGGTTACACGTCTCATAATCCTGCATCACTCGATCTATAATTCCTGGGCGCCATGCTGTAAATCAATATCGGATTATACTCTCAGATACACCAGCGTAGCATCCACTCCAATTATGGAGGGAACTTAGAAGAATCAGCCTCGACTGCGACCTCCACCGCCGCCAATCTTACCCTGCTGCCTCGCCTTCATGCGACGGAATGCTTCTTCTCCACTCTGCCCAGGGGCTCTCGCCACAGGTAGCATCTGGTTGATGTTACTCTTCGGCACGACGGTGTAGACGCCGAGACCACCTTGAACCCTCGCGCGATTAGTGACTTGGTCAGGTCTGGCAAGAGCTGCATCGCGAGCGGCGTTAGACTGTGAAGAAGTCGGAGATGCTTGTGAATTGGAGTTAGGTCGAAGTGCAAGACGACTGTTAAACGGTGAGTTAAGGCGAGGCCTCTTAGCATACGGATACACTAACGATGGGTCATATGTCGCAGTAGCAAGTTCTCGTTTCCTGTAATCATCCGAGCGCTTCAAGATGGGTCGCATCCATTCGCTCAAAAGTTTTTCTGCTTGGATCTTGATGTTGTACTCAGGTTGTCTGCTCTTGGTGTAAAAGAGAACTACTTTACCAATTCCACTCGCTATAAGTGATTGCTTTGTGATTGGTAACTTAGCAAGTGCAGCGAAGAGCTCTCGTTGGATTGAGTATGCAGGGAGTACACCATCCGGATTCAGCGGTTCTAGAAAGAATTTCACGGCTTCGAGGAGGTTAATTTCGGGGTCGACAAGCTGAGTGGCGAGTTGGGTGCGATTGAGTAGGTTCTTGACTTCTGGGAGAAGCTCCAACTTCTTCATACCTGGGAGACCTTTCAAGCGTCGTGCACCGTCTTCTTGGCAAGCCAATATCATGCGATCACGCATGCGTTCGATTTCCTTGTCGGCATATTGCTCAAGGTCCTGTACTTTGTTAGCGTTGTATTCTTTGTAAAGGCGGTAGGGGCTTAACATACCATGCCATCTTTTTTCCCGAGGGCACGGCGGTGTTGAAGCTTCAGAACATCATCGATCTTCCTGTCCAGTGCTCTCTTTCGTCGTTCCTCTGGAGATAAAGACAAACCATCGTCGTCATCGTGAATCCTTCTGCGAGAGGACTCGCCGTCTCGCTTCGACTTCCTCTGTCTCGAACCTTCGATCGTATCTCCGCCCTCAAATTCCTCAGTACCTTCCCTACGACGACGGCTCTTCTTGGGCTTCTCTCTCCGCTTCTCCTTCTTCTTTCTACGCTCTTCATCCTCGCCCTCGACTCGCTTCCTCTTGTGCTTTCCGAGATGTCCAACTGTAGTTTCATCAACCGCAATAGCAGGACGGTCTTCGATAGCAATGGCAGTGGGATCAAAGTCTTCAAACTGGCGCTCATCGACATCGGAGAGGGCAGATTCAAGGTCGGATTCGTCATCTTTGTCGAAATCTGAATCAGCTGCAGCGTTTGGTGAGCCCTCTTGCTCGGTATCTGGGCTCTTGACGTCTCCAGCATCATCGGCAGCTTCAGGCATATCATCTAACGGCGGAGTCGCCGCTGGAGAGTCTGCCATGTCTACTAGGAAAACGCGCGCGGAGCCTGTACGTTGAGGGGAAGTGGTTTTAAAAGTAGAGCAAGAGAATAGAGTCAGATAACACGGTGGGTTCGAGGCACTAGATCTGCCGCAGACTGAATAGAGAAGATGTGCTGTAGTTAGAAGAACGACTTCTGGTTCCTATTGTCCTAAGAAGAAGAGCATGAATGTCGGTGCTAAGTTTTGCCGGCACTGTTGGAGCCTTACGGCCTGCAAACATTTCAAGATTGGCGATCCGCAACTTCTGTTGACCTTCAATCTGCCAATCGAGTCTAGCTAATACCTTAACTTCCTCTATCCGTGTTGTATATACCCTTCGGTCGCGAATACTACACGCGTATACACTCTATTCGCTAACTCCTCGTTCTTCAATTCCATCTCAAAGCGACCAGCAATCGCAATGTTCGGCGGACGTAAGTGATTCCTTACACCTTTCCCGTTCTCTTAGATAGAGACGAAGCTGCTTATATTACGCTTCTAATTGACCTTTCGGTGATCTAACTGTTCCTTAGCTCCACCTCCAAGCCAGGCTGAAATCAAAGTCATGGAAGATACCGCTTCGCAAACCATTCAGGCGACAATTTTCACTTGCGTCGTACTCTACTTTTGTATGTCCTCGCAGCTTGTCAGAATAAGCATGTGCTGACCAAGCTGTTAGCTCCTCATGTCGTCGACTACGCGTCCAAGGTGCTTGGAAGCTTAATGCCATGAAAGATAAGCATCAGAACTCTGTACAATATACTCAGTTGCAGGCACGTAAGCCACGATACCACTGTACAAAGGGCAAAGCATTAGATGGAGTCCGGAGAAAATCCACATTTCTTTGAGGAGTGCATAGATATATAACATTGTCTAAATGGAAGATTTCCATTATAGGTGTATGGTACATGCTACTGTCTCAAGTGGATTGTTCAAATCGACATGCCTAGTCTTCGTATCCTCTCGAAGCCATTTCAAATCCGTAGCCTTCTAACGCCATACACCGTCTGCTATGCCGTGCTGTGCTTTATCGTAGTAGAGCACAGGTGCTAAGAAATTGCATCGTCGAACACACCAGGTCAAGGATCACCGGGGGCCGTCTCCGTCTCCCAGGTTTCAAAGTCCTTCTTGATGCTGGTAAGCTCTTTCGTGAGATGATCGAGCTGCGCTTGGTAATCTTTAAGAATCTGCTTCAGCGTTAGCAAAGGATCCGGATCATCAACAGAACGAAATGACATACCTTCTTGATCTTCTCCGTCTTCTCCTCATCAATAATTGGCGCACCTTCACTGGGAGCACCAATCTTCTTCAGTTCCTCCTGCAGCATGTTCGCTCTCTCACGAAGCACGACCAACCGCGCCCAAACTTCCTCCTGTCGTCCTGCAAGCACCGGACTAAACGCATCCTTCGCAATGGCCTCCAAGCCCTTCTTCAAGCGCTCCTCGCCGCCATCCAACGCGTACCCTCTATTGCGCAGCGTCTGCACCGTGACCGCAAGCCGCAGCACGCGGCGCGCCAGCTGCACGTGCTTCTCGCGGGCGCGCTGGGCGCGCACCGACGCGTCCAGCTCGTGCTTCTCCTTGATGGCGGCGAGCGCGGCGTTGACCTCGTGCATGCGCAGGCGCAGCGCCTCTAGCGCTTTGTCCTGCATCTGCATGCGCTGGCCCAGCTCCCAGAAGCCGCGCACGTTGAAGGGGATGGCGTCGGCGTTGGGCTTCGCCTGCAGCGCCTCCTCCCACTTGCGCTCGTCGTCGCCCGGACCCGGGTGGTAGAACTGTGCCGAGTCCGGCGCCGCCTGGTTGTACAGGTACTGCTGGAAGGCGCAGTCCGGGTCGGTTGGGTTCCACTTCTTGAACAGGAGCTCGATTTGCTCGGGCACGGGTTTCTCACCTGCGAAACGGTTAGGTTTGCTGAGGAGGTTAGGACGAAGCGGAAAGATCATACGAGGCTGAAGGCCTGGTGGACGCCATTGCGAATCACTGACGCCCAGCTGTCCTAGACGTGGAAGGGGTTGAACTACTGATTGTCCGAGTATCGATCCTCCAAACGTTGGCTGTGACCCAGCAGTGCTTTGGCCTAGAAGGTTGATGACAGGCGCGTGTTGTTGGTTTGATGGCTGAGCTGTAGAACCACCAAACATGCCAGAGGATGCAGGCTGTTGAAAGCTTGTTCCGAAGATACTCGAAGGCTGCTGTTGTTGCTGGGTTGGCTGGCCGAAGAGAGAGGATGGAGGTTGTTGCTGAGAAACAGAGGAGCCGAACAAGCCGGTAGACTGCTGCTGCTGCGGGTTAGAGCCTAGAGAGCCAAAGAGGCCCGACATTTTGGGGGAGAAGAGATGGCGAATCTCTTGTGTTTGCTCGCGATATTTATTCTAGCTGCGGAACGCGACGAGCTTAAAGATCGGGCACGGAAAATGTTGATCAAGGCCACAAGGCCGAAATTCTAACCAGCCAGCCATTCTTCCGTCCAAAACCTCCACCACCGCGAACTTCAATCAAGTCGCAGCTTCGCGTCAATTGGCCTCAACATGGCGGCCAGACCTGCGAGGTTAGTCATTACAAGAGATATGTATGTACTTCAGCTTCTAACAGTTGTGTTAGGTTCAACAAGCAAGTCCTGATCGACACCACTCCTCTGCCGGATGACATCCCTAAAGTCAAAGAGATTGGAGCCAGCTCCGCGCCTCTGCTGAGTGCATCGTTCTTCATCGGTGCTCGATGTCAGCCTTATAACGATGATTACATGAAGTGCAAAGACGAGGCAAATGGCAGAGGAGAGTTCGAGTGCTTGAAGGAGGGACGGAAGGTCACACGATGTGCGGCAAGCGTGTAAGCATGCTGGAAACTACGATACAGGGTTTCAAATCGTACTAATACTTGATTTCAGAATCGCGGATGTGAATCAGCACTGCCTGGCGGAGTTCAAGAGGCATTGGCAATGCTTGGAGAGACAGAATCATCAACTATGGCAATGCCGGAGATGGGAGTGGCCACTAAACCAGTGTGTCTTCGACAATCTGGTGAGTAAGCTGCTCTTACGTTGATTTAGGCTATGCTGACAACTGTAGCAACTGGAGAAGACGATCCCAGGTACTCCAGAAGGCGAGGAGCAGGTGCATCTGCGGAAAACTCAGGTTATGGCAAACCCAAGGGGATTGGCATTTGCATCAGGCGCTGTGCCAATTTCAGCTGCCAAATATCCAAAGCCCGAAGAGAAACAAAAGCAGGCGCAGTAAGGATATTCGATATAGCTCGGAGATGCTGTAAGGATAGACGACCGCTCTATAGCGGCCACATAAATTTCTTGAGCATCATGTATTTTCCCGCGACCTTCGCCTATATGCTATCTCGTTTTATCCTTCGTTACTCTTATTTCGAAACGAAGCTGGTAGTCTTCTATCCATGAACTAAGGTAAGTGATTGGCCGGGTTGGGCTCCGGTTGGCGCCCAAAGACTGAATAGATGTATTGTTTGCATTGCTTCCGTATGGCAAACTCCAGGTCTTCGGATACAATTTCAAATTATTGTAAGACAAAATTACTCAGCAGGATTCTAAGGTGGCATAGGAGGCTTTCAAGCTAGAAAACCTTGAATCGAAGGAAAAGTACCTAAGTCATTTAACCGAACCATGAAGCTACCTAATGCTGCAATGTAGCTGCAACCCCAGACTTCATTCGTATCGATCAAGGTTGCATCCTTCTAACGGCGCGTACCATAGCGGGACGTTTAATTACCTTAAGGTAGCTTCCTTGCGGAAGGCGTCCTGTGACCTCTTCTCCGCATTTCAGCTGAAGTGAATGAAGGCTGCACAGGGCTGTCTGAACGCCAGGAACACGGCTGTGAAAGACAAAGAGAGGCCGCCATCCACGAACGATCAGTTGTGAAATCATCCCTTCCAATTCACCGAGACTGGGATCGTTTGGAGCCCTGTGGTAGCTCCATGGTAGGTTGCTCCATGACTCCAACCGCTGCCCCGAGGTTCTTGATATCCCTGTCAATCCCTACCGTATTGCCTTCTTCGAGCCCCTTTACGGCTGTTTCCAAATCGCATCTGGGAACACCGGTTGACATCTTCAGATGCTGCGCTTCCATACTCTTGCATTGGGCTCATCCACAAACAGTGTTTGCTCCGAAGTAACAAAGAATCTTGCCGCCAATCCATACGATATCGTATGACGGCCATTTCATTATTATGCCTAGGTAGTTGATGCAACCATGCTTTTCCCTTGCTGTCGCGCCCGATAGGTGCGTGCCTGCTGGGATCAACTGCGGGGATCTTCAAGAGACTTGTCAATGAAGCTAGGGATAATAGCGCGGTGTGCAAATTAGGCCAAGCTGAAATGCAATGATCGTTGTTGTCCTGGCTCACGGTTGGACGTATGAGGCCTGAGCTGGACTGTAAGCACCATAGCGGGGAATTGCATGATCAAGATATTTTAAATGAGGAGATTCCGTTGCTTCTGGGCTGAGGTAACTGGAGACCAAATTCTTCAAGATGAGAGTTGCTGAATGGATTCTAGCCATCGGTTGCCTTTCGGGCATCGCTGTATGCCAGCACATCCATGACCTTATTCCAGAAGTTGAACAATGCGTGGATTCTATGCTAAACAATTTCGACTCATGGGTTAACAATCGTGGACCTCATCCAGGTCCTCCTCCACGGCCATCAACTACGAAGTCGATATCTCCAACTGCCACGGCGTCATGTTCCTATTGGCTGGAGAATATTGAGCATCGAGGCATTTCTGCCTTCAATCCAGACCCCAATTATGTTGTTTTCCGCAATGTCAAGGACTATGGAGCAAAAGGTAAGCCAAATCCGCTTCTCTGTGGCATTGATAGCCATTCTCTCTACCGCGTAGGTAGCTAACCAACGACAGGCGACGGTGTTACAGACGATACCGCTGCAATCAACGCAGCTGTATCCTCCGGAAATAGGTGCGGCCCAGGGACTTGTCAGTCATCGACTCTCACACCGGCAATTGTAAGGCACATCAACCTGCGCTACTACTTCCTTTAATACAGTTACTAGGTCTATTTTCCGGCTGGCACATACGTAGTTTCGTCTTCCATCATCGATTACTATTATACCCAAATCATTGGAAATGCAAATTGCCCACCAACATTGAAAGCGACGTCAAACTTTACCGGGTTTGGCGTGATTGATGGTGATTTGTATGGCGCCAATGGACTGGACTTTGGATCTACGAACGTCTTCTGGCGTCAAGTCAGAAATTTTATTATCGACTTAACCAACATTCCGGCCAGCACAAGCGCGACAGGTATTCACTGGCCTACAGCTCAAGCAACCAGTCTACAGAATATTCTCTTCGAAATGGCAGTTGGAGATGGCACCCAGCACCAGGGAATCTTTATCGAAAGCGGCTCTGGGGGTTACCTCGGAGACTTAACCTTCAATGGCGGGCTCTACGGAATAAATGTAGGCAACCAGCAGTTCACAATGCGCAATATGACCTTCAATAATTGCGGCACTGCAATCAACCAATTCTGGGACTGGGGTTGGACGTACAAGAGCATGTACATCAATAACTGCGATGTTGCTCTGAACATGAGTACCGGCGGCCCTTCGGCACAAACCGTAGGATCGGTAACTTTCATCGATAGCTCCATCACTAACACACCAATTGGGTTTATCACCGGTCGGCTGAAGAATGGCGAGTCACAGCCACCGGCTACAGGTAGCTTGATTCTCGAAAACGTCGAGCTAAATAATGTTCCTATTGCGGTCGAGGGACCAGACGGCATCGCATTGGCAGGAACAACAGGCTCTACGGTGATAGCAGGATGGGGACAAGGTCACGCTTATACTCCATATGGACCAAACAACTTCGAAGGTCCTATCACACCGAATCCGCGACCTGGCGCTTTACTTCAAGGCGATGGAAAGTACTATGAGCGCTCAAAGCCTCAATATGGAACGGTTCCGGTGTCCAACTTCCTCAGCGCACGCTCCTTCGGTGCAAAGGGTGACGGTACTACCGACGACACGGCTTCGCTTCAGGCCTTGTTCCTTGCTGGTACAGCTCCTGGCAAAATAGTATTCATCGACGCCGGAACTTACAAAGTAACCAGAACTGTCTACATCCCTCCAGGGTGCAAAATAGTAGGCGAAACGTATCCTGTCATTATGTCTTCCGGAAGTTTCTTTGATGACTGGAACAATCCAAAGCCAATGCTGCAAGTCGGCTTCCCAGGACAGTTTGGACAAGTCGAATGGAGCGATACGATTGTGTCTACTCAAGGTCAACAGAAGGGCGCTATCCTAATTGAGTGGAACCTCGCCAGCAGCTCCTCTAACCCATCTGGAGTGTGGGATGTTCACGCTCGCATCGGTGGTTTTGCTGGCTCCAACTTGCAGCTCGCCGAGTGTCCAACCACTCCCACAGTCGCCACACCGCCGGCTCCTGTCAATGCAGAATGCATAGCCGCGTTTTTAACCATGCATGTTACGCGGTCTGCTACAGGCCTGTACCTAGAGAACGTCTGGCTTTGGACTGCTGATCACGATGTTGAAGACCCGAACCTGACCCAGATCACCGTCTATGCAGGTCGAGGACTCATCGTGGATAGTGGACAGGGAGTGTTGTGGCTATATGGAACGGCAGTTGAACACCATACGCTTGAGCAGTATTTCTTCTGGAATACTCAGGCTGTGGTCATGGGCCAAATCCAAACGGAAACGCCGTACTATCAGTAAGCAACACTCTGACATGTAGTACACGAAGGAAAGCTGACGCTTCTAGGCCAAATCCATCTGCGGATCTCCCTTTTCCATATGTGGCTGGCCTAGGCGATCCAGTATTTGTCGCTAATAGTAGCGATGCACCAGCAGTTGCTAATGTGACCGATAACATTAGCGATGCTTGGGGTCTACGGATCGTCAATAGCAACACCATTTACGTCTATGGCGCTGGTCTCTACAGTTTCTTCGATGACTACAGTACCTACTGTTCCAACGCCGGGAACGGTGAGGTCTGCCAGAGGCACATATTCGAAGTGACTAATTCAATTGATGTGAGCGTTTACAACTTGAATGAGGTCGGAACCACCTATATGGTGACGTTAAACGGACAAGACGAAGCATTCTACTTGCCGAACACTGCCGATTTCATTGATAATATTGCATTGTTCAGGAACAGTGGAGGTATATGAACGCCAGGGACAGTTTAGGCATATGAACATCGGAGACTGTCATAACGACCAAAAGTAGTCCTAATGAGTAATTTATCCTGTCAAACATCATCTACTAGTTACAATTGCCCACCAGTTGTCCTTTTCGTAACCATTCTCGAGCACTTTGCCTTCAGCATTCTCAACGTCTTCTTCTAATTCGCCCTTTCTATACAGGTGATAGTACCGCTGGAACGTCTTTTCTGCTTGATTGGAATTGCTGGAGATGATTTCTGAGTCAGCCTTTGCAGATGACTTCGATCTCGTCACCCACGGCACCATGACATCTTGTTCATCACCTTCGTCCCAACCTCTTCGACTAGATGCTTGCTCAAGAGCCCAAACATATAGAAGTGCTTTTCCGTCACGCTTCAAAAGCTCCAAAATGGACCGAATAGCCTTGACGCGTCGCTCTCTCGTCGAGAGGTGGTGTATGACCGCAATCGAGATTGCAAAGTCAAAAGTCGCCTTGGGATGCGGTAGGTCGAGGATATCCGCTACCACGGCATCATGCGATTGATGCTGCTTTGCAATTCGTACCAAGTTTGTTGACCGATCAGATCCCACAATGAAGACGTTGCGATTGATGGCGAGGTATTTGCCATTTCCGCATCCTATATCGAGACCTACCGACCCATTACCTTGCTCTTTCAAGAATTTCTCTATCAATGGCCACGGCTGCAATGCGGTTAATGGGAAGATTTTCACGTGGAATGGGCGTTACACCTTGTATCTTGTAGATGAAAAGTGTGACGCAATTTCTTCGTATACAGAATGGACATGCTTTTCCTCATAAGATTCTCCACGCTCCATACATGGGACAGAAGGAACTAGAAAGTCAGAAAGTGTCGAAGATGGAGCAGAGATATATCAATATTGATATTTTGAAAGAGGATGTTGCGTCGGTGTGTCCGACTTCGCAAAACCGCCCGAGAAAGACGCAACCTTATGTATTTTTAAGAGCATTTTTACGGAGTGCTGGCACGTCTACTACACCGTAGAATCAGACAATTGATAGCTTTCGTTGAGCAACATAAATTTCAGCTTTGCATTTTGATCACGAATAAATCTATCCCGCCTCTAAATGCTGGCCTAGATCTGATTCGATACACATTCTAATTCTGGTCGCATTCAATGCAGGCCGTCCACCAAATGCGAGATAAGGTAGGCTGCAGAAAGTCAGATAAGCTTCAGATCTCAGTTGAAAGGCTTCCTGATGCTATTATCTCCTTCGTTTGCAGTCTAAAGCAATACGTTCATAGCCATTCCGGGTTTTCTTTTGTTGAGCACCTACTTGAACGGTTTGGGGCGTTGATCAGCATCTCGTAGTCCACTATTTTCGCATCCCGGCTCGACACTGGAGTGCCCTAACCTACCGTATTTAATAGGCCACAGTACTCTAACAAGGCTGCCAGCCGGAGCTTCGTTGGCTGACTGGATCTAATCAAGCCTGCAGCCTTCGCGATTCTTTCCTAGATGCATCCCAATTCAATCCGACTTTCCATCCCATCCCATTCTAGGCTTGAGTACCTCTTGTGCCTCTCTCCACCTGACACGCCGTCAATCGCCTGACGTCGGATGCCCTGCACTTCGACTTTTCATGGTGCACCTGCTTATCTAACCCGCGTCACACGCTTTCTCCACCACATTCTTGTTTCTATCGGCATCGGCCTGCAGCACGTTCTTTAATTCCTACCTCACCTGCTCGGAGTTGAGGCTGCTCCATCCCAGCCCGGTCAATTCAAGATTCCCGCCTTCAACTCGAGCTCGCGGAGGCCTGCCAACATCCCTCTCCACACCCTCTCGTCCTCCTCACGACCCTACGAAGTCGACTCGGCCTCTCTGATCGAATCCCCCAACGAGAAGCACGACAGCCGCCGCTCCTCCTTCAGCAGCGCCGACTCCGCCTTCTCGGCGTGGAGCTCGACGGGCGACCTCGTCGACCAGCTCGCGGACGCCGAAGACCCGCTGCGGATCCGGCTGCGGCCCTCGCTGGAGGAAGTGCTGCCCGCCCACAAGCACCGCGGTGGCCGCACTCCCGCCAAGCGCGTCCGCTACCGCGCCGACGTGCGCGAGCCCGACGCCGAGAAGCGCCGTGCTCCGGTCCCGCGCCGCAAGGAGGACATCCCCATCCCGAACCCGCCGCCGCGCAATATCTCCGCTGGCGAGAAGCTGCTTGCTTTCGTCATGGCGCCCAACGATAGGCCGTCGAGGCTGCACGGGCTCCATGGCAAGAAGTTGATGTGTGTCCGCTGGCTCCGGCCGTGTCGTCGTGGCGTCTGGATTTCGACCGCTGACGTGAGGACAGATATTTTACGACTGTCTTTGTATCATTAGGTGTGTTCTTGTTTGGATATGATCAGGGTGTCATGAGGTGAGTTGCTTCGTCTCAAGTGATGGGAACTGAGAACTTTGCTGACACGGTACATATAGTGGAATTATCACGTACGTCCCAACTATGCAATCCGCGGTCCGTCTTTGGAGACTAACTCCAGAACAGTGGCCCGCATTTCAAAGATTACTTTAACCAACCTTCGCGAGCGGAAATCGGCACAATGGTTGCCATTCTCGAGATTGGAGCATTCATATCTTCCCTTTTGGTGGGCAACGTTGGAGATATTCTAGGCCGGCGGCGGACTATCCTCTACGGAGCTCTAGTGTTCATCTTGGGAGGTGCTTTGCAGACATTTGCAAATGGCATGCCAATGATGATGCTTGGGCGTATCATCGCCGGTCTGGGAGTTGGTACGCTGTCTACAATCGTTCCCGTGTATCAATCCGAAATCTCTCCTCCGCACAATCGAGGCAAGCTTGCCTGCATCGAGTTTACTGGAAATATCTGTGGCTACACTGCGAGTGTGTGGGTGGACTACTTTTGCAGTTACATTAGCAACGACTGGGCGTGGCGATTGCCATTGCTCATGCAAGTAGTCATGGGTACGCTCCTCGCGGTTGGCAGCTTGCTGATCCTAGAGTCGCCTCGTTGGCTTCTCGATCACGATCATGATGAGGAGGGAATCGTCGTCATTGCAAATTTCTACGGCAAGGGCGACATTCACAATCCTAAGGCGCGTGATGAGTATCGTGAGATCAAGATGAACGTGCTTTTGCAACGCCAAGAAGGCGAACGTTCGTACCGCGACATGTTTAGACGCTATTCTAAGCGCGTCTTCATCGCCATGTCTGCGCAGGCACTTGCTCAACTCAACGGCATTAATGTCATCTCCTACTACGCACCACTGGTCTTCGAGCAGGCTGGTTGGGTGGGACGCAACGCAATTCTCATGACGGGTGTTAACGGCCTTACTTATCTTGCATCTACCATTCCTCCATGGTATATTGTCGACGCATGGGGACGACGCTTCATCCTGCTATCTGGCGCGCTCGCCATGATCATCTCCCTCTCACTCATATCATATTTCATCTACATTAACATCGCTAGCACGCCGACACTTGTTGTTATCTTTGTCATGATTTACAATGCCGCCTTTGGGTATTCTTGGGGTCCGATTCCGTGGCTTTATCCGCCGGAGATTCTTCCTTTGAGCATTAGAGCAAAGGGCGCAAGCCTGAGCACGGCCACCAATTGGGCCTTCAATTGGCTGGTGGGAGAGTTGACTCCGGTGCTGCAGGAGTGGATTCAGTGGAGATTGTATTTAGTACATGCTTTCTTCTGTGCTGTATCATTTGTTGTTGGTGAGTTTGACAGCAGTGGTTGTGTGTTTCGTTGATGCTTACTCGCTCTCAGTTTGGTTCATCTACCCGGAGACGGCAAACGTTCGTCTCGAAGATATGAACTCCATTTTCGGCGATGCCACATCGGTGGCACCGAGTCCAGCAACGATCGCAGAAGCCGAGTCTCTCTTCAGCGATCATCAATCTCCCGTGACATCTCTGGACGCGCGACGGCAAGATCTCAGCGCCGACAATGCCATTCCAGGCCTCGATATCGATCCACCACCGGTGCAGGTCAGAGATGGACGACCGGTGCTTGCCAGGCACGATTCGGAGCGGTCCCGTGAAGGACTAGGCGGCTGGATCTCGAGTATGGTGCGGCGAACACGTGAAGAAGGGGACTCGCAAGGAGGCAGCTACAAAGCCGTCCGGCAGGATGACGACCAACAACAATGATGGCAGCGACGGAACTCGACTTCGGTGTAATTATTTTATTACTTCAGCTGCAGGCGGCGGCTAGGATGCATCACTGGCGAAGGGCATTGCATTGATAGGCTTCTGCAAATATAGCAGCGAGCTGCATCACGGCCGCACAGTCGCGCGTAGTATTTATGTAGAAGGCATTGCACTGTGTGAAATAGCATGATGTGTTCCTATTGCTCACCAGAATTCGTTCTTTACGGTTTCGATGCTTGTATGCTCGAATTGCTGGTGTTGTTGAGTGATGGGTCGCCTTAAAGCGGCCAAGCACGGGCAGAAGTGAACACCTTGACAGTTTTGAGCTAAACGCGCCTCGTCCGTGCACTTCTTCGTCAAAAGTGCCAGATTGATAGTTATATTCTATCCACACTGCTTCACTCTGCGCTTTGCTCTTCGTCTCATCACCATTCTTCTTCACCTTCATCTTCCTGGACTGTTCTTCCGCAGTCCGCTCTTTTCTCCATCTTTTGGAGTCGCTGTTGATGCGGCTCTAACCCTTCACTACCTCTTCTTCCTCCCCTTAACCTGCAGGTGGCCTTGGTTACGCGGCAACAACGAACTTAGTTTTCAAGCTAGTTCCATCTCTTCTACTTCACATCTCGAGTTATCCAAATTGTAATCAATCTTGACGCTCGTTCACAATGGCCTCAAGCAGTCAACAGGCCGGCTTCGCAACCGGTGTTGATAGAACGGCCGACGACCTGCGCAGACGGAACTTGCAACCCAATCAACAGTATCGTACAGACTCGCAGCCCCAGGATATCAAGGAGAAGAGCAAAGAGAAGGTGTGTATACTTCAGTCTTGCCATTGGCATATATAGTTGCTAGTAACCGATCACTAACATAACTTCTCTAGCGACCGCTATCGCCTCTCGAACAATTCGACGAATACGAATGGATCATCGCCCCTCTCATCTTCACTTTCCTTGCCTTCTTCACACGAATGTACAAGATTGGTCTCTCACCGATTGTGACGTGGGATGAAGCTCAGTATGTTTACTGCCCTGTATTCTGTTGACAAGGCTGACCTTCTCCAGCTTCGGCAAGTTTGGTTCCCACTACCTCAAGCGCGAGTTCTACTTCGATGTCCATCCTCCTCTTGGTAAAATGCTCGTCGGTCTTTCGGGCTTCCTCGCTGGTTACAATGGCTCCTTTGAGTTCAAATCTGGCGAAACTTATCCTCCCGAGCTCAACTACACCTTCATGCGTATCTTCAATTCCGCTTTCGGTGCCCTCTGCGTCCCTCTGGCATATTACACTGCTAAAGAGTTGAAATTCCGACGTGCCACAGTGTGGTTCGTCACTATGTGCGTGTTATTCGAGAATTCATACACCACTATCAGCCGCTTCATTCTTCTCGACTCGATGCTACTGTTCTTTACTTTTACGACCGCTTTCACCTGGGCCAAGTTCCATAATCTGCAACGCGACCCGTTCAGCCCTGAGTGGGGTCTATGGCTCATGCTTACTGGCATCTCTATCGGTTGCGTGTGCAGCGTCAAGTGGGTTGGTCTCTTCGTCACTGCCATGGTCGGTCTATACACTGCCGAAGACCTCTGGAACAAATTTGGAGATATCAAAATGCCGAAGATTGAGCTTGCTCAGCACCTCTTCTTCCGAGTTTTGGGGCTTATCATCATCCCGATTATAGTCTACATGTTCTCGTTCTACCTTCATTTTCTTATTCTCGAAAACAGCGGACCGGGTGATGCTCAGATGAGCTCCCTTTTCCAAGCCAACCTTCGCGGCACTGAAGTTGGCAAAGACAGTCCCCTCGAGATTGGAATCGGCTCTCGTTTGACTATAAAGAACATGGGATATGGTGGTGGTCTGCTTCATTCGCATGTTCAGACGTACCCGGAAGGTTCCAATCAACAGCAAGTTACCTGCTACCACCACAAGGACTCGAACAACGATTGGTTCGTCTATCCCAGCCGTGACAAGCCGGATTATGTGCCAGATGCTACCGAAGTCGACTTTATTGGCGATAAGGACATCATCCGCCTAATCCATTCCCAGACGGGCCGAAATCTCCATTCGCATGCAATCGCCGCGCCTATGACCAAGGCAGACTGGGAAGTCTCGAGCTACGGCAACACAACTGTCGGCGATACCAAGGACCATTGGCAAATCGAAGTCATCAATGATGCGGCATCCCGTGACTATAGCAAGATCCGCACGCTCACCACCGCGTTCCGTCTCAAACATGTGGATATGGGCTGTTACCTCCGTGCTGGCAACAAGAACCTTCCTCAGTGGGGTTTCAAGCAAATTGAAGTGACATGCACGAAAGAGAACAACCCGCGCGACACATATACACACTGGAATGTTGAATCCCACTGGAACGAGAAGCTACCAGCTGGTGATCCAGGTTCTTACAAGTCTCCGTTCCTGCGCGACTTCATTCACTTGAATGTAGCAATGATGACTTCCAACAATGCGCTGGTACCAGATCCGGACAAGCAGGATGACCTCGCCTCCAAGTTCTGGCAATGGCCTATCCTCAACGTTGGTCTGCGCATGTGCTCGTGGGATGATAACACCGTCAAGTACTTCCTTCTCGGTAACCCGATTGTCTACTGGGGATCCACGGCTTCTCTTGGTGTCTTTGCACTTCTTGTTGCCTGGTACACACTTCGCTGGCAACGAGGATATCAAGATCTCAAACCCGCTGATGTCGATCACATTCACTACTCAGGAATCTATCCTGTTATCGGCTGGTTCTTGCACTATTTGCCTTTCATCATTATGGGTCGTGTTACCTATGTCCACCACTACTACCCGGCGCTATGGTTTGCCATTATCACATTTGGTTTCTGTGTTGACTGGATGACAAGACCGCTACCAAAGACCGTACAATGGGGCCTTTATACTATTCTCTATGGCGTCATCATCGGTCTATTCTGGCTGTTCAGAGACATCTGCTTCGGTATGCAGGGCAGCAATCACAAGTGGAGACACCTCAAGTGGTTTAATAGCTGGAGGATCACGGACTAAGCGAGGGCGAAAAAGCAGAAGAGATATGGGCATTGGATGGGAATCGGCGAACAGGGCAATCGCAGGCAAGAGGAAGTACGGATAGTGATTTGTAGTAGTAGTATCACGAGGTCTTTTATCGGCAGCAGCAAACTAGCAGGACGGCGTTTGTTTAACAACGGGATTAAAAAGGAATCCACTGTCTTAATAGCTTTTCGTCCGCGTTAGTAAGGAGAATCGACCATCTCAGCACTGAGAACATTTTTCTATTCCACGCAGTGATATGAACTTTCTTAAGTTCTAAATCTCATCTTCCTCGTCATCAAAGTCGTCCTCAACACTCATATCATACAAAATCCTGCCACCCTCTCCGGGACCCTCCCCACCCTGCGCATCAAAATACGGCAACACAACACCCTCCCTAACCGCCCTCTGCTTTTCAGTCAGGCCCAACTCAAACGACACCTCCTGCCGCCGCTCCTGCTCCTCCGGCGCACCCTCCGCGCCCCCAAACCCGGCATACTCACCCAGCAGCACGACGCGGCCCTCGCCCTCCCCCCGCGCCCACTCCAACACGAACGCAACCCGCACCCCGCGCCCCGACCGCCGCCGCCGCTCCACCTCCACGACCACCGCCCCGCCATTCGCTCCGGCACCGACCAGCGCGCCCTCCACGCCCTCCGCCAGCCCGAACGCCGGCGGCGCCGCGCTGCGCGCCGCCGCACGCCGCGCCGCGAGGGCCTGCGTCGCTGCGGAGACGCGCAGCGCCGTCGTCGCCAGGAACGCGAGCTGTGTGGCCGCCGGCGGCGCGTGCGGCGTGGGTGGTGGCGGCGTGGGCTGCGACGTGTGGAACACCGCCAGCAGTGACACGTGGGGGCGGAGCAGCGGCGAGAGGAGCGCTGCTATGGGCTGGTCGCTGTGCAGGAGCGGGTGCAGGGTGTCGAGGACGATGAGCGTTTTTGTGGCGCGGGCGATGTGCGGTGTTAGTTGGACTGCGAGGTTGGATGGCGCGGCCGTGGTGTCGGCGGACGCGGCGATGAAGACGGTTGCTTCCCGCGGGGCCTGCAGCGTCTCAAATGAGACGTATATGATGTTGGTTTTGGAGGACTGAGGAGGCTGGTTAGCGGTTGAAGGGAGAATGCGAGGTTTTGATCATTTTTGTCGCCGTACTTTGGCCCGCTTCATGAATTCTCGCACCAGCGGTCGTCCGCTCTGCTCCAGACTGTCGAAAATGAGCGTAAATGGAGACACATTATCACGACCGCTTAAGAGCTTTGAGATCAGTAGAAGACTATGAGTTCTCCGATGCTGGTGTTGTGACATAGGTATTTGTCGATGTTTGTATTTTGGGATGTAGTCGTGAACATATTGAAGTCATTGGTGGGATGAAAAATTGACCGAAAGGCTAGAGTAGCAGTCGAGCTCACGGTACACATAGAAACAATTTCTGGATCCATACGTATATATCAGAAAGAAAGCTAGGGGTATCTTAAATTCGGATGTTTTCTAGAATGGTAGCTATTCAAAGCATTCGCCTTAAAAATGCTGCCGAGTAATCACCGTTTCTTCTTTCCCTTCCTTTTCTTTTTGTCTTCGCCGGCGTGCTCATCCGCCTCAGATTCATCTTGCTTTTCTCCCCAGATCTCTTCTCTTTTCTGCTTCTCATACTCATCGAAGTCACCGTTTGCCCGTCGTTGAATTGCTCTTCGTGCCATTAGCTGCCACTCAGGTTCCAGTCTTCCAGCACCCAAATCCTCTTTGAACAGTCTTATATCTGCCTTCATCGCAGCACTTTTCTGTAAGGTAGCCTGTAGAAGATTTGGGAGCTCATCATTTGGATCTGGTTCCACATTTGGCGCATTTGGCAGCATAGATATCAGCTGTCTCTGTTGATCTTTTGACAGAGTCGTCCACGCTTCATCCTTCATCAAAAGGCTCTGAATATTTACTGCCACCAAGGGAGAGTCCGGGTCTGTGACCACAGTATCAACTTCCCAAAGGCGATCCATCTTTCGAGCAGCCGCACTTTTCGCAGCCGCATTCTTTGCAGCCTTTTTGGCTGTCTTTGGCATTGTCCGAGCTTTGCTTTTCTTAGCTTTTGAGGTGGGTTCCGGTGGTTGCGCTGACTCTTCTTCATCTTCACTGTTATTTATTGATGGAAAGGCAGAATACTCTGAACTCTGCTCAATAAACCCCAACTTCGCAGTCACGTCGTTTGTCGCATGATCAGAGTGACTAAGACCGTTGGTAACTGCTGGAGATAGTTTCGTGATATTTGTCGATGTGCCTAGCGACGGAGGCAGCTCATCTGAGACCTTTGATATCGAACTCTGCTCTGGCGAGTGAATAGTGTCTTCGAAGTCATGCTGCTTATCAGTATTGAAAGGACTTCTCCTTATCGGCCTCGTCGGTTGGATCTCGAACTGTGATCGCCTTCGCTTCGTTCCGTTTGATATCCCAGGTTGTAGCGCAGGTAGCCCCATAGAATATACAGAAGGTCCGGCAGAAGATTCTCCGTTTTGTGCTGATTGCTCACGTCGTGATTCAAGGATCGCGGCCGCTATTTGTGACGTTGAGAACCCGTCACCATCCAATTCCTCATGGTGGTCAAACTCAATCGAAAGTTCACCAAATTCTCCTTCAAGTTCTTCTCTAAGCTCTTCTAAATCCGCGGAGCTTATTACAGATAGTGGTGAGTCGCTGTCGCTGTCCATACAGACAGGCACTATGGCCGTGTCAAAACCACAGTCCGGTTCCTTTGCTAGGCTGTCGACACAGAACTCTTGCATAATACCCAAGGACGCAATATTGAGCTGAGATGATGTTAATTGTATAATGTATGAGGCACTCCTCCACGAATCAGGTAGAAGGGTGCTGCCTTGGGCATAGGAATATCATGCTTACATTCTTGACAGGTTGCGCACTGACGAATTTACATTTTAATTGATTTCAGCTCGATTGAATCCTTGTAAGCAATCATTTGATAACTAAGAACTTTTCATGGAGTATTTAAGTGTCAAGTGAAGAAAGGATGGAGGTCCATCGAAGTTGATTGCCTTTCCAACTTCCAAAAAATGTGACGCAGAGTCGGAGCCTGGGTGGATGTCTTGTCAGATGCCTTCTCAGCAGAAAAGTTACCACCTTCAAGACACGTAGCGCTTCAACTCACAACTCTTCCAAACCTCTCGTTCTTGGAAGTCTTTACTTTCCTACAGAAACAGAAAGCGATTCCTCAGCTATTCGACCACATAATGATCAAGTCCACGCAAATTGCACGTCTAGACGGTAAGCTTCAATCCCCAAGCATGAACCATCACCCGATGAACATCGCATTTCACGAAAGCTTGAAAATCACTTGCTGACTACATTAGGCTTGATACTGGCTGCTTCAATAGACGATGAGCAGGTATGTGGATGTCCAAACATCTCCAACAACGAGACTTATCCTCTGTACTACAGTCCGAAACCGAGCTCGCAGACATCAAAGGCAAAGTGAAACAGTTGCTTCGGCGCGTCAATCGCAACTCCGAGCCACAAGCCAGCATTGAGAGTGACCTATACTACATCCAGTAAGATGATCGGTCCCTATTGCTAGTCCGCATGCTGAAATGTCCAGTTACTTAATTCAAGACTCCGTCGTCTTCCTCTGCATATGTGATCACTCATACCCACGAAAGCTTGCCTTTACCTACCTTTCCGATCTCGCGTCCGAATTTACCACAATCTACCCATCACAGCAGTATCTCTCTCCAACATGTAGACCATACGCCTTCGTCGAGTTCGACGGTTTCATACAGAAAACAAAGAAGACATATCAAGATAGTCGAGCCACTCAGAACCTGGATAAACTGAATGATGAGCTGAAAGATGTGACAAAGGTCATGACGAAAAATATTGAGGATCTGCTATATCGTGGAGATAGCTTGGATCGAATGGGTGAAATGAGCAGTCGACTCCGTGAGGATAGTCGCAAGTACAAAAAAGCCGCGATGCGTATCAATTGGGAGCTCCTATTGAAGCAGGTGTGTATCAAAGCTATCAAAGTGAGTGAATGTAGAACTAACGTAAGCAGTACGGACCGTTGGGAGCGCTGGGACTTATCATGATCATCTTCATCTGGTGGCGGTTCTTCTAAAGACTGTTAGGCATCACATTATTCAATCGATGACAACACGTCTAGCCATATACTTGTTCAAAAGATACCCAAGATAATAACTTCCTGTACGAAGATAGGTCTAACTACTTCGACTATTTCTCACAAGCCTGGTTCGCGCATTCTTTTCGAAGATGACAAACTGCAGCGGGTAGCTCGAGGGCTATTTAGCCCAGTGCTCAACATTCACGACTCTAGTTCCGAGCTGACCATTAAGGATCTCGGCAAGAACTTTGGCTTCTAAGGAGAGGTAAATGCATTTATGGCAACACCTGCATTCTACCTAACTATTCATTTGAGTAGTGTCCGCTAAACAAATTTCGCTCTCAAACTACCAACAGGAGACTTTTATTTCCCTGAAATCTCCTGTTTCTCTATCAAGATCTAGTTGTTTTGTCATCGTGTCATGAATCTTATCAAGCGTAGAATCCAGTTTCCAAAAGTGGCGGGTCATAGAGTTTACGGCATTGTTTGGGCCAAATTCTCTGGGCTTACAACCCAAGCAAGATGGTCACATTGCCCACCGTCATAGGAACCATTAGCCATTCTGGTAATGCAATGAAATTCCACCGGTGTCTGGGTGTAACTGGTTAAACATAAGGTAAGTACTGCGAAGAGGAGCGTTCTCTACCGCCCGTACCTTGATGAATCCTCGCTGGCTCCTCACAAAGAAGCTATGATTGAGCCTAACATTTTCATTCAGCAGTTTGAGGCTACAATAAACGAAGGTAGCAATGCTGTGGTGGATGAAGACAAACGTTCGCAGATCTGGATGCTGGCACAAGCTGTAGCCGTTGCGCTAGAAACTCTATTCGAAGCAATGCAACGGATTGCGTACTCACTAAGGTAATAGATACGTAAAACACAAGACAGAGTTTAATTACCTATAACCGCTTCCAGTTGTCATGGCCCGCATTTCTCAAGATCATGGAATCATACAGTATATCGTTGATAACAAGTCCACTGGTGTTTCGGTAGAAAATATTGCCAAAGCAACTGGCTTGAGCACTCGAGACGTGACCGTTCTACTCGATTATATGGCAAATCAATCAATGATTCAAAAGATTAGCCGTGGAACCTACGGACCAACAAAGCGTTCTTATATTTCACTAGACCCACTCGTCAAGGATGCAGTAATCCATTTGTAAAGTCACAATCCAAGGCCGACTCACATAGTTTTTGCTATTGATTCATATTAGCCACGACTCTATGCCTCCTGGGTTTAGGGCTCTTAATGAACGCCTATACATTCCCTTGGCCAATGAACAAACGTACAGCTTTCGATATTGGACACCAGACCGTCGTAGGGTTCTATGAATGGTCGGAACAACATCTGGTCCAAGGGAAGGCATTCCAAGACTTCATGAAGGAGCAATTCGCGTCTCTACCGACATGGTTGGATGCGATCAATTTTGAGTCGGATTTTGGACGGAATACTGACTCGAAGACCATTCTTTTCGTTGATGTCGGTGGAGAAAATGGTCAGCAGTGTTTGGCGCTTTTGGAAAAATACCTGCATATTCAAGGGGACATTGTACTACAGGAACGGCCTATGGTTCTAGCAAAAGCGAGTGTTCCACAGAGAGTGCGCAAAATGGAGTACGATTACGTGACAGAACAACCGGTTAAAAGTGTGCGAAGAGCTCTAAGCTCATTCAGTCCGAGTCAGGATCTGCTAACAGTTACAGGTGCACGAGTTTATTACTTTCGTCAAATCTTTCACAACAACTATGATGTGACGTGCATCAAGATTCTAAGAACTCACCGCCCGGCCATGACTCCTTCATCAGCCATAGTAATTGATGACAAGGCGTTACCGGACGAGATACCGGCCAGTTCAATGACGCCATACGCAGCTTCGCTAAGCGTAGCCATGCCCAGCACATTCAACGCCATAGAGAGGCGTGAAACTCAATGGAAAGCGCTTTTTGATGAAGCTGGTTCAGGATTAGGTCTCTCAAGAGGTTTACAAGCTTTGGAGACGCGGTTATCGTTGTAGAACCCAAGGACGGCGTTGCTTTAAAGAACTAGCAGATATCTAGAATGAACGATACATTCAGCTTAATGCTTTTCTGGGATTAGGTCTTGTTCATTGCTTAAGAAATCGCATAAGCGAATAGAAAAGGAATACATATGATTTCTTCTAGGCACGAGGCTGGACGTTTGACGAGCGCCCACAGTAATTGGGCAATCGATGAATGCATGCAAGGAAACGCGTGGTCCGAGCGTCACCGTTTGCACTTCACCCTCTTCTCAACTTCGACCGGTGGAAACTCAATTCGACAAACCCAACACCTCAACTTGACCGACAGAGAAGTTGAATGACGGCTACATTTACAAGACGACTCTTTTTCCGCTTCATTACCGTCATATTATGGCCTGACAATGAGTATCAAGTGTGTCGTCCCGGGGGTGCGTTACCGAGAAAGATGCTAACCAACAAAGCTCCAGGCGCACACGGTGTCAACACTGTAGAAATGGACACTTGAAGTGCGTTCACGAGGGAAGATCCGCTGCTTGTAAACCCTGCCGCGACCGTGGTCTCGAATGCATCCCTCCTTCATCTCAGCCTAGCCCACAGACAGCGCAGAATCAACCCCAGAATTGTCACGTGACAAAGCGCAGAGCCTCTTCTCCGGAGTCAGAAGAGCCGCGTCGGAAAATCCTGCGACTCCAGACTAATGATCTTGCCTCGCCAGTAACTCCCGATGTATCTCCGATAACCGTTGCAGATCGTCCTAATTCACTTCCGCCATGGTTCTCGACACCGACTTCACTGGAAGAGCCAAAGTTGTCTTCAGCATCTGATATCCCTCCCGCCGAACCACCCCAAATCCCGTCAAGTATCGATTTTATTTTACGGCTTCTCCAAGACGATCTATTCTACCAAAATGCAAACCAACGGGAATCCGACTTCAGGCCTTGCACAAGTCACAACGATGTCAACACCGTCGACGACAGCGTCGTTGGTCAATTGAGGCGACAGTATGATTCGCTACTCACAGCTCTCTACATGCAACTTCTTGGATGCCTGAGAACCTTCACGGGCACGGAAACAACAGCGTGGGAGACTGATCTAAGACAGATGCTCACTCTTCTGGTGGCATGGAGACCGGGAAGTCTTTACTCACAGCCAACCTGGGCGACAATAGGCACGCCAGAAGGTTCAAATATAGGTCGAGGCTCAGTATCCATGCAAGAAGCGGATGTTTGGTATATGACTCCGTCTGAATTTGGCGAATTACTTTCTCAGAATGAACCGATCAGGAAATGCCTAATCATACGGGAACCCCAAGAAGCCGAATCCAGCCATGAAGTCATCAAGCAATTTCTTGAACGACTCTCGCTCAAGTTCGGGTCTACGAGTGTCGAGATCCAGAATCTAAATGGCGAGAAGAAACGCCCAAGCTTTGTACCGAGCAAGCAATACGTACAGACGGTCTCAAGATCCATGGAAGGAATGCGAAATTTGACCTCCCGTGGTCCACCTTTAAACCTTCTGAACCTTCATTACAAAGCAGTCGAAACTACAAACACCTTTACGCAGTCCATATCGAAGCATCCTAAGCGATTCGATATCCTCGACATCCTCTGCACTCGAGCTGAGTCCACTTTGAAGGAAATGACCATGGATCCAAAGCGACCGAATTACGTTCCCGAGTCTAATGCTGGTAAAGCAAAACGAGCTCCAACACTCTTCGGTACTCAAATCGACCTCCAGTCGTGTCACGAATTCGGCCTGTTTGCGCAGCGCGGCTGCTTCTCAGGATGGCACGTGGACGTGCTCAACGGCACATATGTGAAATGCGTGGCGGGTCTGAAGGCATGGTTCATCCACCAGCACCCACTGACGGAGGCCGAAAAGCGGGCGTTCTCGGCCCACGGCCCGCACTGGCAGCCGCACCCGTCGCGCGTCAAGCTGATCGTGCTGCAGCCCGGCGACACGCTCTACATGCCGGCAGGCGAGCTGGTGCCGCACGCGCCCATCACCATGTCCGACTGCCTGATGCGCGGCGGCATGCGCTGGGACACTCTGCGCACGCGCGACATCCTCGCCAACATCGCCTGGATCGTCGAGAACAACAGCGTCACCAACGAGCCCATCCCGGCCCAGCTGGTGGCGTGCTGGGCCGAGCTCGAGAAGATGGTGCAGAGCGAGCCGGACATCGTGGAGTGGATGCCTCCGCGCAGCGTCGCGACTATGAAGAACGGTGATGCTTTCGTGACGGGTGTTGCGGACGTTTCTCAAAATTTGATGGGCGGCCCGCCAACCACGACGAATCTCAGCGGCGCGAGTGGCACTACCACGAACCTCTCGGCATACTTCGATGCTGTCACGGCGCGCATGAAGGCTGCGATGCGGTGCGAGTGCGCTGGAAAGGTTTGCACCGAAGCGAAGTGCAGGTGTAAGTTTAATGAGGCGTCGGATTACAAGTGCACGGCGTGGTGCCACCCGAAAACGAAGAATCGGGATCCGAGGCCGTGCATGTATTGACGATTCACATTAGAGGGACCACCAAGGGAATACTCCATTGCATTGTAGGATACTCCTCATCGCGCGGCGTCCGGGAGCCAGAAAGCTCTTTCGATACGTAGCAACGATGGCGTTTGCAAGGGTGGCAGCTTTCAAAGGGACTTTGAACAAGCATTCGGTATGCTATGGAACATAGACATGAACTGTATGGGTACGGAAGTACGAACTTAATAATCATATACCTTAGTGGTAGTGACCTAATTGATATTCTGGCATCCACATTGCATTGCTAAGTGCCACCAACCATCTACCCAGCCAGCAGCGCAAACAGCAAGTACGTCTTCTTCCAATAGTCGGCCGCGCCCTTCCTCAACCTCACGAGCTCCGGCCCACCCACACCCACGCTCTTCGCCAAGCGCTCCACCTCGCACGCCCCCTCCCCCTCACCCTTCTCCGCCGCCACCGCCCGCAGCACGTACAGCGCATCAAACAGGACCTGCAGCCGGCCGTCGCGCTCGCCGTCCTCGGCCGCGACGCCGCGCAACGCACCACCCACCCCCCGCGCCACCTCGCCCCCGACAGCATCCACCGCGCCGCAACCCCACAGGTCGGCGCCCGCGCCCGCCATCCCCGCCTGCAGCGCGCGCAGCGCCCCGAACGCCGCCGCGCTCGCCACGCCCGGCAGCGGCGGCGCCCCGTCCCACAGCGCGCGCGCCGCCGGCGCTCGCGAGGCCGCGGCGCGCCACTGCGCTGCGAGAGTCGCGGCCGGCGGCCCGGCGACGCTGCGCGCGAGGTGTGCGTGCAGCGTGGCGAGCGCGGCGCTGGGGAGTGCTGCGCCGGCGGTGGTGCCGGTGAGTGGTGGGGTGCGCTGCACTGCGCGGAGGATGCGCAGTGCTGAGGCTGTCGTGGGTTGCGGTGTGGTGGGCGGGAGGGCTGCGCTGATGGCGCTGATGCGTGTGTTTAGCAGCATTGTTGAGCGGTGGAGGGCGGCGTTCAGTGCGGTTTCGAGCGTCAGCGGGTCGTCGTGGCTTAGCAGAGTGCTCTTTGCGTCGTCGGCGTCTAGCGAGTCGTCCATGTCGTCATCTGCTGGTGTGTCCCAGCGCGTTTCGCGCATGGTGCGGATTGCGTTGGTGATGGCTGCTGCGTGGGTGAGGAATGCTGTGTATTGGGAGATGCAGATTTGGATTTCTGGAGAGGATGAATCGCCGTTGTAGAGGTGGAGGATTGTTTCTTTGAAGGCGGTTGCACCATTTGTGAGATCCGTTTCTAGAAGGGATGAGTTCCAAAGATTTGGTGGTTCTGCGGCTCTCTTCGTATCGCCAACTCCCGTGTCTATAATTCTTTGGAATTCATTTGTGAACGCTTGGATGAAGTCTATCGTTTTGTTTGCTTCTTTAGCCAGTTGATCGTTGAAAAGATCTCTCAGCTGATCAACCACTTCAGCAGGATCCAAACCTGGAAGACGTGCGCCTGACCATGGCCAGGCTTCGAAAGTTAGTTTTCGAAGGTTTAAGACACTTTCGAGCTTCGTTGGCTCGTCTGCAGTAGCACCGGTATGCACCATGTCGGGGTTTCGATTATGTTCCAACACAGCCTCGGTACCGCTCAAAAATGCATCCAAGGCTTGCTTAGCCCATGATTTGAGAAGTTTGCTCGCCTCACTGGCTTGAAATTCGTCGTGTCGAAGATATGGAGTGTAATTACGGAGTTCGTCTGATATCCATCGTTCATGCAAGCGAAGGTTGAGTTCACTCGTCGCTCGAACATCCTTCTGCTGGAGTAGCGGCTGCAATCTCAGCTTCGAGAGAGCATCTGAAAGTCGTTTCGGGAATATGATCTGTGAATCACGCAGAGTACGGATGTAAAGCTTCATCGCATTCAGGATATCCTCATGTGTTGCCTTGCTCTTACCCAAGCTCTGATTAATAGCTTCGAGACGCACATGATGAAAATGGCGAAGTACATCTGAGGGCGTAGAGCTCGTTGCGAGTGAGAAAGCGCACATCTCTTCAATGAGAACGACGGGCTCGGCATCTGGGTCGGACAGCCGCTTATCAATTGTGTGAAGCAAGGTCCTACGGAGCGAAGCCAAGCGATTACGCAGAGACTCAACAATAGGAGGAGAATCTTGACGCTGTGATAATGTCTTGTGTGTGAGTCGAGAGAGCACCAAGATTTTCGCTGCGAGAAGAGAGGAGCGGCTGTGTTTGAGGAGTCGGGACATAACGGTTGTGCAACTCTGGAGGATGGCGAGCTCAGAAGCCAAAGAGTACTGGTCTTTTCTCCGCGAAGCAGCATCTTGTCGGTAACTCAAGTAGTTGTCGAATATTTTGCCTACAGCTCTTGAATTACATGCGTGTCCGGCTTCTCCCAAAGCAACCTCAACTTCCTGCATCTGCTTGTCCATTTCGATGATACGTTCGGCGGTTCCCAGGAGGTCTCGATAGCTGACACTGCAGTGGTATGCGATTAGTACATGATACATAACCCTCTTAAAGCTTCAACGCAGGACATACCCGACGAGGTTACGGAGCTTCTGACGGTTGTCTTCGGCATGTTGGCGAAGTTGCTGCTCGAACTTGCGTACGGCAGGGATAGGATACTGAAATGCATCTTCCCAGGACTCGAATGTTCGAGGATCCAAGGCATTGGCTGCCATCGTGGAGGCATATGCCTGGAATATAGCAGCTTCGGAAGCTGGTGTTTTGTTCGAAGTCTGGTCCACAGGTCCACAGCCACAAGCACAAAGCAGTATCGTAAGGCGACAAGGCACAAGATGTATAAAAATCCACGCTCGAACTTTTCTCCGACAGGTTTTAGGTTATCGTACATGCAAGTCACATGTCGTTTTGCAGCCTCTCTCGATCTCTCAGCGAGTCAGGATGATTGTGGCTGGGAAATGTTTCCGATCCAAGGTTTAGGCTGTAAGCCAAACCTTGGTGCCGTTCGTGAAGTTTCTGCGCGCCCCACACTATGACGGCGCCGCACCCGCCCCGTTTAACTCGATCTCTGATCAAAGTGCTGGACGAAAAGCCTTCTGCCAATGTAGCCATCCCTGCTCGACGCTTTCTCACACGAGCCGGCTACATGGCAAACGAAAAGACCAATGCATTTCGTCGTCTTGAGCACGCCAAAGCGCCACCTCTGGAACTCAGACACTCAAGGTAGTACCAACGAGGTATCATGGACACCTTTACGCTCCATGTTCGTCGAATGGGACGCTTTATTTCTTCGCTCTTATCTCCCTCTTGAGCGTGCACTCGCGTGCTCAAACTTTTCAGCTCTCTGCACCGGTCAGACACCCTAACGGCTACTGGTGGCTGTCTTGGGTTACATTTGGCAAGTTGGCTGACGATCCCTACGTCTATCCCACGCGGTCGACCCTCTTCGACGAAAGAGAGCGAGGATCCACGGTGTTTTGCGAGCTGGAACGCCGCCGTCACCATCCAGGTCGTTTTCCAGAGATCCTTCACGACCCTTCACACAACCAAAGCCAATGACATTGGCCGGGTTGCACGCTAGGCATCACGCATCTTGTCAAACACTCTTGCTCTGCAGCCACATTATCGTACAGTTGCAGCTCTTCCGGTCCAAGCTTCTACCGTACCCCGGCCCCGCCTCCAGCATAGCGCCGCGTGCTGCTGCCACTTGCGTCGGTGGTACATCTCCAACTCGAGAGGCGTTCCATGCCAACCACGGCTACTCCGCGCTACGTAAATTTCATGGCACCCAGTCGGCCATTCTTACTTATTACGCCATTATCTCCCGGTGGTTTTGTAGCCAAAACCTTGTAACCCAGCTTTTATTTCTTCTTCTCGCTCGATTCCGGCGTTTGCTGCTCTCTATTCACCATGGCAGAACCCATAACTGACTCGTTCGACGACAAAAAGACATACGAACAAGACATCGAGCGTGATGACTTGTCCATCGGAAAGGGTGACTTGCTGTCGCAAGAACATGTAGATCCGGTGATAAATGCAAAGATGCACCTTGTGAACGACGTAAGAAATTTTGGTTTGGCCATAGCTTTGGAGCTCAGAATTATTGAACTACCACAGGCAATTGACGAAATCGGCTTCACTCCATACCATGCGAAACTCTTCTGTCTCAATGGATTCGGGTGAGGAATTTTTAAAAATGTCCGTTGATCTCAAAATCTCATTTTCGCGATCCAGCTACGCCACCGACTCCCTGATCCTCCTCATCCAGAGCATCATTGCCACCCAAGCGCGGTACGAATTCCACCCTAGCTTCGATAATGGCCTCACCATTGCTGTCTACGTTGGTATGCTTGTAGGCGCCCTATTCTGGGGTCTTTCGGCAGACATTATCGGCCGTAGATTTGCCTTCAACTTGTCGCTCTTGATCAGCTCCATCTTCGCCATTATTGCAGGTGCTTCACCAAACTGGATTGTTCTCGGCCTGTTCGTGTGTTTGAGTGCTTTCGGTGCTGGAGGTAACCTTGTACTGGACACGGCCGTATTTTTGGAGTATCTACCATCCAAGAAACAATGGCTCTTGACCTTGATGGCAATGTGGTGGGGTGAGAAACAGCTCAAAAGTCCGTTTGATTCAATTCCGCTAAATATCACCAGGCATTGGACAACTGATTGCAGGCCTCTTCGCTTGGGCTTTTCTACCGAACTTCAGCAAGTGCGGAGCCAAAGGTGAACCAGATTGTACATACGACAACAACAAAGGTTGGCGATACGTCTGGTACGCAAACGGAGCCCTTGTCTTCGTCATGTCTATCGCCCGAGTCACCGTAATTCGTCTTAAAGAGACACCCAAGTTCCTCGTCGGAGAAGGTCATGATGAACGCGTGGTCGAAGTTTTGCAAGGCCTTGCCCAGAAATACAACCGACCCTGCTCCTTGACGCTGGAGAGAATGCAAGCTTGCGGTGTCACGGGTGACGCTGGAAGGCGAGGATCAGTAGCTGCCCACGCGAAGAGTAAATGGTCACCAGCTGAAATTTTCACTCATCTCCGCGGCTTGTTCGAAACGAAGCGAATTGGTCTCTCTACAGCTCTCATCTGGTTCTCTTGGCTGCTGATCGGCCTCGCCTATCCCCTATATAACGTCTTCCTTCCCACGTATCTCGCAACCCGTGGTGCAGATTTCGGTGCGAGCTCACCTTACATTACCTGGCGTAACTACGCGATTGTCAATGTTTGCGGTATCCTGGGACCAATTCCTGCCGGTTACATGTGCGCATCCAAGTATTTCTGGGGTCGTCGCGGAACGATGATCATTGGTGCTCTTATTACCATGATCTTCTTTTTCTGCTACACCCAGGTACGAAGCGCGTCACAGAATCTGGGCTTCAATTGCGCGATCAACTTCTGCTTGGTACATTCACAATCTGTAGTACTATATAGTCTGTCGAGCTGACATCTAGTACAGAACATCTACTATGGTTGTTTATACGCCTATACGCCAGAAGTGATGCCCTCAGCGCATCGTGGCACCGGTGACGGTATAGCTATTGGCGTCAACCGCATCATGGGCATCATGTCCGCCATCATCGCCCACTTTGCCAACGTAAGTTATCTCCAATCATACATTTGATCGCTCATGGAATAACGCCCGCAAGACCAACACTCCCGTCCCAATCTACATCTGTGCCGCTCTCTACGCCATTATGGCTCTCATCGCTGGACTATTTCCGTTTGAGCCCTACGGCCGACGCAGCTCTTGATTGCATTGTGATACCCCATTCGCGACGCGAAACAGCAGTAGCACGCTAAAAATACCAACCTCGACCACTCTGTTATTCCATGACGCTTCCACTGTCGTAAAGATAGCTCCAACTTGCTTGCTTCTTCTCTACTGATTTTCCGGGATAATGCGGAGCGTAGAAACGGACATGACGTAGAAAATGTGATTGCGCAAACGTAGAAATGAAATTTTCAATTCCAAGCACACTATGTCTGCTCTCCAGAGCAATGTTCCTGAGCGTAATTGGTCAAACCGTGCATGGTGTGGGGAATCGGTTTGCTTGGCCAACGTCGTTATTCATTCCACGATAGCGGAGTTAGAAAATCAATGTTCGAGAATGCGAGATGGTTCAAAATGCACGTCGCTGTAGATTGCCTGTCGTGCGGAAGCCAAGATGCCGTTGACAAGACAGCAATAAAAGAAAGCGTGCTGAATGTCAAGAACTTCAACCGAGTGCCAACGGTTAACGAACAGCGACGTACTACATTGCTCAATAGCTTCCAGTTTGAAAGAGTGTCAGTCTTTTCTAAGATGCAAGTGTTCCAGTCATTTTCCCGATGGCGTTATATCCGAGGCGTGTTGAACATGATTTCAAGTTATCGAAAGTCGCATATGATCACGGAACGGATGAGGTCGTGTCAAACAAGCAGATTGTTCTTTTTCAAGAGGAAGGAAGGTGTCTCGGCTAAATACGGTACGGAGGTACTTCGCTCGTCATGGGCACGCAGATCTGGTGACAAATGCCAATGCCTGCTGACAATAACCTTCTCCCATACAACCAATTTCACCAGCTCCAGAAGGTTGCGAGAGAGCAACGAAGCTTGGATGTGGTGATACACTGGACTTTGACGCTTTGACAGACTTCTGTGTCAATGACGTGGACCAATTCAAGCCCTTCACTCAAGCGGATGACTTCATCAACCCCTCTGGTACGTGCAACACATTTTTGACTCTCGTATTGCTAACACGGACCAAGAAGATGTTCAGCACAGTGTTAAGGTTGTGATCGGATATGATAACCTATTGCATGGCGAAACTGTTCCAGGCTACGATGAAGATAGTGTTGTCAGAAAGTGGCATCGAAAGGTTGCACCGCGAACACAATTAATGCGAAAGTCTTCGCTGGCGGTGGCCATTCTAATCGGTGGCACCTCATGTACTCTTCGATTCTTCACAGAACCACTGGACTCAATCCCGCAAATGAGCTTCGGAATTGCTCAAGTCTTCAAATCGATCCGACAAATTAGCTGAATACACATATTGGGCAACAATCTCCTATTGCGCCATGCTGATTCATGACGCCCGTCACTTGGAGGCTGATAATCCGCCAACGTAAGCTTGCATAGTCGGTTGGGCAGCAAGAAGCCACATGGTCAAGCTTCCCATCAGCGAAAGGCGTCTCCGTTAAGCCTGATTTACACTTTGACCGGTCAAATTTCGCCAGGAATTATGACTCTCCTTAAGGGATTCGTACTTCAAAAATGTAGAATGAGGAGTAGAAGTTCTAATTCTGATACATATCGGACCGGAAAGTTTTGAGTCCAGGGAGTGCTCCCGTCCCGGTTACCCGATTTCAGAGGCTCAACATAATTTCACGATGATAGCTTTGTTCGAGAACATTGCTCCACTTCTTATCATTTCAGCCATAATAAATATAGATACAAAACTTGTCACCGGGGTCGCCGTGACACTATCCGGGATTGTAACGTGAAAGCGAACTTTTGCCAGGATTTAAGTGTTAGGAGTGGGTATAAAAGCACGCTTTCAGCCTTACTCTTAGAATTGCTACCATGAAGCAGATCAGAATGCATGAATAGGGATCAGACATGTGGTAACGTACGACTCCTCCGTAAAAGTTAAGAGGATGAAGAGAAGACATGTTCGATCCCTGCGCTACCGCATGACTTGGAGTACATCGCGGTCAGCATATCTGGACGGACTATCCGAAGTTTGCATTGGAGAAACGCAGGTGTCCCAACACATATGAAGCATCGGAATTCGCTGCCAATCGCATTTGAGGCGTTATCGGACTGACATGAATAATAGCTGGGTGACGCAAATTGTCCGTGCCGCTTTAACAAGGAATCAATTTTCTTCCAAGCCCATACTATAACGCCTATGAGAGCCTCTCTTGCATTTGAACAGTGCCCTTTACCTATCTACTTTGAGTATGTGGGAGCATCGTGCTTGCTTTCTCTTCTAGTTCACTTTTAAGAACTCGCTTATCTATCGAGACCTTATTGCAGCATAAACAGCGATATGGAGACGTCTACTCACTACTGCTACAACAAAAGATGGAACAAAATTTTTGAAAAAGATCGAGACTTCAAGGAAGACACTCCTTGGGTTGAGGAAATGGAGAAGCTTGAAGCAGGAGACGATGAAGATATCGGTCTTGCCAGACCCCAGCCTCTAATATCTGAGCGGTTATGTCTTTATGGAGAAGTGGAATCCTACTGTCACGGTGCGCAAATAGAAGAAGTCACAGTTGGTATCGGAACAGCTGGGCAAAGACGCGCAGCGTGGTTGGACGATAGAGAGTTCCGTAGACCAGAGCCTCGTCGGCCTGGCCTTTCATTTTCACGACGACTAACTGCAACCGAGCTGTTCAAAGAATTGAAAAAGAAGGTGAGCTATTGATCGCTATAGCCTCTAAGGCGAGAAAACCGATTGACTGTATTCTGCTATAGCGATGGGGTCACCCCAGACTACCTAACGCCGATCGTCGTCTCATGTAAGGTTGATTTTCTAACAAGCTCTTTGGTACAGCTATATTGAAGCCGGCTTATAGTTATATCGAGCACCTAGACCCTCCCTACATCCTATCGCTTTGGTCTACAATGGCATATCACCAAAAGGAAGCTCTCAGGCATGCCTTTCATATGCACTTAGAGTTTGAGACATGTATTCGAATCAATATACCAGTACGAACCTCCCCGTATGCTTTGATGCATGCTGCACTTCTAGCATTAATAAAGCAAGGCACTGACATCTTGCCATTTACTGAATAACTCTTCCAATAGGCGCGAGGATTCCCTATCTTTCGAATGGAACTACATGTGCCATACTATGAACTAAGAGAACTACGATCATCATCCAGCAGTCAACCAGAACAGCTCATAGATGTTTCTTTCATCAACGCAAATTCAAACAACTCTCAAAACAACAGCAAGTACGGCATCTACGATGCTCGCTTCTCGTTATTGATCTGCGGCCCAGACCACGTAAGATGGACCGGATTCGCCTTTGTTAATAACGGCCTCTCCACCGACGGAGAAGGTGCTCGTGAAGGCGACTCTGAGTTTGAGGAAGACCCCATCGCATCTCAATATGAGGGCGGCCGATGTTTCGGGATTGTGGGTGCGAATAGTCCCATTTATGACCCCAGAGAATACTATATACTGGTGATGGGAATTCGGTTAGCTGCAATACTGGAGCATTGGCGGAAACTGGGTCGCTGGCTAGAGCTCAGCATCGGAGAGCACGTATGTCTAAGTTCCCTCCTCCAAACAAGTCCACATGGTATTCGAAGGGATTGTACTAAACATTATCCGTTTAGAATTGCTGGAAGCCTTCAGATGTCTCCGGTAAAGCGAAGTTTTGGAAGAGAAGCCATGTCAAAGACGAGATGCAAGCCTTCGACTGGACACAACAAGCGTTGAAGTTGTTGAGACAACTGCTGGACCGTCTCTCTAAACTCATTGAGGACATGGATAAGTTTCTGTCTCACGATGGTGACATCGGCTACTTGCGTAGTCTCTGCTGCGCTGACAAAGGAGCTGAACGCGCCAGTGCTCGGATCTTAGAGATCTCGGAAACTCTTGTGGGCTTGAAATCTGAGCGGATGAAGCTACTTAGACTCGAAAAGATTTGCCAAGAGTCTGCTAACACCGTACGTAGCCATGTTCGCTTTCCTCTGTTAAGCATACACGCCGTCCTCCCTTTCCAGTAATTCCACTAGACCGGATTTTCTGTTTAAGATATCATGACAAGCGTCTCAGCTGACCACATGCTGTATAGCTCATGTTTTGTATAAACGCGGAGAACAAGAATGAAGCTAGGCAAAGCAGGGTTTATGCGTCATATGCATCATCGGTTCGTACTCATCGGTGTTGCTGTTATTTCTTCGTGCTAAGTGTTTCAAGCAGATTAGCTCCCCGCTCACTTACGCCGCGACGTGCTTCACAATGAAAGATTCCGTTTTCCCTTTCCAAATGAATTTGAAATCTTTTCTCATTGCAACCTTCGTCGTGTTAGTCTTGTTTAATCTATTGCTCAGTATTTTTCAGCGAATAAAGTTGTGGGACTGGTTGTATTTCAGTCTGAGAGATCTGCAGTTGGATCATCTAATCGCAAAACTTGGTGGATTTGGAAAGGCAGTTGGCGAGTCTTTGAGGCGCCGCTTTGGAAAGGCAGTTGGCGAGTTTTTGAGGCGCCGCAAGAGGAAAGTTGGCAACGATGAAAGGAGGGATGAAGTTGAAATGGGTGAGATGGGTCCAGTAACAACTTAATAGGTGATCTCGAAGAATCAGCTCGGGAATCTGTAGAACTTGCCAAATCAGCACGCCGTGGTTCGTCTTTTTGCTCAATAATGTAAACAAATAACTAGTTACTGCGAAAACCATGAGTAGAGTAGTTCTATCGCAAAGCTAGAAAGTCGCCGTCTAAAAACGAACCCCACCGCTGTAATTTAGAAACCATGTACAATCTTAAGCAATTGACAATTGGAATTTAAGATTTTCCTTTCTGGTGCAGTTTCATGCGATTTTCACCTGGTGTTTATGACGCAATTTGCACACTGCGATACCGAACAATTCGGGCAACTTGAAGTAGAAATGCGAATACATGCCTGTCCGCACCGGCACTAGAGTAAACAAGCTGTCAGTTCGTAATGCTTCGGCAGTCGGCCCAGTTACTCAAAAGAGATGTACTCACACATTCCCAGAAGTAGATCTGTCTTCGGCCCTGATACTCATTGCGGTTACCTGCGAATGGAGTCGTATTTTGGCTGGGGTATTGACCTAACGAGGGTTTGTGCATGGAAGATGATCGTAGGGGAGATGTTTTTCCAGCATCGTTTTTTGATTCGCTCAAACCGCATTGTCTGCCATGCTCATGCGTCATACCAAAAGAAGGCCGGTCTCCTGCAGGCATCTTGAGGCTAGCTTTAACGTATGGCTCCAAGCTTTTCCAGCGCCTTGCAGTTCGTGTACCTGCTGCAGAAGTCGTTGTCGGCTGCATCATCTCGCCTAGATTGCCCTACGAAGGCGAAGGTAGAGTAGGAGCTTCGCGGATCTTCCAGATGCGTTCTAAATGGAGCTGGCCCTTAATGACAATCTCCTTCCAGCGCTGAAATGTCTATAATCTTCACCATCCTCTGTGTAATCACGGTCAATATTTCAGCGGTTGTTGCGCTTAAGCTAAGATCTGTGTTGGTGTTCCACGGCAAGATTTGCAGGTACATATCTTAATTAAGCCGTTCGCATGCACCCCATTTTATAAGCCTCACGCCTTTGAATGCAGGTGACGGGGTAATAAAGTAGCGGTGTGAAATGGTTCGCACTTTATTTCCGGTTTTAAACTCTCCTAGGTGGTCAAAGGGCGCAACGAACCCTGTTTGGGTGACCAACTATTGTCCCTACAATATTGACCTTGCAACCGCAGTAAAAAGGCAATTTGTTCAACCGTACGATCGTCCAAGGTCATATTTCAAAGTAATAAACAACTACAGGCAGTAGGTGGCAACCCCGAACTTACGCTTGGAGAAGTCGAGCAGTCTCTGATATAGCTGCTTAGCATGTTGCGGAACACGTATTCTGGGCGAGGATAAGTGGGTAATGGCGTTGAGCGGTGAAGAGACTACCTGAAACGATAGTAATTATGGGCTTTCTAACCCATTGCGTTATGCCCGAGATGTGCTCTGACGAAAGCCAAGTACCACGAAATGCAAGCCACTTGAAGGTCATCTTCTGATGTACGTGGAGGAATCCATCATTTCGGCAAGTTCGAAAGGAACATCTCCGTGCGATGATACTGACACACCTTAAAGGTAACCGCGACCTCTTGTGATTGAATGTCTAGATACGTGACATTGGGATGGCCGACAATATGCGGCCCGAATTTGGTCCGTTGTAACGGAAAAGTCCGCCATCCACTTGCAATATAGTGACCTCGATACTAGATCTATTTGGACGATCTCAAGAAACCAAATTAGATATCTCGCTCCATGCGAATACTAACCAGTCGAGAAACTGACCGGTGATGAAATATCAGTAAAGAATGTGTCCGGCGGCAGAGAAATGGCTGATCAAAATGGTCTCTCAGATTAGCCACAAGCATGCGAAGACATGCCATCGCAAATAGTATCATCCTCTTTTCGCCGTCGACAATGCAATCTGGTCCATTCTTTCCGCAAACCGATCCTCCTGACAGCCGCCGGAATACACAGCGTTAAATCCAAGGCATAACGTTAGCAGCAACGGATGATTAAGCGTGCATAGAGAAAAGGAAGAAAGTGCCTAATCTAATTGCAACTCCGAGACCTCCTACTCTGGTCCTCCATAGTGGAGGAAATGCTGATACTCCATGGAAACGATGGTGAAGGACAATGGGCCATAAAGCAGGGATCTCCTGAAGATATCTCTGAGTGTGAACATTCTCCGTGAAGATGTTCAGATAAGTAGTTGTTGGATCCGTCCTGCTAGCCACAGTGGAATGGTAGAATAAGCAATGATATCCCAAGAAGTTCTCGCCATCCGGTGGCTAAGAGCGATTGCGTGTTGAAAGGAGGACATTGAGGCAACCGAAGAAATATTTAACCTTCGTGATCCACGGTTCAAGCACAGCGAGGTCCCAAACGTCCTATGACGGTACACAGTAAAATGTTGACGAGACACACTGAATGGGAAAGTTCGAAATGAGTTCCCAGACTATCAACGTTAGGACAACGGCCAGGGTATACTTCTGCGGACAGATCCCGAGGCGATGGCACTTAAAGTAATCTTTGGAAGGGTTATGACTTGTTATCGGATGTCGGCATCCAATCTATAGGATATTCTATGTCGCGCATCTGTGTAAGAGAGAGTTCTGACGTAGAAGGGTGAATAATAAACTTACGTTTACCGTCCGCGGCAAGGTAGTACCCGGGACGAACTCGATTAAGTTCGCTGCCAGACGCTGTAGTGGAATATGATGCCGTGGAATAGGGTGCAGAGAGTGTGCTGTAATACCCTGGAGTGGAATAGGGTGTAGCGGAATACCCTGAAGCGGAATACCTTGTAGGGGAATAATCTGTAGTGGAATACGTAGGGGCTGCCACTTGTCCTGTAACTGCTGCATCATAAGGATTTGCTCTTTTTTCAGGCAGTGACGGATGATAATTGCTCCGGACGTGTTCCAGCCGTTGCCAAGTGTATTCTCCCCGGTCCTGCATCCACTTGGCGGAATCTTCCTTCAGATTTTCGATCATAGACTGTACGGTGTCAGCAGGGTTTGGCTATAAGGAGGACCTAACTACGACATACTGTTGTCATCGCTCGCACCGCACCGATCCAATATCCGTTGACACCCTATAAGCTATTAAACCTGCATCATACTGTTACCAGATAATGACTGGCCTCATTTTCTCCTGTACCACCTCCTGGACGGGCAATAGCATCAGGACCTAGATACCGTGAAATGTCGGCTTGAATAACCTCTCTTGCTATGCCCTCGGCGGGTATCCACCAGCGCCAGTTTGGACCGGCTTCTCGCAATGTGTTGTATTTCTGATCACTGGTTGAATAAGTAGCTTGCCTAGCCGTAGCGCTGGTGTATGGTCGTGTTTGGGCGCCATAAGAGATGTAGCCTTCAGCACGGCTATTGACATCATCGCACCATGTGCGTTGACGTTCACCATCTCCCTGTTCATGTAATCCACTCTCTGTTACTTCATTTTGTTCGTCTTGCTGTCGGTTTTCGTTCTCAGTTGGTTTCTTTGCTTCATATGGTTGTCGCTTTTCAATCCGCTTTCGTTTCTCTATCACCTCCTCTAGCCGTTCCTCACTTTCCATTGACGGCTCTACTCCATCCCGTTTCCCTTTTGTATTCTGTGTTGGTGAATTTATTCCATCTCGTTTTGATCTTCCAAGCCCTTTCATTTTCAAGAAGGTGAGCATCTCATCTAGGAAGGCATCATCGCCAACCACATCCCATCTCCTTGACGTTTGTGACGTATTTTCTTTCCACTGCACAATCGCGTATAAAAGTCTCCAAAACGCCGGGATTTTCCCCTCACCATAAATAGCAGGCATTGAGACGCCCAGGAGTCCGAGTAGGGAATATGCCATATCTTCCGGTCTTGTTGTATTCCTCCCTTTGATCCACTGATAGCAGGCTTCGAATTCGAATTCATAAAGCTGTGGCTCTGCTAACATTGAGACTGGGATTTTTGTAAGCTGGGATATTGATTCCGATAACGTTTCCCTAGTGCCAATTTTGTTCCAACCTTGATCATAAAAAATTACCTGCGTAGGAGCGAGTAATTCCTGAAGATTCCATCCCCTCGTAAACCATTTGGGCTTGCCGTCGTGCTTGCCTAAAGATTCTTGTGGCTCTTCGGATGGCGAAACCTGCACATCAACCAAATAGACCCAACAAGCAATTGCATCTGAGTACCACCGGTACATGCTGTTGATAGCCTCGCTGAGCTCTGCACTGCTGCTCTTGTCTATGCAACAAGTATCTATCCAAACCCATTCGCAGCCGCTAGAGGTTGCTAATCTGCAGAATCTCTGGACTTTCTCGTGCCATGCAGACTTCTCCAAGCCAATGCCCCGCTCAAAGTCTTTGAACAGAACCTCTTCCTTTGGATCGGCCGCCCAAGTATGTGAAAGAATTAAGTATAATGGAGTTCGAAGCTCTGGAAACTCCTGGATCGTGAAGGAACTGGCGTTAAGAAGCCGCATCGTGTCGCGGCTGCGATGGGTATGCGAATGACCATTTCGAAGGTGACCCTTGGGAGCTATAGCAACTACCACTGACTCAGCTATAGCGTTGTCTTGAGCTGCTCACTAGTTAGCGGAAGCTGAAACGCGCGTGTGAAGAACTCCAAAATCAATGCGATGTGGATTGCCTTGAGCTGTTTTTTGTTCGTGGCAGAACTCGAGAGATTCGACTGCGCCACCAACTTCATGCAGGACGCCCTGTTAGTATATTGCTTTTCCAAGCGCTAATCTCCTTGAAAATATCTTGATTCTGCCTTGCAACTCTGTCCCAAGTTCAACGAACATTAATCACTTCAGAGGATTAATGTTCTTACCTTATAGACCGAAGCCTTCCAGTCGTATGCGTTGAACTCGTCATTAAAAATTTCGTTCGAGGCTGTACCTTTTCTTTGGGAGCAACGAGCTAGGAATTCCATTCTAATCACTTAGTTTCCAGCATATAACGATTTGTAGCGCCTCGAAAGGACAAGTCAGCATAATCCTCCCCAGCCTTACAGAAATAGCTTCTAAACGTCTCCTAAAATCAACCCCGAGGCTTCCTGCCTAGAGGAGTAAGCTGTGTCTTCACGTAGTTGTAAATGAAGATCAGAGAAGTTTGCTGTAATTTAAGCTTAAAGCGTTAATATCAAAATTAGCTGGAGGTAGGGATAAGTTGGAGATGCTTCGGAAAAATTATCAATAGGAAACGTATATGAACCTCGCTCATTTCAGGAAGACATCTCAATGTTCCAGAAGGGATAATTCGCGCTCTCATCAAAGTTGCTAGAGCATCAACGGCAGCGACATCCAAACTATCGTTCTGCCTAGCGTAGTACATACACCCAAGCAAACGTGTATTAACGAAGTCAGCCAGAGGTTGTATATGTACTACCGTAAGGGTATAGTCATCCAAATGGGCGACTGGAGCAATCCGGCCAGTGCTGTGGACCAGACGAAATGTTGTGTTGCAGTTGCCGTGTCACAGTCAACCTGCAAGCTTTACTCAGCGGGGCTCATCCAATGGTATGCAACTTGGACCGAAGTTGAGTGCGTCTTTCGGGTGCCGGCTGAGCCTTGTGACCTCTGAAAGCGACGAGCATGGTCAATTGCTCTACTAGACCGATCGTGGAGAGCTCCCACTCGGCTACAGCATTAATGTCCGCTCCGTCAACCTCCCTCAGGGTCGTCGGTATCAACCATGGCGGCGTGCCTTTCAAGGAGAACCAGATTATCGTACTGTTTGGAACCTACACGAGACTATTGGCCTGAAGCTCGACGAGATAAACCGTCACTGTGTATATCACTGACGTTGGCGGTTGTGTCTATCGCGTCGATACGGATGCCGCTTTCATGGGAATCACATTGGTCTACGAATAGATTAGCCTACACATTTGCACGCACCATAGATAGCTGACGTGTGGCGATTGAAATATCAGATCGCTGACTCTTGCTGGTATCCAGCTTGCAGCGAGAGCTCGTAGCCAAAGATTGATGAAGCTTTCACCAGAAACCATGTCATCAGTCTTTTCAAGGGCCAATCTCTTTTGGAGGTGCGGGATAGAAGATACGCATAATCAGCGTATATCATGACATTGCCGTCGTACCCGTTGCACCCGATCACGTCCGCCAGCGCCGAAAATGCTCCCACTCGCGCGATTGGCAGTCCGAAGCTGAGCAAATTGTGGCCTGAGAATTGCCGCGACTGGATTGGAAAGCCAAGGTTCGAGGCCTGCGCTTTGGAATCGTGACAGAGCATTAGTATTTTGGCCATTGTGTGGTGTGATTCCGGTTCTCCTTCGGCGACTTGCGTATCATTACGATGTTGAAGTTGTGAAGAGTTCCTTGGTTCGAACCTTCGAAATGTGACTTTGTATCGACTGCGAGGTAGTCAGTGTTCAAATGAAGTGCTGGATAAAGGCAGGAAACGTGTCACGGTCAAACAATTTCCCTAGGAAAGCGAAAAGAACGATGATATCTCGCTGAATTTTCGGGTGTCGAGCACTATTAATCGCTGAGAAAGCTTGCTGGGTTCGGCGAGCATTCGCGCGGAAAAGCTCATAAAATTATTGTCGAGCCCTCACATCTAAATTCTCTCCCACGTCATCGGCTGCTTGCCTCATCACGCGATACATATTTATTAGAGTAGCAAGTGCTGCAACCGTCCTTATTAATTCATACACACCACATTAATACCACTTTAACAACTACTCACTCCGCAATTCGCCTCAATTGCTTCCTTCATCCCGCAAATCTGTCATTTATCTCCTACAATACGAATTGGCTACTACAACTATCTGAAAATCCTCTGCTATCGACATTGTCACATCCGCTTGCAGCTTATTCATCAATCATCTAAGCTTCGATCCGAACCGTATCTCATAATCATCTCCGGCAGATACTCGTAACAACACACTCTCAAACCGTCTTCCTCCACTAAATTACATAACCTCACAATGAAGATCGTCACAAAAGAAGAGCAAGACGCACACTACCGAGCATCAGTGAAAGGCGGCCTAATCGGCGGCACACTCGGGCTGGGCGCCGGCATCGCGGGCGTATGGCTGGCCTCACGGCGCTTCCCGACGTTCCGCGGGCTGACGCTGCCGTTCCGGACGTTCCTGGCGGTGTCGACGGGCACGTTCGCGGCGATCGTGACGGCCGAGAAGGCCGGCGACGCCTACGAGCGCGCCGCCCACCCCGAGCGCCAGTTCCGCGACCGCTACCAAGAACTCAACGAGCAGATCGCGGCCCAGCAGAGCTTCGGCAAGCGCATCCAGGGCTGGGCTGCGGACCACCGCTATGGTATCGTGTTTGGCTCGTGGGTTGCTTCCATGGGCATCGCGCTGGGCATTGTCTCCCGCAACAGGTACCTCACCGGCGCGCAGAAGCTGGTGCAGGCGCGTGTGTATGCGCAGGGTTTGACTGTCGCTGTGCTGTTGGCTAGCTTTGCGCTGGAGGGCTCGGATGCTGCGCGCGGTAAGGGCCGCTGGGAAACTGTTAAGATACTTGATCCGAACGACCCGACGCACAAGCATCTTATCGAGAAGAGGATCCATCATGAGCGATACGAGGGCGAAGATCAGTGGATGGACATGGTTGCCACGGAGGAGCGTAGAATGAAGGAAAGAGATCGGTTGAGGGATGAGAAGGCTGCAAAGGATGCCGCCAACGCAAAGTCAAAGGCGAAGGCTTAGGGAAAATGTTCTAATACTGGGAAATTGGCGCATAATATTGCATATTGACCAAAAGCGAGGTCTGGGCGTTGGGGAATGAACGTAGATGGCTTTGTATATTTATATCATGCATTCCGACGAATAGCATCGCACTCCATTCTGAATCAACTCTTCTTTCAATTGCTTCCCGCCGTAATACAGACATAAGCGTAGGTACAAATTCCCTTTCACGAGGGGTTTGCGATACATTGACCTTTCGAATTAAATTCCGGATTGGGATCCTGGCACAAGCAAGCCGGAAAGTTGTACTTCTGAAAGACAATCTTGGCTCCAATGTCATACTCGTATTTGAACCAGTCCGCCGATGACACAACCCGTATCAGTTTCATCTCTTTGACATCAACGGCAGCAATCTCTGTGCCCTTCCAGCGTACCGAGTCGCCGGGAAGCGCTGTGCTGTAATACAATCAGTTCCACTCCTAAACGGCATTTCGATTGCGGAGACAGGAAGAGTGGCTTACAAGTTCGCGTTGGCGATCGCGACGGCGGATGCTTGCCAGCGGAAGGCAATACTCTCGCAGTCGTGTACCATCCACAACGTCTCGTACGCCTCGTTTGCAATCGTTGTCTCTGCAAGGCGTGCTGCCAGCGTCAGGAGGAAAACCTGCTTGTTAGGAGCGTACGGCCCTTCGGGACCTATGACGCATGGTCCAAGGCCGAAACTGAAGTATTCGTTGGTGAAGAGTACGATAGAAAATAAGAAAACAGGGACTAACTTGAGAGTTTCGTCTTCGCGAGTGAAATTGTCAGTGACGAGGTCGTTCACGATTTGGGTGACGGCCGTCAGATCACGCGAAGACCAGATGCTGTAGTATTTGTTCATGAGGTCTGTTGCATCTTCATCCGTCAAGCAATGTTGGTGGTGACCATGGTCCCATGCAGAGCCAAGGCACGAAAGCAGGGAAAGAAGACACAGGTAGAAGATGGGAAACATTGCAACAGTCTTTGAAGAGTTTGAAGCAAGAAGCTGGAAGATTGTATGTTAAGCTGAGTCGGTAGAGGGTATACTCCTCGAGTCGATTCGAGACTCTAGAATTCATGATATAGCCATCATCATTTCTCTTCCATGGTTACATCGCATTTCAGCTCAAAATCCAAGCAATAAGCTACGGCTCGACAGAGACACCGCGTCCGCTAGCTGAAGCTTCGTGCATGGTGAGGCGATGCGGAAAACTTAACTACTCATCTAGTTCAACCATCAAAAACGCGCCGAGAGCATAAGTTTGAAACGCTGCCCGGGAAATGGTTGAGTCCAAGACTTTCCAAGATGCTGCCAAGATAGGCAAGTCAGAAAAACAACTCTTAGGGAGATTTTATATGACTCTAGGGTCGATAGGGCTGAGTACAGCTCATATTTGTGGTTGAGATCTTGCGGGGTGCATAGCAAGATCGTGCGGTGGCGGCTACCAAGCCTCTCCGCGAATGGAGCTTGGCAGACGCCGCTTCATATGGCTACTGAGTAAGACAGCTGTAAACATGGGAAATCAGCCCTTAGAAACTTTGTGTATGTGGCGCGGATATTACTTCGTCCGATCGTTCGTTGCTACCCTATAGTGCTGAATGGCTCGTCTTTCTCGTTCAGCTGAGTATTTTCGCCATCGGATTTGGTCACCGCTGTGACTCCTGCTGCTGTAATTTCGTATTCAATTCCTGCACCAGTAGTTGGACATGACCATGAAGCAAACACAAGTCGCAACCAACGCTGAGTTTTCCCTTGGTGTTCGTATCGAGCAGCTCTAATCAAAGCGATGCGTGCGGAGATCTGATTAGTCCAGACCAAGCCAAGAGATGGCGTTTTCATGTTCGAGAGGTCATGCCGTTGATCTCCCCAGCCAGTAAACCAACACATCTGATGGTCTAGAGCCAACGAATCAGGCGTGATCCCTGGAGTAGATGTAGGTTGTGACCACCCGATCGGTGACATCCGATCCGCTACCTGGTTTGAGATGACAACTGCGATGTCTTCTTTTCTTGCAAGGTCGCGGAGGAAAGCTCCCAGCCGCACAAGCTGACTCCTACGATCAGCCATTGTCTTACCCTCGGGACGCCTTTCCTGCTCCGTGGCATTGTCGGTGACATTTCGGCGGTTGTGATCAAATTCTGCACGGTAATTTGACGCAATCGAATCAATAACGACAAGACCTATATTCTGGCGTTTGATCGCAACCGGCAGCTGATATCTAATGATATGTTCTTGAGATTCCAGATCAGGAGTTTGGATGCTCAGGATTCGATTGAGTGAAGGTCTTTCAGTTTCGGATAATCTGGACAATGCTGGGCTGAGGCGAAGTAGTTGATGTAGTCGAGACGTGGGCAATGCTGCCTCTGTGGAAATGTATATAGCTGATTTTTGAAGTCCCTTGGGTGCTGGTAACTGTGCAGCAAGCAGTAACGTCAAGAGAAATTGCGTCTTGCCAGCTCCGCTGAATACGTCCTGTCAGAAAATCCAGAAATAGGCCAAATTTCAGAACCCACCTCTCGCCCGTGACTTCAGTTATAAATCCGGCTGGTATTCCGCCTCCAAGAGCAGCATCGAGAATGTCGTCTAAAGTGCTGATCTTCCCGTGCTCACTCTCCGCATTTTTGGTATGTTCCACACTGAAAGTAGAAGCTCCGTTGGGTGAACCGGACGTATATTGCACCTGAAGTGCCTGTACCAGGGCATTAGACAACTTTGTCACTTCACTAGGAGGGACTTGAGCACGTTTGGCAATCTCTTGCGCGTCGAGAGTAAGCAGATCACTGATCGTAATCAACTTCTTGCTAAGAGAAGGCAGCAAATGAGAGAAAGTTGCCACTGGAAAGTCCGGCAAAACGTCCATTAGGTCGGCCATTGCGGTAGAACATTCTTTCGTAGCAACTGAATTGGTATGCCAGGATCGTGCATCTTGCGCCTGAACATTAAAACTTTACTGTGGGTGAAATGTCGAAAAATAGTTGAGTTGTATCACGTGACCAAGGCTTACTAAGCACTGTTTATCTACGGAGATTCGCGTCAAAAGTCTTGCCCAGGCATCAACAAAAATTCCTCAGGCACAAACACAGTACCGATTGATGCCTTAAAGTTGTCCAGGTGACGTTAGTGGGGCTTCCCCCTAAAATTAGTGGAATCCCACTAATAATAGGGCCCTACCCCCTGTTTTTTAGTGGACCTTGATCAGGCATTAAATATGTGCCTAAGAAATAAAGGCATTAATGCCTTGA
>Ga0335072_10000338_pt1 | contig 98627 bp, 85 predicted proteins | sample Lox_Sample_21_FD_206725 | JGI IMG/M metagenome (GOLD analysis project Ga0335072, IMG submission 206725) | Soil microbial communities from Loxahatchee National Wildlife Refuge, Florida, United States - Lox_Sample_2.1 | ecosystem: Environmental > Terrestrial > Soil > Wetlands | place: USA...
CCCAGGCTCATCCGCATCTGGCCGGCGCGCTGGATTGGGTCGGCATGGACGGCATCGAGGCGCCCGTGAGCTTCGACAGCGGCGATGGCCAGGTGCAGCGCAGCAGCGCGCAGGTGGGCGCCTTCGTCAATCTCACCCGGCCCGATCGCCGCGGCATCCACATGTCGCGCCTGTACCTGCTGGTGGACCAATACTTGAGCCAGCACACGGTCGATGCCGGCATGCTGCAAGCGCTGCTGCGCGCCTTCCTGGCATCGCACCAGGACCTGGCCGATCGCGCGCGCATCAGCATCCGCTTCGACCAGCTGGTGCGCCGCGCCGCGCTGCGCAGCGACCATAGCGGCTGGCGCGCCTATCCGGTTTCGCTGGAGGCGAGCCTGTGCGCCGACGGCTTCCGCCTGGAGCTGGGCACCGAAGTGGTGTACTCCTCCACCTGCCCGGCGTCGGCGGCGCTGTCGCGCCAATTGATCCAGGAGCAGTTCGCGAAGGATTTCGAACCCGGCCAGCCGGTGGATCGCGCCGCGGTGCTGGCGTGGCTGGGCAGCGAGAAAGGCATCGTGGCCACGCCGCACGCGCAGCGCAGCGTGGCGCGTTTGCTGGTGCGTTTTGCCGACGGTGCGCCGCTGAACCTGATCGGCCTGCTCGACCGCGTGGAACAGGCGCTGGGCACGCCGGTGCAGACGGCGGTGAAGCGCGAGGACGAACAGGCCTTCGCGCTGGCCAACGGCAGCAACCTGATGTTCTGCGAGGACGCCGCGCGCCGCATCCAGCGCGCGCTTGATGCCGACGGCAGCATCGCCGATTTCCACGTGCGCCTGGAACATCAGGAAAGCCTGCACGCGCACGATGCGGTGGCCTACGCGAGCAAGGACGATCCAGCGCACTGAATCGTCCACCCCTAAGGCCCTTGGTTATGACACGCTTACTTGCGCACCGGCACCGAATCTGAAACGTGCGCGCGACTCGCCCCCAGGCTGCGCGCCAGGTGCACGACGCCCAGCACCACCAGATTGATCGCCAGCGCCAGCAGACCCGTATACAGCGACACCGAGAACGAACCGAGCGCCACGTGGTGGATCGGCTTCAAACCATCGGACCAGATGAACCACGTGCCGCTGGCCAAACCCGCCACCAGGCCGCTAAGCAGCTCCGGCGCGCGCAACCGCTGCGAATACAAACCAAACACCACTGACGGCAGCGTCTGCAAAATCCACATGCCGCCCAGCAGTTGCAGGTACAGCGCGAACTGGATCGGCAGATACAGGATGACCAGCAGCGCGCCGATCTGCACCGCCAGCGAAGCGAGCTTGGCCACGCTGGCCTCGCCTTCCGGCGAGATGGCCGGATTGACGTAGGCGCGCCAGAAGTTGCGCGTAAACACGTTGGCCGCGCCGATGCTCATCACCGCGGCCGGCACCAGCGCGCCGATGCCGATGGCGGCGAAGGTGAAGCCGGCGAACCAGCTGGGAAACAGCGCCTTGAACAGCTCCGGCACCACGTCGTTGTTATCCGTGACGTTGAGGTGCGCGGCATGCCCCATGTAGCCCAGCAGCGCCAGCAGGCCCAGCAACAAGGTGTACGCCGGCAACAACATGGCGTTGCGCCGCACGGTGTTGGCGCTCTTGCTGGCAAACACGCCGGTGAGCGTATGCGGATACATGAATGCGGCCAGTGCCGAACCCAGCGCCAGCGTGGCATAGGGCACAAATTGCGCGGGCTTGAGCAGGATGCCGCCGGAGCCCTTCGCCTTGAACGCCTGATCGGCCGCATCGAACACCGCGCCATAGCCGCCCAGCTTGCTGGGGATCACCGCGACGGCGGCGATGACGGCGACGTAGATCATCACGTCTTTCAGCACCGCGATCAGCGCCGGCCCGCGTATGCCCGACGAAAACGAGTACACCGCCAACACCGCGAACGCGATGATCAGCGGAATTTCGCCATGCAGGCCCAGCGCACTGAGCACGGCGATCATGCCTACCAGCTGCAGCGCGATGTAAGGCATGGTCGCCACCACCGCGGTAAGCGCCACCGCAAGCTCCAGCGGGCGCGAGCCGTAGTGTCCATAGACCACGTCCGCGGCGGTGACGTGACCCTGTTGCTTGGCGGCCCGCCACAGCACCGGCATCACCGCGAACACGAACGGATAGACGATGATGGTATACGGCAACGCGAAGAAGCCGTACGCGCCTACCGCATATACCAATGCCGGCACCGCAATGATGGTGTAGGCGGTATAAAAATCGCCGCCCACCAGGAACCAGGTGATCCACACGCCGAAGCTGCGCCCGCCCAGGCCCCATTCGTGCAGGTTGGTCACCTCCGAGGTACGTTTCCAGCGCGAGGCCAGGAAGCCCACTACCACCACCAGCACGAAGAACGCGACGAAAATGCCGATGGCCAGATAATCCGGTTTAGTCGTCATGGGGCATGCTCCGATAGACGATCCATATCACGAACACGGTAATGGGCACCCACAGCAGCTGGTACCAGTAGAAAAACGGGAAACCAAGCAGTTTAGGCTCGGCCAGGTTGTACAAGCCCGCGTCCAACAAGCCCAGAAAGGGCACCAGCAGCAATAGCTGGATGAAGCGTGGCCTGGAGCGGTTGGTATTCATCATTAGGCACTCCCGACGTTCGCCGCGGAACGTTCTCGATTACGACAGATGGGAAGGGACACGGGCCTTGATGCGGTCCACGCAGTCTGCATGAGGGTCAATGTACGCCCGTTCGGGGCCTGCGCGTAAAGCCCCTTTTCGGTATCCGGTTTTTCGCGATGCGCAAGATTCCATGCCGGGCCCGCGCAACGGGCGTGCGCGCGGCGACGCCGCATTGCAACATGACAAGCCTGGTATTCATCCGCCGCGCGCAAGAGTGTCTGCCCGGCAACGGGGGTTCACGCCGCCCCCGGCTTGGCCTAGCCTGCGCTGCGACCGATGGCACCGGTCCCGCCGCGCCCTTGCCCCTGGATCAACGGAACCCTCCATCATGCAAAAACCGCACGCCTTGACCATGGGCATCGATCATCTTGGCCTGACGGTCAGCGATCTGGATTTGACCTGCCGCTTCTTCGTCGATGGCCTGGGCTGGAAAGTCGTCGGCGAGCGGCCCTCGTATCCGGCGGTGTTCGTTTCCGATGGCCACCAGACACTGACCCTGTGGCAGGCCGACAAATCCGATGGCCGTATGCCGTTCGACCGGCGCAAGAACGTGGGCCTGCACCACGTGGCGTTCAAGGTGGAAAGCCTGGCCCGGCTCGAAAGCCTGTATGCGCGCGTGTCGGCGTGGCCGGGCGTGGTGGTGGAGTTCGCGCCGCAGCTGCTTGGCGCGGGCCCGTCGATGCACTGCATCGTGCACGAGCCCGGCGGCCTGCGCATCGAATTCATCTTTACGCCAAAGGCACGATCGATGCCATGAAGCACAGATTCTGCATGATTTTCCCGGGCATGCATGAAAGCCGTGGCCTTGCACTGGCCGACAACACCGAACCTGCGCCGGACGCCGCAAAGCTGTCGCGCATCCGCTGATGCATGCAACGCCGTGCCGCGTCCCGCGGCGCGTTCGATGCTGCGATGCATGCGGCACCAACTCGCCGCATCGTGCAATTTGTAGCAAACTTGCCAGCGCCCTGACTTGCATGGCTTGACCGCGAGGCGCCGCTGTATGGACCGCATTGATGCCATGAAGGTCTTCGTCGCGGCACTCGACGAGGGCAGCCTGGCGGGCGCCAGCCGCCGCACCGGCCGTTCGGCCGCCGCGGTAAGCCGCGCCATCGCGTTTCTGGAAGCGCACGTGGGCGTGCCGCTGTTGCACAGGACCACGCGCTCGATCAAGTTGAGCGAAGCGGGCGAACGCTACGCCGCCGCGTGCCGCAAGGTGCTGGCCGAACTCGAAGAGGCCGACCGCCAGGCGGCCGGCGAGAAATCCGTACCGCGCGGCACGCTCACCATCACCGCCACGGTATTTGCCGGCGTGCAGGTGCTGCGGCCGATCGTCGATGCCTTCATGCAGCAATTTCCCACCGTCAACGTACGCATGTATCTGCTGGAGCGCGCAGTCAACCTGGTCGATGAAGGCATGGACCTGGCCTTGCGCATCGCGCACCTGGCCGATTCCTCGCTGGTGGCGCACCGCATCGGCGAGGTGCGCCGCGTGATCGTGGCCGCGCCGCGCTACCTGGCCACGCATCCGCGCATCGACGAACCGGCGGACCTGGCCAAGCATCACATCATCGCCATGCAGCACATGGGCCAGGATTCGTGGACGTTTCCGCCGCAAGAAGGCTCGTCCGTGCCGCGTTCGGTGCCGATCGCGCCGCGCCTGGTGGTCAACAGCGTGCAGGCGGCGGTGGCCTCGGCGGTAGAAGGAAACGGCATTTCGCGCCTGCTTTCCTATCACGTGGCGCCGGAAATCAAGCAGGGCCAGCTGCGCATCGTGCTGGCCGACGCGGAACCGGCGCCGTATCCGGTGCATCTGGTTTCTCCGCATGGACGTCTGTCCGTACCCAAGGTGCGCGCCTTCGTGGACTTCGCGCTGCCGCGCCTGCGCACGCACTTTGCGTGCCTGGCCAAGGATGCCCAGACCTTGCCCGAACCTGCCATTGCACCGCGCCGCGGAAGAGTGTCTGCCGAATAGAAGGGATTCGCAGCACGCACGCTCGCTCCTAAATTAGATCCATCGGCGCCACCGGCCCGATCAGCATCCAGCTAGCCCCTTCTAATTTATTGCGAGTGACAAACACCATGAACAGCCCACGTAAAGTTGCCATCATCACCGGTGCATCCCAAGGTATCGGTGCCGCCCTGGTCAAGGCCTATCGCGACCGCGACTATCGCGTCGTCGCCAACTCCCGCTCCATCAAGCCGTCGAGCGATCCGGATGTGCTGGCCATTGCCGGCGACATCGGCGAGCGTGCCGTCGCCGAGCGCCTGGTCAAGGAAGCGGTCGCGCGCTTCGGCCGCGTCGACACGCTGGTGAACAACGCCGGCATCTTTATCGCCAAGCCGTTCACCGCCTACACCGTGGAAGACTATGCCAACGTGCTTGGCGTGAACGTCAACGGGTTTTTCCACATCACGCAGCTGGCCATTGCGGAGATGGAAAAGCAGCAGAGCGGCCACGTCGTCTCCATCACCACCACGTTGGCCGAATCGGCCATCGACGGCGTGCCCTCGGTGCTGGCTTCGTTGACCAAGGGCGGCCTCAATGCCGCCACCAAGTCGCTGGCGATCGAATACGCCAAGCGCGGCATTCGCGCCAATGCGGTGGCGCCGGGCATCATCAAGACCCCGATGCACGCGGCGCAAACGCATGCCGCCCTGGGCGCGCTGCATCCGGTCGGCCGCATGGGCGACATCAACGACATCGTCGATGCCGTGCTGTACCTGGAATCGGCCGGCTTCGTTACCGGCGAGATCCTGCACGTCGATGGCGGCCAGAGCGCCGGTCACTGACCTGATCGGAGGCGGGCGCGGTGCCCGCCTCCATGCCGCCAGGAGCCTTGTCATGCCTATCGTCAACATCAAGATCACCCGCGAGGGTTCGGGCCCCGGCCGCAGCGCCGCCACGGCCGAAGAAAAAGCCGCCCTGATCAAGGGCGCCAGCCAGTTGCTGCTGGACGTGTTGAACAAGCCGCTCGATGCCACCTTCGTGGTGATCGAGGAAGTGGAATTGGAAAACTGGGGCTGGGGTGGGTTACCCGTTCCGGAGCTGCGCAAGCAGCGCGAAGCCGGCAAGAAGTAACGGTGACGGTTGCGCGATGCCTTGTGCAACCGTGTTTTCGTTTCTAGCCACGACGCACGCGCCACGCCTGCGGCCGTGCCCAGGGGCCGTTGTGCGAGACCTAGACGATGTCGATCCAGGCCAATGAAACCGCGCAAGCACCCGGGCTTGCCGCGCACCGCTCCAGCTATGTAGAGCGCAACAGCGCGCATTGGCAGCGCAACTTGGCCATATGCGTGTTCGGATCGTTCACCACACTGGTGAGCCTGAGCATGTTGTTGCCGTTCCTGCCGTTGTATGTACAGCAGCTTGGCGTTGCATCGCCATCGGCGGTGATCCAATGGTCGGGGGTGGCGTTCGGCGCCACCTTCCTGGGTACCGCGGTCACGGCGCCGCTATGGGGCCACTTGGCCGACCGCTACGGGCGCAAGCCGATGCTGGTGCGCGCCGCGCTCGGCATGGCGGTGGTGATGTCGCTGATCGGCGTGGCGCACGATGTTTACCAACTGGTCGCGCTGCGCCTGATCGCGGGACTGGTGGGCGGTTATGCCTCGGCGTCGATCGTGATGATCGGCACCCAAGCGCCGCGCGAGCGGGCCGGCTGGGCGCTCGGCGTGCTGTCCACCGGCGCGTTGACCGGTAATCTGGTCGGACCCTTGGTTGGCGGATTTCTGCCCGGCTGGGTGGGCATACGCGGCACTTTTTTTGTCGGCGGCGCGCTGATCACCATAGCGGCCGTCGCCACGATCCTGCTGGTGCGCGAGGATTTCGACCGGCGCACGGACACCTCGCATCGCGAGCGGGCGAGCACGGCGGCATCGACGCCGGTTCGATACCGCGTGCTGATCGCCTTGTTGGCTACGGCGATGATGGTGTTGCTGGCCAATATGTCGATCGAACCGATCATCACCGTCTACATCGCGCAACTGGCGGTGCCGGCCGATCGCCTGGCACGCACGGCCGGCATCGTGATGGCCGCTTCGGCCCTCGGCAGCATGCTCACCGCCGCGCGCTTGGGCGCATTGGCCGACCGCATCGGCAGTTGGAAGGTGATCGTCCTGTGCTTGTTGGCGACGGGCGCGACGATGGTGCCGCAAGCCTTCGTCACGCAATGGTGGCAGCTTGCGTTGCTGCGTGTGCTGATGGGCATGACCATCGCCGGATTGCTTCCCGCCATCGCCAAGCTGGTGCGCCAGGCGGTGCACGAACACCATACTGGCAAGACGCTCGGCTATCTGCAATCGGCGCAATTCGCCGGCCAGGTGATCGGCCCGTTGATGGGCGGGCAGATCGGCGCGCGGATCGGTCTGCACGATGTGTTTTTTATCACCGGCGCGCTGCTGGTGCTGTGTGCCGCGCTCAATCAATGGGTACGGCCACGCGATGCGCATGCGTGAAAGTTCGGGCGTTTGCCATGCAAACGCCGTCCCTGCCCGGTCAAATGAGGGAGCGCAGGAAATTCACGACCGGCGCTTCTTGAAAGCGCTCCGCCAGCAGCAACAGCACCACCGCCGCGATCAGGATAAACATCCCCGCCTTGCGTAGCCCATTCCACAGCTTGGTGAGCAACATTTTCATGGTTTCACCCTGACTTGCATGGCGCCATACCCGTTCTGGCAACAGGCACCGGCCAGAAGCACGCGCCCACGCGATCCCTTCGCCCACTCGCCTACGCATCCTTCCGAGCATCCTGATAGGCAGACCGAGCAGATAAGAGCCAATCAAGCGCCCTATGTGTTCGCACTGATGATACGCGTCACGGGGTCGCCCATGGCGATGCCACGGCCTGACCCTGCAAGCGCCTGACCTAGCAAGGATATCTCTGCCAGGACGGCGCAACATTCGCTTATGGCCTATCGGCGCACCGCCAGCACCCCGTCCAGCGCAAGCTGTGCCTTGAAACCGGCCTTCTCCAGCCGCCGCGCCACTTCGCGCGGCACGTCACGATCGCTGGTGAGTTTGTTGGGGCTACCGGTGTAGTGGAACAGCCGTCCGCCGCGGCGAAGCACGCGCGCCAGCTGGCCGTAGAAGGCTTGCGAATACAGTTCGCCGGCAATACCGAAGCGCGGCGGATCGTGCAGCAGGGCATCCACCGACGCATCGGCAACCTGCATGATCGCCTGCGAGACGTCCGCGTGATTCAGTTGCAGGCGGCCACCGTGCGTGGGATCGTCCGGATCCGGCGACCACGGGTTGAGCGTGCGCAGCCATAGCACGTCCGGGTTCTTTTCGAAGGAATGCATGCGCGCCACGCCCGCTTCCAGGCAGCAGGCCGCGAAGTAGCCCAGTCCGCCGCACGTATCGAGCAGCACCTTGCCGCGCGGCTCCACCAACGCCACCTTGCGGCGCGCATCCTCCAGCGGCGACGCCTTCGCGGTGGGCAGCATCTTGATACCGTCGATCTCGAAGGTAGGCACGCCCCATTGGGTTGGCACCAGCTTGATCAGCGAACCGGAAAAACGCGACACCGGCATGAATTCGTCGCCATCCCAGTAATAAATGGTGCGGTCTTTCAGTTTCGGCGGATACGGATAACACCGCTCGTGCCAATGCCACGCGTCTGCTTGCAACGACACGCTATCGTTGCTGCGGGCCAGGTCCAGCGAGCCGATCCACCCATCCGCGCCGCTATCGCGCGCGGCGAGCAGCGCTTCGCTGACCAAACGCGTGAGCAAGGGACCGCGATAATGCGACACGACGAATAACCTTCTGCAAGGAGCGGTGGCGAATTTTCGCGCGATAGCCGCATAAACACCACCGATGGGCGGCGTCGCGCTCGCCGTGCGCTCAAGGCAAGGTGACCGTCGCGACCAGGCCGCCGCCTTCGCGCTGGGATAGCGCAAGTGTTCCGCCGATCGCACGCGTCAACTGCAGCGCAATCGCAAGGCCCAGGCCGGTGCCGCCGGTATCGCGGTTGCGCGATGTCTCCAGGCGATAGAACGGTTGCAGCACCTGTTCAAGTTCCGCCTCGGGTATGCCGGGGCCGCGATCGGACACGGCGATGCGCAGCGCACCGTCTTGGCTTTTCCACGCGCCGACTTCGGCGGTGCCGCCGTATTTGATGGCGTTGTCGATCAGGTTGCCCAGCACGCGACGCAGTGCCTGCTGGCGAACCAGCGCGGCGCCCTGGATGGAGTCCGACAACGTCACCGGCTTGCCGACGTCCTGGTAATCGAACACCAGGCTTTCCAGGAAGGCGCCCACGTTGATGCGCACGGGCGTCTCCGCGCCGCCATGCGCGCTGCGCGCGTAGGCCACGCCTTCGCGCACGAGGTGCTCCATCTCGCGCAAGTCCTCAAGCAGTTTGCGGCGTTCCTCGCCGTCGTCGAGATTCTCCGCGCGCAGCCGCATGCGCGTGATCGGTGTTTGCAGGTCGTGCGAAATGGAAGCAAGGATGTGCAGCCGCTCTTTCACGTGGCGCGCGAGGCGCTCCTGCATGGTGTTGAAGGCCACGGCGGCTTGCGCCACTTCGGTGGGACCGTCCTCGCTCATGCGCGGCCCCTCGGCGGCAGGCGTCATCGCTTCGGCCGCCTTCGCCAGCTGCGTCAATGGCCGCGTCGCCAGGCGCACGGCCAGCCAGGTGCAAACCAGCAGCCATAACAGTTGCAGCGTCAGCACCACCGGCAGCCACCACGCGACAGGCGCCATGTAGGGGGTAACTTCCAAGGTCAGCGGCGACCCGTCATGCAGTGTGAAATGCACCTGGTAGCGCTCGGGCTTTACCGAAATGGTGTCGGCGTGCACGTGGTAACGCGGTCCCACTTCGCGCTCGACACGTCCTGTCAGTTCGCGTGCGCGTTGGGATATCGCCGGCGTGCCCGGTTGGCCGGGGCCGAGCAGAAAACGGTAATTGTCGCGCTGCAGACGGCCCAGCCAGTTGGCGCGTTCGGCCGCGGGCAGGCGATCGAGGATCGCCACCGCCGTGCCCACCTCGTGTTCGACGGTGTTGAACATCACCGACACCGCACTTTGCGTGCGCTCGTAATACTGCAGCGCCATCGACAAACCCTGTGCCAGCAGCAGGCCGGCCAGGATGATCAGGTACAGGCGCCACGCCATGCTGCGCGGCAGCCAGCGCGCCACCGCCTTTACTACCGCGCCGCTCATGGGTCGTTCCCGTGCACCGTCACCGGCATGCTGAAGACGTAGCCTTCGCTGCGCACGGTCTTGATGTAGGCCGCTTCTTTCGCGTTGTCGTCCAGGCGCGTGCGCAGGCGGCTGACCAGCAGATCGATGGAACGGTCGAACAATTCGGCATCGCGGCCCTGGGTGAGGTTGAGCAGCTGGTCGCGCGACAGCACGCGCTGCGGGTGATCCAGGAACACGCGCAATAGCCGGAATTCCGCGCCGCTCAGCGCGACGACGGTACCGTCTTCGTCAAGCAGATGGCGCGCCACCGTATCCAGCCGCCAGCGGCCGAAGCACAGCATGGCCACGCTCTCGGTGATGCGCAGGTTGGGCGGCAGCATGCGCGTGCGCCGGATCACCGCCTTGATGCGCGCCAGCAGTTCGCGCGGCGAGAACGGCTTGACCACGTAGTCGTCCGCGCCCATTTCCAGGCCGATGATGCGGTCGGTTTCGTCATCGCGCGCAGTGAGCAGCAGGATCGGCACGGCGCGATGCTTGCCGCCGCGCAGCGTGCGGCACAACACCAGGCCGTCATCGCCGGGCATCATGATGTCCAGCACGATCAGGTCGAAGGCGGAGGTATCGAGCTGCGCGAACATGTCGCGGCCATCGACCGCCGCGCTCGCGCGCAGGCCGTTCTTGCGCAGGTAATCGACGACACCGGTGCGGATGCCGTGGTCGTCATCGACGACGAGGATATGGTCGAGGTGGTCCATCGCATGGCTTCCAAAGGTTCGATTGCAGTGGCCGGTTATGGCGCCTTGCCCAGCAACTGGCGCACGCGCTGTTCGGTCTGGGCATAGTTTCCCTCGCCGAAGTTGCTGTACACCACCCGTCCGCGCCGGTCGATCAGATAGATGGCCGGCCAGAAGCGGTTGCCGTAGGCGTTCCAGATGCGCGATTCGTTGTCCACCGCCACCGGCCAAGTGATTTGCAAGCGGCGCAGCGCCGCTTGCAGGGCGGCCGGGTCGCGCTCTTCGTCATATTCGGGCGTATGCACGCCCACCACTACCAGACCATCGGCGGCGTATTTGTCGTACAGCGCCTTGGTGTGCGGCAGCACGTCGATGCAATTGATGCACTCGCGCGTCCAGAACTCCACCAGCACCACTTTGCCGCGCAGTCCCTGCATGCTCAGCGGGGGCGAGTTGTACCAGTGGTCCGCGCCGGTGAAGTCGGGTGCCTGGGTAGCGGTCTCCTGGGCACTAGCGGTGGTCCAGTGGGCGGGCCAATAGGCCAGCAGCGCCGAAGCCAGGGCCGCCGCGGCGATGCCGATACGCAGGTAATTCATGGGACGTGCCTCTTGATAGCGCGTGGCGGCGCGGGTATGCGCTGCCATGGGCGCTATTTGAGCGGCGCCCGTTATCCCGGGCATGTCCGCTTTGCCGGCTTTTTGTATCTGTTTGTACGAACGCGTTGTACAAACGCGCGGCGGCGCCCGCCAACTCCGCCGCGTGGCTTTTGTATCGGAACGTATCCGGCCGCGGCCGCGACACATTGCGATGCCTTTTCGCACCTCAAGCGACACATCCGGGATACGCCGCGGCGGTTTCCTATGCACACCGGCCGACGCCTCCTCACCGCTTCGGTATGCGCGGCCTTCACTCACTGGAAACCAACCATGTCCGTCAACCATACCGTTCTGTACACCGCCAAGACTTTCACCACCGGTGGCCGCGAAGGCCATGCGCGCAGCGACGACAACCGTCTGGACCTCGCCATGTCCCTGCCCGGCTCCGACGGCACCGGCACCAATCCGGAGCAGCTGTTCGCCGCCGGCTGGTCCGCCTGCTTCATCGGCGCAATGGGCCGCGCCGCGCAGGAACGCGGCATCCGCCTACCCGCCGATGCGGCGGTAAACGCCGAAATTTCGCTGAACAACTCGCCCGAAGAAGGCTTTTTTCTCTCCGGCCGCCTGCAGGTGAACCTGCCGGGGCTGGACCTGGCGCTGGCCCAGGCCATCGCCGATCGTGCGCACCACATCTGCCCGTATTCGAAGGCCACGCGCGGAAACCTTCAGGCCGTCATCACCGCCGTGTAAGTGGCGCCGCATCCGAACTCGCTTACGCATTTCTTTACGGAGATACCCTGAAGAGCACCTGCGCGACGCTGGCCTTTTCGATGGCGACGCTCAGGGTGCTCTAGCGGCACGCTGGTGGGGAACCGCTGGGCAAAGAAGACCGCCTCGCCAGGGCTGGCGCGCTGCTGGTGAGCTGGATCGGCCGGGAGTCGCTTGCGGCGTAGTGGCTTGGGCTAGCCGTCGTTCGACGCTGCCTCAAGTTCCTCGCTGCGCAAGCTCCGCCGCAGCGCCTGCGGCGGCTGGCCGAAGGCGCGCAGGAAGGCGCGGCGCATGCGCTCGCGATCGGCGAAGCCCGATTCCCGCGCCACCACTTCAATCGGATGACGCGTCTGTTCCATCATCAGGCGCGCCGCTTCCAGGCGCAGGTTTTCCACCGCTTTCGCAGGCGATTGGCCGGTTTCCGCGCGAAACGTGCGGCTGAACTGGCGCGGGCTGAGGTTGGCCGCGTCAGCCAGTTCTTCCACCGACAGCGCCGAACGCAGATGGCTCTTGGCATAGGTCAGCGCGTTCTGGATACGGTCGGACTTCGGCGCAAGGTCCAACAAGGCAGAGAACTGCGACTGCCCGCCGGAGCGGCGGTGATACAACACCAGCTTCTGCGCCACCTTGCGCGCGACGTCCGCACCCAGATCCTTTTCCACCATCGCCAGTGCCAGGTCGATGCCCGCGCTCATGCCGGCGGACGTCCAAATCGCGCCGTCGATGATGAAGATACGGTCTTCTTCCATCTTCACCTTGGGAAAGCTTTGTTGCAGTTGCCGCGCCAGCAGCCAGTGCGTGGTGGCGCGGCGGCCGTCGAGCAAACCCGCTTCGGCCAGCACGAAGGCGCCGGTACAGATGGCCGCCACGCGCCGCGATCGCTGCGACGCATCGCGCACGTAATCGAGCAGCCCCGGCGTCGAAGCGGGTATGCCCACGCCGCCGCTCATCACAACCGTATCGAACGGCTGCCGGTCGAACGCGCGCGTGTCCATGGCAATGCCCAGCGAGCTGGCAACCGCGCCGCCTGTCTCGGAGACGTACTGCACGTCGTACGCGGGAACGTCGACTTCGAGATTGGCAAATTCGAACGCCGACGCGGCGGCCAGGCACATCACCTGGAAGCCTGGAAAAACCACGAAACCTATGCGTTGCATGACGGCCTCCGGGGATGGCCTAAAAGGTGGCATCCACGACATTTAAGCCTAAGCCCGGCCCGCGTACAACTGTCGCCAAGGCTCCGGCATCCCGCCGCCGCCCCCCCATCGGAGACCTCGACATGAACGCTTCAACCAAGGGCACCGCCCTGATTACCGGCGCTTCCAGCGGTATTGGCGCCCTTTACGCCGACCGCCTGGCGCGCCGCGGCTACGACCTGATCCTGGTGGCGCGCAACCGCGAGCGCCTGGACCAGCTGGCCCGCCGCCTGTCCGACGCCACCGGCCGCACCATCCAGACCTTCCCGGCCGACCTGAACGACCCTGCCGGCCTGGCCGCGGTCGAGGCCCTGCTGCGCACCGACAACAGCATCACCACCCTGGTCAACAATGCCGGCTTCGGTGCCGCCACGCCGCTGCTGCAATCGGACGTGGCAAAGATGGACGCGATGATTTCGCTCAACGTCGGCGCACTGACCCGCCTCACCTACGCCGCCGCGCCTGCTTTTGCCGGACGCGGCCACGGCACCATCGTCAACATCGCCTCGATCGTGGCTATCGCGCCGGAGCTGCTCAACGGCGTGTACGCAGGCACCAAGGCCTTCGTGCTCGCCTTCACGCAATCGCTGCATCATGAACTGGCCGACAAGGGTGTGCGCGTACAGGCGGTGCTGCCGGGTGCCACCGCCACCGAATTTTGGGATGTCGCCGGCGTGCCGATCGCACACCTGCCCTCGCATATCGTGATGTCCGCCGATGACATGGTGGATGCCGCCCTCGCCGGGCTGGAACAGGGCGAACTGGTGACCATTCCCGCGCTGCCCGAAGCGGCCGACTGGCAGGCATTCGAGGCCGCGCGGCAGAAGATGTCGCCGAATTTGTCGCACACCCAACCGGCGGCACGCTATCGCGTTGCCGGCTGACCCCGGCCACGGCCGTGCACGCGCAGCGGCGCGTTCACACCCCCCCGGCTGCGCACGCTAAACCTCGGTAAACGGCGTGCGCAGCCGACGCCTGTATGCCTGGTGAAAACCCGCCGTGTGATGCAGTTGCCGGCCTTGCGCAAGATGCTCGTCGGACACGATGCGGCCCAGGAAAAACGTATGCGAACCGATCTGCTCGCTGTGCACGATGCTCAACTCGCGAATGCGCAGCGCATCGGCCACGGCAGGGATGCCAAATTCCCACGAAGGCCGCACGTGGAACGGTAGCGATTGCCAGTCGGCGAGCGGTTTCTTGTGCTGCTCGCTGAGCGCGTAGGCTGCCTTTTTCATGGTCGCGGGAATGCTCGACAGCGCCACCCGGCGCACATCCCGCATCACCGCTTGCGACACGTTGGTGCTGCGCAGCGCGAGCGAAAAATAACCGCTGCGCTCCAGCGGCCCGATCAGATCCATCGGAAACATGTTCTGGTGACCCGGCGCTCCCACCGAAACCAGCACCACCGGCCGTGGACACAGGTAGGCGATCATCAGCTGTTGCACCGCCGCGGGCACCATCGCCAGATGATGCGGTTGCTGCTGCTTGAGCATGCGCCGGTTTTGCAGCCATTCGTTCCACGGGCGGCGCGGCCAGCGCAGGCAGCGATGCTCGCCGGCATCCACCTGGTAAAACATCAGCGCCGCGCGTTCGGTGGCGATCGATGCCGCACGTTTGAGATGCAGCACGCCAAGCAAGGCGCCGTTTGCGCTGTCGCGATACTCCAGGATCGGGTGCGCACCGGCGTCCACGCTGCTGGCGATCACCAATGGCTTGAGCGCGGCAATCGTGTGATCGGCGGTGACGTCCGTTGCGATGCCCTCGCCGCGCAGGATGGCCGTGACCATCTGCGCGGGCGGCGCGATCGCCACCGGCGACCATTGCGGCAGGGGGCTGACAAGCGGCCTGATCCAGTCCCTCCACATGTCAGGTGCGCCGGAACAGCAGGAACATATACAGATCGGTGAACCGGCCCAAGCCACGCGGCTGCACACGTTCCAGCCGGAAATACGGAGCCGCCGCGCGCGCCACCACGCGCGGCGCGAAACGATGGATGCGGCTTTCGCTGGGTATGGCGTAGCGGCCGCTGCGCAGCAGCTTGAACAGGTTGCGGCGCCACCAGCCGTAGCGCGCATCGCCCAGGTAATACGGATTGAGCATGCTGGCCAGCACGAAACCGCCCGGCTGCACCACGCACGACAATTCCTCGAACAGCCCGGCGTGGTCGGCGAAATGGTTGAGCACGGCGAAATTCGCCGTAACCATCTGCACCTTGCAACCGATGGGCGATGGCACCGCGACGATGCGTTGGCCGTCTATTTCGTCGCGGCAATGTACGGCCAGGTAGTCGCGCATGGCCTGCGAGGGTTCATAGACGAAGGTAGGATGGCCGTGCGCGGCATACGTCTTGGCGTCGATGCCGGTGCCGGCGCCGAAGTCGAGCACGCCCCCGCCATCGCCCAACAGGTTCAGGGCGATCCGCTGGAAACGGTCGCGCACCCGGCTATCGCGCCGCGAGGCGAGCATGACGGCGTGGTATTGCTCTCCGGTATGCACTGCGGTTCACCACTTCGGCGCGGGCTGAAAGGGCCTTGCCTGGGTGGGTGCCGAGCGGCTCGCGCAAGGTTGCGGCCGGCGGCGGCGCGCAAAAAAAGGCACAGGTGGCGGCACCTGTGCCTTGCATCGGTCACATCCTGGCGCGGCTTGCTTACTTGCGCGGTGCAATGATCTCGTCGAGGTAGTCGGGCGTACCCTCGATGCGCTCCAGATGCGGGTATTGCAGGCCGCCGTGGTAATCCACCGCCACCGTGCGATAGCCGCCCTGGTACTTCAGCAGCAGCTGGATCGGCGCGCTGCCGCCCTTGGCCGCGGTGATCGCGCTTTTCAGCGTATCGCTGGAGTAATCCTTGCCGTTCACCGCCACCACGGTGGCCCCGGTGCTCACGCCTGCCTTGAACGCCGGACCGTCCCAGCGCACGTCGTTGATCTGGCCCTTGTCGCCCATGGTCAGGCCGATCGACCAGGCGAAGTTGTACAGGTGGCGTGGCGATTGCGGGCGGCTGTTGTACTGCTTTTCGTATTCGCTTTCCTGATCGGTGTAGACCAGCTTCCAGCCCGTCGCCGCCAGGCCGTCCTGCAACGGCGGATTCAACTGGTCCACGCGTGCGCGCAGGAAGCTGGCCCAGTCGTACGGCGCCACGCTGTTGAGCGCGGCCACCACGTCGTCGAACGTGTAGGTCTTGGTGACGTAGCTGCCGTTGTCCACGCCAAAGAACGCGCGCGCGAAATCGTCCAGCGATTTATGGTCGTGGGTGAGCGCGCGCAGCTTGCCATCCACGTCCAGCCACATCATCTGGCCGCCGCTGTAATACTCCTCGCTCATCTGCCAGCTGCGATAGGGCAGGCTGGAACGGCGCGCGGCGGTAGGATCGTTGGTGGTGTCTTCCAGCGTGCGCCACTGGAAGCCTTCGCGGTTGCGGTCATAGTTGGCCGCCACCATCGCCAGCGCATCGCGGAACTGCTGCGCCGACCACATGCCCGAGCGCGCGGTCAGCACGAAGCCCCAGTATTGCGTCTGCCCCTCGTACACCCACAACAGCGAATCGCCCATCGGCACGTTGAAGTTGGGCGTCCACAAATCGGCGGGGCGGCGGAACTTGCCGTTCCAGGAATGGGTGTATTCGTGCGGTAGCAGGTCGCGGTCCGGCGCCGCCTCGTTCCAGGCGGTGAAGTAGTCCGCGCCCAGGCCGTTCTCGCTGGACTGGTGATGCTCGGTGCCGTTGCCGCTCAGTTGATCGGAAAGCGAGAACAGGAAGTCGTAGTGATCGTAGTGATGCGAACCGAACAGCTTCACCGCCTGCGTGACCAAGGCGCGGTGCACGTTCAATTGCGCGGGCGACATCTGAAGGTATTTCGGCGCGTCCGCGACGAGGTCCAGGTGCACCGGCACATCGCCGCCGGGATTGAGATCCACGCGCTTGAAATACTCGCCCGCGTACACCGGCGAATCGACCAGGTTGTTCAACGTCACCGGCTTGAAGCGGGTGGTCTCGCCCGACTGTGATGCGGTTTCCAGCGCAGTGCCCAATTGCCAGCCCTGCGGCAGCGTCACGCTCGGCTGGAAGGTGATGTCACGCGAAAAATAACCGGCCGGATAGAGCACCACCTTGCTCCATTCCATGTCCATCATGCGGTCGGTCATCTCGAAGCCTTCGCTGTCGGTGCGGCCGGAGAGGTATTGGAAAGACACATCGATGCTCGACACGCCCGCGGGCACCTCCAGGTGAAACGCATACACGTTGTATTCGTCGCGTTTCCACATCAGCGGCTTGCCGTTGGCGCTTATCTTCAAGCCCGCGAGCATGCTGATGGGACCGGTCGGCGAGTGATCGCCCGGAATCCACTGCGGATACAGCAGGGTCAGCGCGCCGGGCTTCACCGGAATCGTTTCATGCGCGCGAAAGATGCCTTGCGCGGTGTCGTTGGCATCCACATGCAGCGTCAGCGTGCCGGGATAGGGCGTGTCCTGCGGCGGCGGCACGCTGTCGGTATGCGCTTGCTGCGCAGTGGCGGCGCCGGCGGCAAGAATCAGCGCAACGGCCAGGGCAAGGCGTGAAAACTTGCGATGCGCAGGCGCCGCGGCGGCGGAAAAAACACGGGACATAGCGAACTCCGGCAAGCGAGTGGACAACTTGCGAAGTTAACACCACCGCGCCTTGACGGGGATAGCAAGCGACAGGCACTTGCGTCCGGCGCCTGCGGTTTATCCACGCACGGCCGGATGCTGGCTTGGCGTTTCTTTCCTGCGCAGGCGTCTCAGCGCAGCTGCTGGATGCGGATCATGTTGCCGGCCGGATCGCGCACCGCGCAGTCGCGCACGCCATAGGGCTGGTCGGCCGGCTCCTGCACGATATCCGCTTCGCACGCCTGCAGCCGCTCGAAGGCGCCCTGCAAGTCGTGCGTGGCCAGCAACACAATGCCGAAGGTGCCCTTGGCCATCATCTGGGCGATGATGCGGCGCTCCTCGTCGGTGACGCCGGGGCTGGCCTCGGGCGGATACAGCACGATGGACGTGCCGGGCTGCCCCTTGGGCCCCACCGTGATCCAGCGCTTGCCGCCATAGCCCACGTCGTTGCGCACTTCGAAGCCGAGCGTGTCGCGATAAAAAGCCAGCGCCGCATCCGGATCGTTCTGCGGCAGGAAACTGGCGTGAATGCTGATATCCATGGCGTTGTTCCTTGGTAGGCGGCGATGTCAACGCGATCAGTCTAGTTTCGGTGCGAGGGCCGGCGCTTCTCGATTCCTGACCGGTCGCGTGACATGCCGGGCCACGCACGAAGGCATGCCCGCCGTCGCCCGCCCCTGGCCCCGCCGATAGGCACCCGGCGACATACCCACCAGCTCGGCGAAGCGCGTGCTGAAGGTGCCGAGCGACGCGCAGCCCACTGCGAAACAGACGTCCGTTACGCTGAGGTCGCCACGCCGCAGCAGCGCCATCGCCCGCTCGATGCGCCGCGTCATCAGATAGCTGTAAGGCGACTCGCCGTAGGCGAGCTTGAACTGCCGGCTCAGATGGCCCGCCGACATATGCACGCCGCGCGCCAGCGCTTCTACGTCCAAGGGTTGCGCGTAGTCGCGATCGATGCGATCGCGCACGCGGCGCAGGCGCACCAGCTCGCGCAACGACTGCGTTGGGATGGCCTTGCTGCTCATCGGGCCGATGCTGTCACGTTGACCGGCGGTGCTCAAGCCCGCTCGCATGCGACCGCCGCCGATGAACGCTTCCCGCTTTCCAGGCCGGCAACGCAAGCCGCATCCTCTTCGCCATCGCCATTGCCGATCCAGGCTACTGCAGCCCGGTGCGCGCCTTCGCAAGCCATGCCTTCCTGGATTGACAGGTTTCCATGGCGCGTTTGTAGCCGTCGCGTGCACTGGTCCGGGCCAGGTAGGATTGCTCGGCCTCACCGAGCGCGACGCCGCCACTTGCCTGGGCCAACTCCAGCGCGTAGGTCACCGAAATATCGGCGGCGGTAAACGCCTCCCCGGCCAGGTAGGGCGTGTGTGCAAGTTGCCGCGTCACCAGGCTCAACCGGCTCTCGAAAACGCTTAGCGCCTGGCCGGCGCTCCAGTTCTGCCGCTCCGCTTCCGGCGCGAAATGGCGCGCGCCGACGACAAAGTAGATGGACGCCGCCAGGCCCGCTTCACCCAAATGAAGAAACTGCTGGTAAGCGGGAAAGGCCCCATCGCGGGGATCGGGCGCGAGCGGCGTCGGCCCGTAGCGGGCCATCAGATACTCCATGATCGCAATGGACTCGACCATCGTGACATCGCCATCCCGGATCGCCGGAATGAATCGGGCAGGATTGATCGCCAGGAACTCCGCATCCTTCTCCACGCCAGCCAGAAGGTCCACTGGCCGCAATCGGTACGCAAGCTCCATCTCTTCCAGCAACCAGACGACCCTGAAGCCCCTTCCTTCGCCAAAGACGGTGATCATCGTTCGCAACCCTTCTGAAATGGGGCCTTATCGACCCGGCGCAGGAACGACGAATGGCAGTTTCCTATATCGACATGGCCGACAGGCTGCCGCAGGCGGAAATCATTCGGGTCAGGCGCACTGCGTTCCTCTGCGCTCAAAGGCGCGCCACGATCACTTGGCGGCCTTCACCTGCAATCCCCATACATAACCCAACTCCCTGATCGACACTTCATCTCCCGGCTTGATGCGCAGGCAGTCGTTGTATTTCTGCGCGGCCTCATCGAGCTTGTGAAGTTCGACCAGCACATAGCCCTGCCCGCGCAGGGCATGACAGCGGAGCGCTATTTTTTGTTCGGGCGGCGCGAATTCGGCGGCGGCATCGGCGCTCTGGAAGGCTTCCAGCGCGCTCGGCCAGTTCTTTTCATTTTCGTAAACATTGCCAAGTTCGGAGAGAAATTGGGAATTGAATGGCGACAGCAGCAGCGCTTGTTTAAGACTTGCTTCGGAATGCGCCATATCGCCCATGGAGCCATAGGCATAGCCGCTGAGGTAATACGCCATGGCCCAAGTGGGCTTACTCAACACTTGGGCACTTTGTTGATGCTTGCTTGAGGCCATACCCATATAGAGCAAGGCTTCGGTCATGGATTGGGCGCAATAGATCCGCATCTTGCTATGCGCGTACGCCGTCTCGTACGTGTGAATGATCTGCGCAAGCGGGCCATGGATGGCATCGGCGTTCTTGCCCGCCCTGATCTGGGTCATGGCTTGCTGCAGGAGCTGTTCCTGCGCGGCATCGTCAACGGGCGAGCGAGCCGACGCCGCGGGCGCAGGCGCAGGCGCGTTGGACTCGGTCTGCGGATGGGCCGCCGCACCCCATCCCAACGCTAATAAAGCAAACCCCATCCGCAAGCATGCAGACGCCATGACACCCCCCGGTCGAATGGCCTAATTGTTTAAAAAGCCTAGCCCCTCACCGATAAACGGCGCAAGTTACGCGACGACGCGCGCACGCCTTGCCCAGACGCTGGTTTGAGCAAGGCGCGTGACGGTCGGCAAACCCGTTGAACCTGATGCGCTTAACACCAAGGCCGATGCGCACATCTTAGTGCGAGTGCCCACCGCCTGAGCGGCCGCCGTTCCCGGCCGTGGTATTGACCGCGCTGAACACCGCACCGCTCGCGAACTCGGGGGTGAATCCGTTGGAAGAAGGGTAGCTCGACAGAATGTCCGGACTGGCCAGTGCCAGCTGACCGATGCTGTCGCGCGACCAATACCATCGACCAAGCGGCAATGGGGTGGCCGAGACGTAAACGAAATGGGCGTTATAGTCGCCCGTGCTTCGCGAATCCACTTGCAAGGCCAGATTGATGACGAACTGGGTCGACACCGGCTTGCCAGCCTTGTCGGTAGCAGGGGTATGAATCATTTCGTTCAAGTTTTCACGCAGCAAGCGCGTAAGGTCGGGTGAGAGCCGATAGGCGGGCAAGATATCGGTAATCTTGCCTTGCGCATTCACCCTTACCAGCACCGGCTCGATGCTGCGGTTATTCGTAAAGCCAAGCGTTGTCGGCCCGCCGGCAACGGCACTCGTACTGCTCAGTAATGCGACGATCAGTGCGGAGAAAAGTCCAGTTCGCATGTCCGGCTCCTTGTGACGGTTGGCCACTTCACTTCCTACGCCGGGCGCATTATCCAGTCAACAAGCCACATCGACGGCGCCCCGCCTTCTCGGTCATGTGCTAACCAAATCATTACAAATCGGCGCGTTGTCGATAACGAAGCTTTTACGAACCGAGCGCAATGCCGGACGTAGCCACCGCCGCATCATGCGGCGCATTGAGGGCCGCTTTCGCCGGCGCTCACGCAAACCAGGCTCGAAAATCAGTTTGCCGATGAAGCGAGGCGTTGCCTGGACCGGAACGGCATCTCAGCATTGAGCCCGCCCGCCCCGAATCAATGACTACGCGCCGCACCGTGGGTTTAGTGGGCTGGCCGTATACATGAAGTGGGAGACAGCACAGAAATCCCGCCACAAACCACAGGTGGCTAAACCTAAATCCATTTCGCCTTACCAGCGTCGATTTCGGAAGCCACGCCGTCACGCCCTCCGCCGCAAAAACATATGCGTTGCGCGCTCACCGGCAATCACTTGGTCACATCGGTAACCGAGCGCGTGCATATCGATGCCTTGGAACAGATGTTCACCGCTGCCAAGCAGCACAGGACGCACGGCCAGATGCATTTCATCGATGCGCGCCGCCCTTAGCAATTGCCGTACGGTGGCAGCGCCACCGCCAATACGCACATCCTTGCCATTGGCCGCCGCCATGGCTTTTTCCACCGCCGAATCGATGCCATCGGTGACGAAGTAAAATGCGGTGCCGCCCTTCATCACCAGGGGTTCGCGCGCATGATGGGTCAGCACGAATACCGGCACGTGATACGGAGGCTCATCGCCCCACCATCCTTTCCAGCTCTCATCCAGCCACGGGCCGCGCACAGGGCCAAACATGTTGCGGCCGATGATCCACGCGCCGATTTCGCTGAACCCTTGCTCGGCGATCTCATTGTCGACGCCGGCCTCGCCACCGTCATTGCCGTGCATCGACCTCCATGCACGCGTATGGAAAAACCATTCCATCAGTTCCGGACCACGCGTGCCGAGCGGACTCTCCAGACTCTGGTCCGGGCCGGCGGCATACCCGTCCAGCGATAGGGCGAAACTTCGCACGACAAGCTGGGACATAACTCCTCCATCGAACAAATCCATTGAGCCTTCGACGCGCAACCGGTCAACCCCGTTGCAGCGTTCATGCCTTGCGACGGGCGTGGCCCTTGCTAACGCGTTGTGCTAACGCTTGGGCTCCCACAGCTCAATCTTGTTTCCTTCCGGATCCTGGATCCAGGCGAAGCGGCCGTTCGGATCGCTGTCATCGCGCTTGAGAATGGTGACGCTCTTTGCTCGCAGCCGAACGAGCATGGCATCCATATCGTCAACAGCGTAGTTGATCATGAATGGGGCCGTGGACGGTGCAAAATAGCTCGTCGATGCGGGAAACGCATTCCAGGCAAGCACGGGAGGATGCTTGGGCGCATCGTAGCGGAGCGCGGCACCGCCCCAAGCTTCCACAGGCAATCCAAGGACATCGCGATACCACGCCGCAAGCGCCTTTGGATTCTTGGCCTTGAAAAAGACCCCACCCACGCCGGTGATGTGTCCGGCGGCGGGCACGGATGGAGCCGCCGCGGGCGTGGCTATGGGCGCAAGCCCCAGGCACAACACGAGAATCAATCTTGCTTGCATTGGCTTGCTCCCGGTTTTGAGGTTCGAATGCGACTTCCGATCCGTTACTAAAAGCGTCCACGTGGGGTTGCTAAAGCGGACCTGCCATCGATGCGCAAGAGACTAGCGTGCTTTGGCCGTACCCGGCTTCGTTGGGGGTTTTGCGTCGCCGGGCCTTGTCTCTTCGTCAAACAGAATCTGGGCTCGGTCGAGAAATGCTTGTATCTGCTTTTGCTCCGAACCACTCACTTCCCCATCGACTATCTGAAACTGAAGCTGTCCCTTGTTTACCTCCAACACACCTAATCCGCCTTTACCCATGACACTAATGCGTAAAGGGTAATTGGCCGCTGCGATCCGACAGTCATAACGCAGCGGCACGATAAATGCGCGGGCTCAGCTTTCCCGCTTACATCCACCCACATTGATTTGTCTCGCTACAGGCCCATGCAAAACCCGAATCTATCGCGCATGCCGAACAAAGGCCTTTGCGACAACGCTGGCACGTGCCTGCTACCGCTTGTTCGTGACGATTAAAGCACCGCATTGGCCTTCTCCCTTGAGACCACGCGTTCAACCGCGCGGCGGATCGTAGAAAACGACGACGTAATAGAACATTTCGCCTTGCACGCTATGGCCACTGAAACTGGCGAATACGAATTTGTCCGCGGGCTGCTTGAGCGGTGCCATCTGCGCCTTGCCGCCCGTCATCACCGTGGCGCCCGCGGCGACGCCGACGGCTTCGGGCGGAATCGGGCCGTCGGTGGATTGAACTTGGATGCCGGGCAATTCCATCTCGCCGAAGGTGTTTTTAAGCGCGGTATAGGCTTGTGCCCATTTGGCGGCCGCGGCCTTGATGTCCTGTCCTTCGTAGAGGTAGACGCCAATCCGGGCCAGCTTGCCGTCGCGGAAGAAGAACTGCACGTTCTCCTTGTGGCCGTTGAAAAGGCCCGCGTACGTTTCGAGGTCGCCGTTGCTGAAGCTTTGGTACGGACCGTAATCGGCGAATGATGCGACCTGCTCCTTCGTCATCTGGAAACGCCAGGGCGGCAGGCCGCCGGAGGGCGAATCCGCCCAAGCCTGTGCCGCGCCGAGCACGATGAACATCGCCATGCCGACAAGCGCACTGATTCGCTGCATACCTCTTCCCCTGTTCGATCTGGTCGTCCGTTGGCGGCCGTCGATCTTCGATGGATGGTATCAGCCTTTTGCAACACGGGCCTGTGGCATAGCGGTGTTCCGTCCCACCGTGTTCGATGCAAGGCGATCGTTGGTTTGACGGTACGCGTGCATGCCCGCTTGCGGCTGCGAATGCTAACGGACTCTTCGCACTCGCGTAACGCCTTCCATCGCATAACTCGATGTTGCCCGTCCCTGATGATGCCTCTGCGGTATTTATCCGACGCCGGAGGATGCGCAGGATCGGCGCGGTGGAGTATGAGCGGTAACGCCGGAAGCGAACAGGTTTGTCCGGGCTTCATCGGATATGGCGCCGCGCGCTTTCCGAGGCGAGCCCCAAGAAGGAGCTGTCGACGACACCGATGCATGGAGCGTGATGCGTGCTGGTAGAAGCGGGCGCGCTGGCCGGCTTGCGGCGGCGTTGTCGTTGCTTTCCCAGGCACGTGCACATGCGGCATTGATGATTTCCAGAATCTGTATCAGGAGAACCCACGTGAAAATTCTTATGGTTTTGACCTCTCACGACACCCTTGGCAACACCGGCAGGAAGACCGGGTTTTGGCTGGAGGAATTTGCCGCGCCTTATTACGTTTTCACCGATGCCGGCGCGCAGGTGACCGTGGTTTCGCCCAAGGGCGGACAACCGCCGATCGATCCCAAGAGCGACGATCCGGCCAACCAGACACCGGCGCAAATTCGCTTCAAGGCCGACAAGAAGGCACAAGATGTGCTCGCCAACACGCGCAAGCTTGACAGCGTGGCGGCGAAGGATTTCGATTCCGTGTTCTATCCCGGCGGCCACGGACCATTGTGGGATCTGGCGGAAAATCCGCTGTCGATCAAGCTTATCGAGGACTTCTACACCAGCGGCAAGCCGGTCGCGGCCGTGTGTCATGCACCGGGCGTGCTGCGCCATGTGAAGCACAAGGGCGAACCGCTGGTGAAAGGCAAGCGCGTCTCGGGCTTCACCAATACCGAAGAGGAAGCGGTTGGGTTGACCAAGGTGGTGCCGTTCCTGGTTGAGGATGAACTGCGCCGGCTCGGCGGCCTGTTCGAGAAAGTCGCCGACTGGCAGCCTTTCACCGTAACCGATAGCCGTCTCATTACCGGACAGAATCCGGCCTCGTCGGAAGTTACGGCCAAGGCGCTGTTGCACCTGATCGGTTCGGCCAAGGCGGCCGCCTGAATACCGGCGCGGCCTGCGCGTGAAGCGCTAGCGCGATGGGGTTGCGCATGGACGCGGGTCCGCGCCGCGGCGTGTGCCGCGGCGTGGATTTTTTTGCAAACGGCAAACGCTTCGCCGGTGCACGCCGCTGAAACCCCGCTTTGAATCCATTTGGACGCATCGACGCATCCAAGCCTCCAAGACCGTGACAACCACGGTGCAAACCAACGCGCCGCCGCGCCACCGCGCGCACGGCCTGGACAAGGACAGGGGGCACCTCATGAACGATCGCAAATCCATCGTCGTACCCGCCATCCGCGCAGGCGCGGCCGCGCTGCTGCTGGCGCTCGCCGTTTTGCCGGTTGGCGCAGGCGCGGCCACGGTCACCACCTTGCCCGCTTCGCCGGTGGGCAGGCTCGGCGGCCAGATGATCCGGCACATCAATGCCGACGATCCCGCACAGATCCGGCAATGGGCATCCGGCGTGCTTGCGGCGTCGATCGCCGAGGACGACAAGCAAGCCTTTATCACCGACATGATCTCGGCCGTGCAGGACAGCGGCGGCGTGGATATCTTCGACGTGCAGACCGATCCGCAACATCCCGGACCGCTGCAAATCGTGCTCAAGGCGCGTCGTGGCGGCAGGCTTGGCCTTTTCGTGCTGGCCGCCGATCAGGCGCAGCCGGGCAAGCTGGCGCAGGCCGCGGCCTATCCCATGGACGACCCCGGACTGTACGCGGCGCTGCCCAGGGTCGCCGTGTCGCGCGCGCAGATGGCGCAGGCGATCGGCGCCACGCTCGATCGCCTGGTGAAAGCCGATGACTTCGCCGGCTGCGTGACGGTAATCGAACACGACACCACCGTATTGGACGCATGCCGCGGCGTGGCCGAACGCAACTTCGGCGCACGCATCGACCACAACACGAAATTTCACATCGGCTCGATGGACAAGATGTTCACCGCCGTGGCCATCGCCCAGCTCGCCGAGGCGGGCAAACTGTCGTGGAGCGATACCCTGGCCAAGTGGGTGCCCGAGTATCCCGACCAGCGGACGGCACGCAAGATCACCCTCTGGCAGTTGCTGCACCACACGGCGGGCCTGGGCGATTTCCTGGTGCCGGAGTATTTCCAGCACAGCAAGAGCTACCTCGATCCGGTGGATTACCTTGGCCTGATCGCGCGCCAGCCGCTTGCCGGCGCACCGGGCAAGCAGTGGAGCTACAGCAACGCCGGCTACATGCTGCTCGGCCGGGTGATCGAGAACGTGTCGCACGAGCGTTACTTCGACTACGTACAGCGCCACGTGTTCGCCCCGGCGGGCATGACCGCCACGGGCTTCGACCGGCTGGACGAGGTTACGCCCGATCTGGCGGTAGGCTATTTCCACGATGGCGTGTTTGCGCGCAACTGGAAGCCCGACTGGATGGAACTGGGTGTCGAGGGTGGCCCGGCCGGCGGCGGCTATTCGACGAATACCGACCTGCTGCGCTTCGCCAGCGCACTGCGTGCAGGCAAGCTGGTGCGGCCGGCTACCCTTGAGAAAATTTTCAGCGATGAAGTACCCGCCGGCCCCGGAGGCGACGCGGCGGGATTCGGGGATCGGCTCTCGCACAACCGGCACATCCGCGGCCACAGCGGCGGCATCGAGGGCACCACCGCGGACCTGCAGATGGTTTGGGAAACCGGCGCCACGGTAGCGCTGACCAGCAACGAAGGACCGTCACAGACATGGCTGCTGGCCGAGTACATTGCCGACCTGCTCGCCGCCGAAAACCAGAAACCTTAAATAGCCGCCGCCGCGCTGACCTCCTCGTTCACTATCCATCCCATTCAATGGAGCAAGATCATGGATCTTACGTACATGCTGATTCCCTTCTTTGTCATGGCCGCGCCCGTGGCGATCGTGCTGATCGTGCTGGGCTATCGCCATCGACAGACACAAGCGCGCTATCGCATGCTGCTGGAGCTGGCGGACAAGGGCGTGGAGTTGCCGATGCAACTGCTGACCGAACCGCATGTGGTGTATTCCGAACGGCGTCGCGCGCTGGTGCTGATCGGCGGCGGCCTCGGGCTGATGCTGATGATGCTGGCATTGCCGGGCGCTTTCGACGGGGGCTTGAGCGTGCACAGCCTGTGGGGCCTGGGCCTGTTGCCGTTGATGATCGGCCTTGGCTATCTTGCCAGCTGGTGGTTGAACCGGCGTGGAGACCTGCGTGGCTGATAGCGCCGCCGGGGCGCGCATCGACAGCGCCCTGATCGCTCGCGTGCTGGCGGGCAACGACTCGCGCGCGTTCGAGCAACTGGTGCGGCGCCATCAGGGCATGGTGCGCGCCCAGCTGCGCCGCTTGCTGCACGGCGACGAGGCGGCGGCCGATGATCTGGCGCAGGAAACGTTCCTGCTGGCATGGCGCAAGCTGGATCAATTTCGCGGCGAGGCGCGCTTCTCCACCTGGATTTATCGCATCGCCTATGCGTGCTTTCTTCAGGCGTACCGGCGAAAATCGTGGAACCCACGCGAGGCCGGCGAAAGCGAGATCGAGCAGCTTCCGGCTCCGGGCGATTCGATGGACCTGCGACTGGATCTCGCGCGCGCGATGCAGCGCTTGTCGCAGGCCGAACAGACCGTGCTGCTGCACTGCGTGCAACTGGGCCTCAGTCACGAAGAAACAGCGTATGTGCTGGATATGCCGCTGGGCACGGTTAAAAGCCATGCCACGCGCGGCAAACAGAAACTCAAAACCTGGCTGACCGCCTGGCAAGAAGTTGACGGCAAGAGGCAAACATTATGAGTGCGCCCCGCGAAGACGACATCGACGCATTGCTGCGGCGATCCCTGGATGCCATTCCCGACGCCGGTTTCAGCGATCGCCTGATGCAGCGGCTGCCGCCGCGACGCCGCGCATCGGCGTGGCCGCTGGCGATCGGCCTGGCACTGGGCGCACTTACCTGCTGCATCAGCCTCTTCGCCACCGCGTTATGGCGCACCGGCTGGTATGACTGGCTGCATGGCAAGCTATCGGCGTGCGCGGTCGTCATGCTGCTGGCCATGATGGGTATGTCGCTGCTGGCGCTGGGCTGGACGCTGGCGGAAGCGGAGGATCATTGAGCGATGCGCGCTCGGCACCTGCACGGTCGCCGTCGCGCCATCAACGCTGCGGCGCTTGCTTGCGCTTTCGCAATAGCAGCCTTCCCGCCATGCCCACCACCATCACCGCGGCAAACGCACCATAACCGTACAAAGCCGGCATCACCTGCTTCCAGATGCCGCCGCTTTCCCGCCCGAAGTTGCCCACGCTTTGTATCGCGATGTCGTCATAGGCCACCAGCGCACATCCATAGGCGGCGGCCAGGGCAATAAAAATCGTGGCCAGGTCACAGGCCTTATGTATCCAGGCAACGCGCGATTTCCGCAGTGCCGCCCAATACACCCAGGCCAGCACGATCAGCCAGGGACCGAGCAGCAGCAGCGACAGGTAACGCATAGGGCGAGGGCCTCGTTGGACGATGCATGATGGCCCCTAGGCGGGGCCCGGATCATAGGCGCTGCGGCGTATTTTTTCGCGCATCGTGTTTTCAGTCTTGGCCAGATCCAGCTGCGACGCCTGCGCCTGCTCCGACACACAGGCGCTCATGCCGGCGTGATCCCGACCTTGCCAGCAGGCATTGATGATCGATTGCATAGCGCGGGCCCCGAACGCGGAGCCGGCCCACGACAGCAGCGCAAGAGCCAGCAGGATGCGCATGGGTTTCCTTTCAATGCTGGATGGAAGACCGCCGCGAAACGCCTTGAGCCGAATGTAAATCATAGGATTGCCTGCGCTCGATCGGCTTTGACGTAATCGACGAATGCACGCAGCGGCGCCGGCATCAGGCGACGGCCGGGAAAATAAAGATACGGCCCGCTGAAACGCGGCCACCACGCTTGGAGGACGGGCTCCAGTTCGCCGCGCTCGAAATACGGACGTAGCCAGTCCTCGAACAGATAAACCACGCCGGCACCGGCCACGGCGGCGTCGACGGCCAGATCGGTGCCGCCGCCGGCGCGCACGATCAACGGGCCGGACGGTTGCAGCGTAAGCGCCTCCTCGTCACGTTGAAATTCCCACGCATAGATCGTTCCACTGTTGAAGCGGCCACGGATGCAGGCGTGCGACAACAGGTCGCGCGGATGTTCCGGCCGGCCACGACGCTTGAGGTAGGCAGGCGCGGCGCCGGCCGCGAAGCGTTGCACCCGTGGCCCGATCGGCACCGCGATCATGTCCTGCTCCAGCCGTTCTTCGTAGCGAATGCCCGCGTCGCATCCGGAGGCCAGCACGTCGACGAAACTTTCCTCGGTAACGATTTCCACTTCCACGTCAGGATAGGCAGCGAGGAAGCCGGGCAGGATCGCCGGCAATACCAGGCGCGCCGCGCTTACCGGCACATTGAGCCGCAGGCTGCCGATCGGCGTGTCGCGCGCGGTATTGATCACATCGAGCGCCGATGCCACCTCCGCCAGCGCCGGCGCCAGTCGATCGAGCAGACGCCGGCCGGCTTCGGTGGGCACCACGCTACGCGTCGTGCGATTGAGCAGGCGCACGCCCAACTGCGCTTCCAGCCGGCGCACCGCTTCGCTCAATCCCGAAGGACTCATCTGGCCGGCGCGCGCGGCGTCGCGAAAGCCGCCGGCCTTGGCTACGGACATGAAAGCGTTCAAATCACCCAGATCGACGTTCATTGTTCGATATTTTGCACGGGTCGTGCGGATTGTGCGCCTTTATCGGGCACCCGCTCAACGCCTACGCTGGACGCCTGCACATGAGGAGTTCGACGATGTCCCTTACCCGTAAATCCGATGCATTCACCTTGGGCGACCGCCACGTAAACCGTCTGGGTTACGGCGCCATGCAGCTTGCCGGACCAGGTGTATTCGGTCCGCCAAAAGATCATGCCACCGCGTTGGCCGTGGTGCGCGCGGCGCTGGAGGCCGGCGTCAACCACATCGACACCAGCGATTTTTATGGCCCACACCTCGTCAATCGCTTGATCCGCCAGGCACTGGCGCCGTACCCACAGGACCTGGTGATCGTCACCAAGATCGGTGCGCGGCGCGGCGCGGACAAATCGTGGATCCCGGCATTTTCGCGCGAGGAACTGACGCATGCCGTGCACGACAACCTGCGCAACCTCGGGCTTGACGTGCTTGAGGTGGTCAACCTGCGCATCATGTTCAATGCACACGAAGCGGCGGAAGGATCGATCGAAGAACCGCTCACCGTGCTCGCCGACCTGCAGCGGCAGGGGCTGGTGCGGCATATCGGCCTGAGCAACGTCACGCCGGCGCAGGTGGCGCAAGGGCGGACGATCTGTCCGATCGTGTGCGTGCAGAATCATTACAACCTGGCGCACCGACGCGACGATGCATTGATCGACGAACTGGCGCGCGCCGGCATCGCCTACGTGCCGTACTTTCCGCTGGGTGGATTTACGCCGCTGCAATCCTCCACGCTGTCGGACATCGCCCAGCGCCTGGACGTCACGCCGATGCAAGTGGCCATTGCCTGGCTGCTGCACCGCGCGCCGAACGTACTGCTGATTCCCGGTACGTCATCGTTGGCGCATCTGGGCGAAAATCTTGCCGCGGCCCAACTGGAGCTGCCTGACGATGCCATGGCCGCGCTCGACGCGATGGCATCGAGCCATGCCGCGGCGGTCCCGCAGCACGCGTAACGTGTTTGCGCATACGGCACGCTTCGCCTTGCCCAGCGAGGCGAAGCGGCTATGGCAATACGAAGATCGTCAAACCCCCGTGGCACGGCGACAAAAATGTGCGACGTTGCCTTGCGGCAAACGCGCCCGATCGTTTCGGCGCGGTCCGCACGCCGGTGCCCATTCTTTAAATGGGCTGATGGCGCCGCTTGAACAAGCGAAACCAGAAGCTCAATTCAAGCAGTGCACCAGCGGCATAGAGCCCGATGGAGCCGTTGACCAGGCCAACGGCATCGCAGGCCACGGCGGCCAGCAGCAGCACGGCGAGCATAAGGTAGTGCTTCATGGGCTCATCCTTCTCAAGGTGGACCTTTGGCCATGCGGTCTTTTTCACGCTTTGGCGGCATGCAGCGATCATCACCGATTCAAGCACACTCTGGCGCGTAACGCGGCGTGATCTGCGATCGCCTCTTGGGAGGTTCTTCGGGTAGCGAAAATCGCCGACCGCGTAAGCCAAGAGATCGGGGCCATGGCAACGCAGGCATGGCCCCGATCGTGGTGCCGATCAACCGCCGCCGGACCCGGCGCTGCTGGATGCCGGCGCAGGCTTGGACGGGCCACCCGCCTCCTTGCCGCTGGCCGCAGCCTGGCCCCGTGTGTACACGATGGCCTTGTTGCCTTGGCACTGTCCCACCACCTTGCCGCCGTTCTTGTCGGCCTGGTCCGCGTCGACGACGTCGAGGGTGTAATGACTCACCCCGTTTGCCTTCAGCTTGGCATCGATGCTCGATTTCACGCTGTCGCACGAGGCGTGGGCCAGCAGCGGCAACGACATCAACGCCAGTACGGCAATACCCATCTGCACTTTCATGGCTTCTCCTTGTGGTTTTGCATCGCGATTGATGCGGTTGCGGGCTCCCCGCTCCCTGCACAAGGTACCTGTTTCCCGTGCGCCGCGCGTGATCTCCCGGCGGCCTGATCGATGGCACGCCCCAGGCCATCGCGATATACGCGGCGGTATGGATGCGCCGCGGCGCCGCGCACGCATCGCAAAGTCCTGCGCCGGGGCAGGCAAGACATCGTTATCAGGCCCGCAGCCGCTTGATCGGCAAGGCTTCTTGCAGACGCCAGAACGATGGGGCGTCGCACTGCCGCGGCGCTGTCGCCCAACGTCAGCCTGACGCCTGTTTCGCGCCCGCTGCCTGACCGCGCCAACGCTTGTCAGGCGGCGGCTGCCTGCCGCTATGATGGAGCCGTTCTGGCTAGCACGTGATGCAGTGACGCAAGCGTGAGGGCAAGGGGGTCGTAACTGAGGATTCGTATCGTGCCTGCTTACGGCGTTGCAGTATGGAGCGGTCCATCTGCATGATGCGCGGCTATACGCTTACCCAATGCCTGGTGCGGCTGATCTGGCTGCCGCTGTTGCTGGCCGTGCTGTTGCTTCCGTTCCACACGGCCATGGCGGGCGATCCATGGACGCCGTTCGACGTGCCCTGGTTCGACCGCCTGGGCGTGAACGAGGGCCTGCCCAATTCGACCGTCACCGCGATCGAACAGGATTCGCGCGACCTGATATGGATCGGCACGATGGGCGGACTGGTGCGCTATGACGGCTATCGCATGCAGGTGTTCGGCGACACGCCGGGCAGTCAGCCGTACTTGCCCGATGCCTACGTGCGCACGATGCTCGCGCTGCCCGACGGCAGCATGCTGATCGGCACCAATTCCGGCGGCCTGACCCGCTTCGAGCCGAAGGACAACCGCTTCCACAACTATCCCATCGGCGAGGGCGGTACCAGCGACCGCAAGATCTACGCGCTGGCGCGCGATGGCGACGCAGGCGTTTGGATTGCCACCGATCATGGCCTTGACCATCTGGACCTGCGCACCGATCGCATCGCTGCCCTCGGCACCGGCAACGCCGCGTCGCTGCGCGACTTCAGCGTGATGCAGGATCGCGCGGGCGATGTGTGGCTGGGCAGCAACAATGGCCTGTTCGTGCGCTATGCGCACAGCCAGGCCTTCGTGCGTCCGGTGCGCCCCAAGGGCAACGTCGATACGATCCTGGGCGACGGCATCTGGACGATCTACGAAGATCGCCAAGGCCGGGTGTGGGCCGGCAGCACGCAATCGGGCGCCTCCTACCGCGACCGCGCCGGCAAGTGGCACGAGGTGGAAGGCTTCAGCGGCTACCAGCCGTCGCAGGAACGCCGCTCCACCGTGCGCGATGTGCTGGAAATCGCGCCCGACACCATCTGGCTGGCCACCGACGGCAGCGGCGTGCTGGTCTACACGCCCAGCACCGGAAACCTGCGCCAGCTGGCACACGATACCGCCCTGCCCTCTTCGCTGCCCGGCGATTCGATTCGCGCCTTGACCCAGGACCGCGCCGGCAACGTTTGGGTGGCCAGCGATCTGGGCGTGGCGCGCACGCAGCCCTACGCGCGCTCGGCGTTCACCTTGCTGCCCTCTGCCACGCAGAACGACCATCAGCTTGCCAGCACCAACGTGCGCGGCATTTTCATCGACAGCAAGGAGCGCATCTGGCTAGGCATGAACGCCGGCAGGATCGACATGATCGACCTGCGCGAAGGACGCATCCGGCATCTGCAGCTGAGCGGAACGCAAACCCATCGCGACGTGCAGGCCTTCGCGGAAATGCCCGACGGTTCGCTATGGGTCGGCACGCAGGGCTTGGCGCGCATTTTGCCCGATACGTGCACGGTGCAGGATTCGGTCGTACCCGCGCTCGACCAGACGCCGGTGCTGCACATGCTGGCCGACGGACAGCAATTGCTGCTGGGCACCTATGATGGCGTGTACCGCTACGACACGCAGACGCACGCGCTGTCGCATTTCGTGCACAACACCAACGATCCGCAGAGCCTGGGCAGCGATACCGTGCGGCGCATCGAGCGCATCGGCCACGAAGTGTGGTATCTCACCGCGCACGGCATCAGCATCGCCGACAATACCGAGCAGTCCGATCACTTCACCAACCTGCTGAACCGGCCGGGCGATGCCAGCAGCCTGCCGAACAACCTGGTCAGCTCGGTCACCACCGACGCACAGGGCCGTTTATGGGTGGGTACGTACGGCGGCCTGGGCATGCTGGAGCCGCGCAAGGACGGCCAGCCTTATCGCTTCGACACCATCGGCGCCGAGCAGGGCCTGGACAACACCAACATCAATGCCGTGCAATCGGACGGCCAGAACAACCTGTGGGTCAGCCTGCCCAACGGCATCGCCAAGGTCGATGCCAAGACTCACCAGGTGCGCAGCCTCAGCAGCCGTGACGGCCTGCGCATCTCCAGCTACATCTACGCTTCGAGTGCGCGCACCGCCACCGGCGAACTGCTGTTCGGCGGACTGGGGGGACTCACGGTCATCCGCCCCACCTGGCAGCCGCCGCAACGCGCCGATGCGCCGCTCGCCGTGACCTATGCGGTGTTGAATGGCGTCGAGCTTCCGTTCGGCCAATTGCCGCGCGCCAATGACGTGCTGCAACTGAAACCGCACAATCGCAGCCTGCGCATCAACTTCGCCCTGCTCGACTATCAGCTGCCGTCGGACACCAGCTACAGCTATCGCATGGAAGGTTTTGACGACGACTGGATCGAGGTGCCGCGCGGCAGCCTGCCCACCGCCATCTATACCAACCTGCCGCACGGCAAGTACGTGCTGCACTTGCGTGCCACCACCCAAGGCCTGCAACCGCGCGTGGTTGAAACAACCCTGACGGTGGTGGCCGAACCCCGCTGGTACGAAACGCTGGCCGCCACCATCGGCGCGGCCGTGCTGGCGCTGGCAGTGCTGCTGGGCGTGGTGCAACTGCGCACGCTGTACCTGCGCCAGCAGGCCGCGCATCTGCAGCGCCAGATCGACATGCGCACGCAGGACCTGGTCAGCGCCAACGAACGCCTGAACGTACTGGCCAGCACCGACGAACTGACCGGCGTGTTCAATCGCCGGCGCCTGCTGGAAATGGCCGAAGGCGTGCGCCGCATCGCCGAGGACGGCAGCGCGTGCGTGGCGCTGATGGATCTGGATTACTTCAAACAGGTGAACGATACCTACGGGCATCTGGCCGGCGACCAGGTGATCCGCGTGGCCTGCCGCACCATCCTGCAGCACTGCCGCGATGGCGACGTGGTCGGACGCTACGGCGGCGAAGAGCTGCTGGTATGCCTGCCCAACAGCACGCTTGAGCATGGCATGGCCGTTGCCGAGCGTATTCGCGAAGCGCTGGCCGCCAACACCATCATCCACGACAACCACGCCATTCCCGTTACCGCCAGCATCGGCGTGGCGGCGTGGCGCGAAGGGGAAACGCTTTCGCAGTGGTTGCGGCGCGCGGACGATGCGCTTTACGAAGCCAAGCGCGCGGGACGCAATCGCTGCGAATCGGCGACATGATGTCCGCATGGATGCCGGATAGATCGGTCGGGGAAAAATAAAGCCGCGCCCCTGCGGGCGCGGCATTTTTACTTGGTGCAACCGCTCGGATTGCTTACGCGCGGTCGGTACGATCGGCCACGGGTGCTTTCGCCGCATCTTCCCATGCGGCCGGATCGAGCTTTTCGGCCATGAACGCATTGGCCAGTTGCGCCAGCGTGGAAAGCGCGTTGCCGCCATCGGCGCCCAATGCGATCTTCGGCACGATGGCGATCTGCCCTTCGCGCAAGGCATCGGCAAATTGCCGGCCCAGGTCGTTGATCAACTGCATGCGCGCGCCTTCGCCGGTCAACGCATCGGCCTTGGCACGGATCGCATTGGCCTCGGCCTTGCCCACCGATTCGGTCGCGGCCGCCTTGCCCTCGCCCACCGCGATCTGGCGCTTGCGCTCGGCCTCGGCATTGATGTTGATCACCTGCGCTTCCTTGGTCGCCGCCGCGATGGCGGCATCGCCTTCGTTGGTCTTGATCTTCACGTTGATCTCGGACTTGGTAAGGTCGGTCTGGATCTGCGTGCGTGCCTGCGCCTCGCGCAGCGTGCGCTCCTTCACCGCCGCCTGTTGCTGCTGGTCGTAGGTTTCCATCTGCTCCTTGGCCACCTGGCGATCGCGCAGCTGGTTGAGGATGGTGTCGATGCGCTGGCCGGAAGCGTCGCCGGTGTTGCCGTGCGGTGTGCCGATCAGCACTTCCTGCAGCTCCAGGTTGTAGGCGGCGAAACGGTCCTTCATATCCACGCCGGCTTTTTCCTGGATGGCCGAGCGCTCCTGCAGCAGTTCGATCAGGGTCTTGGTCTGCCCGGTGTTCTTGAAATAGGCCGACACCATCGGATCCAGTGTCTGGTCGACCAGGCGCTTGATGTCGCCGAACCGCTGCACCACCAGCGGTGCCTTGCGGTAGTCGATGTGGACCACCACCGACAGGGGCATCAGCGGCTCGAATGCATCCTTGGTGATCAGCGCGACCTCGGAAAGGTTTTCGTCGAATTTGTGCGCATTGGTGACCTCCTTGGACCACTTCAGGATGAAATTGGTGGTGGGCACCAGCTGGACCTTGCCCGCGTAGGTGTTGAACGCGTACTTGCCCGGCAACAGCGGCTCTTTCCATACGCCGCGGCAGCCGTTGTCGACCAGTTCGCCGTGCGAATAGCCTTCGCCGGAGCGGTCCGCGCCCGCCTTGCCGAAGTAGGAGACCACTACGCCGACGCTGCCGACCGGCACGATGGTTTTGCGGATGAACTCCACCGTGGCGAACAGGCGATTGATGAAGTACGTACCTTCCACCAGCACCTGATGCTGACGTCCGCGGCGTCCGCCCGCGCGCAGGAAGGCGTCGATGTTCTGGAAGTTGTTGTGGAAGCGCATTTTGTCGGCCGGGTCTTCGCCCACGCGCGGCGCGACGATTTCATCCGGTGCAAGCACCGGGCCGTCGTGGATGGTCACCACGCCGAGCACGTCGCCGGCATCCTCGTCGGGTCGGTCGGCGTTTTCTGCCTGCACGGTGGTGGAGGTCTTGCCGCCGATCACCACGGGTATGAAGCCGTTGCGTTCGCGCAATAACTGGCCCATGCGATCGACGGTGTCTTTTTCTTCGTCCGACAGCAGCAAGCCGTGCACGCGCGCGGCGGTGATGATGGCGAACTGCGCCACGTTGACCGCGTGTGTGCCTTCGCGCACGATCGCACGCTGCGGCCCTTTCTGACCGCCGGCCCTGAGAAAGGCCGACGCGTCTTCGATACCCGCATCGACGATCTCGCCCAGCGTCTGGCCGTCCACCAGCTCGCGCCCGTCGCGCGCGAATACGTAACCGATTTCGCCTTGCGGGATGGTCACCAGATCGACCTTGTGCACGCGGAACTGGAACGGAAAGAACAAGTGAATGCCACCGCGCATCACCTGCGGTTGATATCCCACTTCGCCGTCCAGGGCGATCAGGCCGCGAGTGAGCGATGGCGCACCCCATAGCCGCTCCACGATACCGACGCGGTCGTTGGGAATGTAGATGATGGCGCGGGAAGCGAAGATCAGCGCGACCAGCACGACAACGGTTGCTGCAATGGCGATGAGCATGATCATGTGTGTCTGTCCTTGATGATGAAAGGGAGCCTGGCGCCTGGCCAGGGCCGCAACGGAAGGAAACGATGGGTCAGTTCATGTCGGCGTCCGGATCCGAATCAGGGTGTGGAAAACCGCAGCCCTGGCGGTGGCCGGGGCCTGGGAGATGGTGTGCATGACGTGCGCGGGTAGGGCTTATCGACGCAACATGGCGTAGGCCTGGGTTACCGGCTGGTGCGCAAAAGGGATGGCTGGCATCGATTCGACCGTCGGCGCATGCGCGCCGGGTCGTTCACGTTGCACAGCCAGGGGACAGGTTAGGCGCGGCTAAATCGGACGCGCCCGCGTGACGGTCTTTCGCGGCGCACTGAACATGGCAGGACACTGAAAGATGCGGATCATATCGGCGGGTCTGTTGACCGGTGATGCGTGCATTGTACGCCGATTTTTTTGGACTACACGTGATGTTGTAACGCCTCGCGCCACGTGCTTTACGGATGGTGCAAAGCCGACAGCCGACAATGTCACAACATTGCATGACGCCGCGACACAGCAACGTTCCAGTGCGCTTTTGCGCATACAAAAAAGCGCGGCGTAATTTACACGCCACGCAGGATTTGAATGCCTTATGCGTTCGCTCCGCGCGTACGTCGCGCGGAACGAACAGTTTCTTGTTCAGGCCGCCACCGCTTCCTCGACCTCAACCGGCAGGCGGATCAGGTAATCGAACGCGCCGAGCGACGCCTTCGCACCCTCGCCCATCGCGATCACGATCTGCTTGTACGGCACCGTGGTGACGTCGCCCGCCGCGAACACGCCGGGCACCGACGTTTCGCCATGCGCACCGGTCTCGATCTCGCCGCGCGGCGAAAGCTTCACCGTGCCTTTCAACCATTCGGTGTTGGGCAACAGGCCAATCTGCACGAACACGCCTTCGAGCTCCAGTTGCCGTGGCTCGCCGCTGGTGCGGTCGGTGTAGGCAAGGCCGGTGACTTTCTTGTCGTCGCCAAGTACGGCGGTGGTCTGCGCATGCACGATCACTTCGACGTTGGCAAGGCTGCGCAGCTTGCGCTGCAGCACTTCGTCGGCACGCAGCTTGCCGTCGAACTCCAGCACGGTGACGTGTTGCACCAGGCCGGCCAGGTCGATCGCCGCTTCCACACCGGAGTTGCCGCCGCCGATCACCGCCACGCGCTTGCCCTTGAACAGCGGGCCGTCGCAGTGCGGACAGTAGGTGACGCCTTTGTTGCGGTATTCCTGCTCGCCCGGCACGTTCATGTTGCGCCAGCGCGCGCCGGTGGAAAGGACCACGGTCTTGGCCTTCAGCGAGGCGCCGCCGGCCAGTTTCACTTCGATCAGGCCGCCCGGCCGCGCGGCAGGAATCAACTGTTCGGCGCGCTGCAGATTCATCACGTCCACGCCGTATTCGTGCACATGCTGTTCCAGCGCGGTGGCGAGCTTGGGACCTTCGGTGTACGACACGGAGATGAAGTTTTCGATCGCCATGGTATCGAGCACCTGGCCGCCAAAACGTTCGGCCGCCACACCGGTGCGGATGCCCTTGCGCGCGGCGTAGATCGCGGCTGCGGCGCCAGCCGGGCCACCGCCCACCACCAGTACGTCGAAGGCGGCCTTGCCCTTGATCTTCTCCGCGGCGCGCTGGCTGGCGCCGCTGTCCAGGCGCGCGGCGATCTGCTCGATCGTCATGCGTCCCTGGTCGAACGGTTCGCCGTTGAGGAACACGGTGGGCACCGACATGACCTGGCGCTGGTCAACTTCGTGCTGGAACAGCGCACCATCGATGGCGATGTGCTTGATGTTGGGATTGAGCACGCTCATCAGGTTGAGCGCCTGCACGGTGTCCGGGCAGCTGTGGCAGGACAGCGACATGAACGTCTCGAACACGTATTCGCCTTCGAGGTGGCGCACTTGTTCGATCACTTCTTGCGACGCTTTCGACGGATGACCGCCTACCTGCAGCAACGCCAGCACCAGCGAGGTAAATTCGTGCCCCATCGGAATGCCGGCGAAGCGCACGCCGACGTCGGTGCCGATGCGGTTGATAGCGAACGACGGCTTGCGCGCGTCGGTGCCGTTGGTGCGCAGGGACACGCGCTCGGACAGCGATTGGATGTCTTTCAGCAGCGCAAGCAGTTCCTGCGAGGACGCACCGTCGTCGAGCGTGGCCACCAGTTCGATCGGGTGCGTGACCTTTTCGAGATAGGCCTTCAACTGCGTTTTAAGTTCTGTATCCAGCATAAGCGACAACTCCATCGACGGGTGCGGGGCGCGCGCCGCCGGCACCGGCGTTGAACGGGTGCGGCGACGGCGGGGAAAAGAGGGCCCGGCGAGAGCGGCGGGCCCGGTGCGGTTCAACCTTTTCGGCGGAACCGCGGGACGAGCGGGTCGATCAGATCTTGCCGACCAGGTCCAGCGACGGCTTGAGGGTGGCGGCGCCTTCGGTCCACTTGGCCGGGCACACTTCGCCCGGATGGGCGGCCACGTACTGCGCGGCCTTGACCTTGCGCAGCAGCTCGGACGCATCGCGGCCGATACCGTTGTCATGGATTTCGCACAGCTTGATCTGGCCTTCCGGGTTGATCACGAAGGTGCCGCGCAGGGCCAGGCCTTCTTCTTCGATCATCACGTCGAAGTTGCGGGTGATGGCGCCGGTCGGATCGCCCACCAGCGGGTAGCGCACCTTGCCGATCGCTTCGGACGTGTCGTGCCAGGCCTTGTGCGAGAAGTGCGTATCGGTGGACACGCCGTAGATTTCCACGCCCAGCTTCTGGAACTGCGCGTAATGGTCGGCGAGATCCTCCAGCTCCGTCGGGCAGACGAAAGTGAAGTCGGCCGGGTAGAACACCACGACGGACCACTTGCCCTTGAGCGTGGCTTCGGTCACTTCGATGAACTTGCCGTCCTTGTAGGCAGTGGCCTTGAAGGGTTTGATTTCCGTATTGATCAGCGACATCTGTTTCTTCCGCTTTGGTTGGGGTTGAACGTTAAAGATAGGGAAACGCCATCGATATAGCTAATTGATTGTCGAGATAGGGTTGATTGGTGGCATCTATTGATAAGGTGCATCAGACGTAAGCGCTTGATTCGCCCGCAGATACGCGCCGCGAAGCGCCTTGCGCGTGGATAGGCAACGGCCGGGCGGGTCGGCAGCGACATCTGTGCGCCGCCCATTCAATAGCCCGGGCCATCGCGAGAGGGGGTTTCTACGCCGCGTGGCGCAGCCGGGCGATGAAAACGCCGCGAAAAACCCCCGGGCGCGAAGCCCGGCTGCCGGCTTTCCATCGGGTCGGCGGGATGCCGATGGCCTGCTCAGCGCGCAGCCTGTTCCCATTCTTCGCGCAGTACCTGCATCAGCGCGCGCGTGGACATGGCACGTACCAGCGGCGCGCCCTGCCCGGCCCATTGCGCGCCGTAGTTGAATTCACCCGCCGCCTTGGCTGCGCCATGCAGGGCTTTGCCGGCATCGTAGGCGATCGGATAGTCGGGAATGGCGGCCACCGGAATCGACGCGCCCAGCTCAGTGAACGCATTGGCGAGGCTGCGCGCGGGGCGCCCGGAAATGGCGCGCGTCATCACCGTGTGGTGGGCGGCATCGCTGAACAGGCGCTCGCGATAACCCTTGTCGGCCAGCGACTCATCGGTGGCGACGAAGGCCGTGCCCAGCTGCGCGGCGCTCGCACCCAACTTGAGCACGGCAGCGATGCCGCTGCCATCCATGATGCCGCCCGCGGCAATCACCGGCAGCGTGATACCGCGTGCAAGCACGCGCGTGAGTGCGAACGTGCCCAGGCGCGTGTCCGGCGCGTCCGGATCGAACATGCCGCGATGGCCGCCGGCTTCATAACCCTGCGCCACCACCGCGTCGACGCCCGCGCGCTGAAAGGCTTGCGCCTCCTCAAGGTTGGTGGCGCTGCCCAGCAAGACGATACCGGCGCCGCGCAACGCCTCGATCTGCGCCGGATGCGGCAGGCCGAAGTGGAAACTCACCACGTTCGGCTTCTCCTGCACCAGCATGGCGAGCATGTCCTCATCCTCGAGGAAGGAGGTATAGATCTCGCCGAGCGCTGCCGGCGGCTCGGCGTCGTAGCGCTCAAAGTGCGGGCGCAGGCGTTCGATCCATGCCGCTTGCTTGACGGCATCGGCTTGCGCGGGGCGATGGGTGAATACGTTGATGTTGAGCGGCCCCGCGCTCAAGGCACGGAACTGCCCGATCGCTTCGCGCGCCTTGGCCGCGTTCATGGCGCCGACGCCGAGCGAACCGAGCCCGCCGCTTTCGCTCACCGCGGCGGCCATGGCCGGCGAGGACACGCCCGCCATCGGTGCCTGGATGATCGGCACGCGGATGCCGAGCAGATCGAGCAGCGGGGAAGTTGGCGTGGCCATGGACGAGGTCTCCTGCGATGAACCTGACGGCACTCTACGCGCGCCTGAGGTCCCGGCGTAGACGCCGCGCGCGGCAGTCAGTCTTGCGGCGTGCGCAAGAATGCCGCGCCATTCAGCGGCTTGGCGTGGTGGGCCACGGCGCGAAGCGCCAGCAGCTCTGGTAGAAATCCTCCAGCGTGCTGCGCACGGGATTGAGCACGAACGCAAAGCCATAGCGATAGGCACGGTTGCTTTCGCTGACCCAGGCGCCAAGCGTGTAGCCATACAGCAGCTTGCCCAGCTGCGTGGAGGGATATTGGCGGCTGATCAGCACTGCCTGGTCGGCCACGCTGGCGCCGTCGCGTTCCTGCGAGGCCGATTCCTGCTGATTGACTTCCATGTAGGAGCGAAATCCGCGCGCTACGATCTCCCGCGCGCGCACGGCGCCGACCACGTCGTAGGCCGTGACATTCACCACACCGGGATTGCACTGCATCGCGATGCGATGCTCGCCGTTGCGAAAGACCTGGCTGATCACCAGCGAAGGCGCGCCGGGCGAGGGCGTGAAGCTTGCGGTGAGCGGCTGGTTGCCATTGTTGGCCAGACCCGTCTGGAGCATTTGGTCGGCCGACAGCCACAGCGTTTCCTCGCGCGACGCCGACGTTGGCGCCGGCAACGCTTCGGGCTTGATGCCCATCTCCTTCAGGTACGCCGCGATGTCGTCGGGCGCCTGCGCGGCGGCGCCGGGTTTCGCATCGACGGGCTTGAAGCCCATGCGATCGAAGCCCGACGGCGACCAGCGATAGAAACCGCCCAGGTACGCATACACACATGCATCGGTGCAGATCGCCGTCTTGGCTTTTACCGGCGCATGCAGCGGCTGGCGCGGCGTACCCAGATGCGTGGCCATCGCGCCCGCGCGGAACAGCCGGCCCAATGCCATGCCGGCGCGAAGATCGCCGCCCGACGCATTGAGATAGATGTCCGAACCGTTGGGAATCTTCCACGATTTCATCAGCGCCGCGATGCGTTGCGGCGCGTCGGCGTCGATGACGCCATACAGATACACCTGCGGTACTTTGGTGATCTTCAGGGTTAGTCTGTCGTCGTTGATCTGCACCGCCAGCTGTCCACCGCCCGGCCTGGACGCGGCGTGAACCTGGGCGTTTGCGCGCGCGCCAGCGTTGGCGGCAAGACCCGCGCAAAGCATCACGCACACGCTGCCAAGCAGGTACCGGCGCCGGCCCCTGCGGGCCGCAAACCCCTCACTGACGCTACCGATATGCACTGCCAACCCTCGACGCGGAACAGCTCAGTGTCTCTCGCTTGGGATGTCCTAAAGGTGAACGGCGCGGCTCTTGCGCTGCCGCGCCAGTCCATGCTTAACGGGCTCGCCTCAGCTGGAGATCGCCAGCACGCATGCATCGGCACCGTAGCTGCGGCAGCAGACGGCGAAGATGGACAGGTTGCGCGAAGGCACCACGCGGCCGATCAGGCCCTGGATATAGCCATCGAAAAAGCGGCAACCGGAATGGCCGCCTTCGGTGCATAGCTGGCTGTCGCCAATATGCAGCTGCCCGCCGTTGTAGTGGACCTGGGCGAGCGCGCTCATGGCGGGTATGCCGATGCGCCGCATGGCTTCGTCCAGATCCAGCTGCGTTTCTTGCGCGTAATCGCGTTCGAATACCCATGCGCCGATGCGCTGGCCCGCCAGCTGCAAGGTCGATTCGCGCGCGCCTTCGGCCACCGAGCGCTCCAAGGCGCTCAACAGTGGAAAAACGTGCGGATAGCCGTTGGTCAATTTGGCCAGCAGCTTCTCCACTTCCTCGGCATCGGCCGCCAGCTCGACCGGCTCGACATACGGTTCGATGACCACCGGCGCGGGCGCGGGTGCCGGTGCACGGGTGGGCATGATGAGGAATTCCGGTTCCGGCTCCGGCACGGCGGGCGCCTGCGCGCTCTGCACCGATGGCAAGGGTGCCGGCGATTCGTCGGCCGTTTTGGCTTGGTTGCTTTGCGCGGGCTTGCCCACTGCCGCCGGCGCGGCGGCGGCAGGTGCCGGTTCGGTCTCCACCACCGGTGCCGGCGGCGCGACGTAGTTGTGCGCCAGCTTGCGTGCAGCGGCGAAGTGCGGCTTGGGCGGACCGTCCTCGAAGGGCGCGGCGTTGAAGCTGATGATGCGCTCGTGTGCGTCCAGCGCTGCTTCCAGCGCGCGCTGCTTGCGCTCCGGGCCGCGCACGACCAGGGTCAGCAGCACGCCGTTCGGATCCTGCACCAGCCGTTGGCGCTGCAAAGTAAAGCCGCTGGCGACGACGGTTCGTCCCACGTCGACCAAAAGACCCTCTCGCGATTGTGAGAGTGCCTGTATTTCCAGCTCGATCATTAAGCCCCCTGTTGTCGATGCTGGCGAATGGTATGGTGGCCGATACGATGACCATGTCCATCGGAAAGTAATGTGACGCCAATCAAACCATCGACAGCGCCGGCATTCTACGCAATAGGAGGCATGAATTGTGCTACGTGCGAATGACGCGCCGTGCCGTATGGGCTTGAGCCAAGCTACGCCGACGGTTGCGCATGGCGCGTCAACACGCTCCAGGCCGCGAACTCCACCGCCACCACGATCAGGCATGCGACCGGCGGCCACCATAGATAAAATACGCGCAGCAAGCCCAGGCACATCAGCAGCACCAGTGCCACGGTGACGGCCAGCAGTTGCCAGTTGCGCCGCAGCGCGCGCGTTCCGTACAGCAAGAGCGGCGGGATCAGCATCGCGGCGGCCAGCGCGAACTGGCCGAGGAAGTTGATCGGCGTAACCAGCATGCCGCGCTCCAGCGACTCCAGCACGTTGGCCTGGTATTCCACGCCGGGCATCGGCGATTGCGGCGTCTGGAAAATATCGCCCAGGCCCTGGGCGGTCGCGCCGATCAGCACCCAGCGTCCCTTGAGCAGGCTGGCGGGCACGTTATCGTTGAGCACATCGGTGTAGGACAAGCGGCCGAACGTGCCTGCCGGGCCCGCATAGCGCAGCATCACGTAGTTGTCGCGCATCCACAGGTACGGCGAGGCATCGTCGTGCGAGGGATCGCGCATGCCCGGCAGCGGCGCGGTCGAATCGGGCTTGCCCAACTGCTGCAGCGCCAACGCCAGCGAAGGCCAGTAGGCACTGCCCAGGCCGGCTTTCAGATACGCGCCGCGCACGCGCTCGTCGGCGTCCTTGGCCACATCCACCTGGCCGAGCGCGGCGACGTGTTCGGCGATGGGCGAAACCGGCAGGGCTTCTTCCAGCGGGCCGCCCAGCGTGCGCGCTTCGGCAAACACCGGCATCACGACTTTGCCGCTGCGTTGCATCGCCTGCGCCAGCAGCTGGTCGTTGCCGGGGTTGTCCGATTCGGGCGTTGAAAGGGTGATATCCATGCCGATGCCGCGCACGCCATCGGCAGTGAGGCGATCGATCAACTGCGCATACACCGAACGCGGCCACGGGAAACGCCCGATCGCATCGAGGCTCTTGGCGTCGATCGCCACGATGACCACGTCATTGCTCGGCGTGTAGCCCCAGAACTGCGCGTGCGCATCGTAGAGCGCATCGTCCAGCGGCGTAGCCACGCCGCTGACCATCAGCAGCACCAGCAAACCCACGCCCGCCATCCAGATCATGCCGCGCGCCAGCCAGGTGAAAGCGTCGCCGCGCATCAGCGTACCGGTGCCGCTGGGCGTGGCGTGAAACGAGGGCGGACGCGCGTCATGCCTCTCTTATAGCAGGAGCCAGATCACCACGGCGCCGCCGCCGGCCACCGCCGCGATACGGCATGCCATGCATGCGATGCGGATTTTTTGCGCCGCGCCCCACGGTCCGGCGTAGCCGTCGGTGTCGATGGTCTGCACGCGCACATACCACACCCCTGCGCCGGGCTTGCGCATCTGCAGCACCGGCTGGGTCAAGGTCTGGTCGATCGCCGGATGCGCGAAATCGGCCTGGCGGTCCAGCTGTATGTGATAACGCTGCCCCGGCGCACCGGCCTGCCAGCCGATGCTCACCTGATGACGCGAGGAGGCAGGTTTGCCGACTTCGGGCGCGGGGGGCTGCGGCACCAGATCGAACGGCATCGGATCGGTGAAGGGTCCGACCTTGCCGTTGCGATCGCGGCTGGCGATGCGCCAGTAATAGCGGCCGTAGGGCAGCGCGTGCGGGGCGCGCACGCTGTCGCCGCTGATGGCCGGTTCGCTGCCGAGCACTTGCGTGAATGACGCATCGCTGGCGAGCTGCCAGACGTAGGACACCGCTTCGGTGCTTTGCGTCCATTGGAAACGCGGGCGCGTGTCGCGCGCCTTGCCGCCGGGCAGCGGCTGCATCACCAGCGGTGGCTGCGGATGGCCGCTGATGTGCAACGTGCACAGGCTGTCCAGTCCTTCGAGCTTGCCGGCGGCGATGCCGCGCACGCGCAGGGCGTAATCGCCATCGGGCACGTCGGGCAGCTGGAGTTGCGTGTTGCCGGTCACGCGATCGATCAGCAGCGCTTCGAAGCGATCGCTATGCGCCATTTGCACGCGATAGCCGGTGGCTCCGGCGAGCGCGATCCAGGTAAACGTGTAGGGAAGCTGGCCCACCGGTTGTACCGGACATTGCAGCGCGGGGCCGGCCAGCAGCGGCTGTGCGCCGGCCGGCCGCGCGCCGTCCGCCACGGCCACGCCGAGATTTTTGGTCACCAGCACGTGCGCGCGATCGCCGGCAACGTCCACGCGGCCCGTCAGCACTTCGGTTTGCGACTGGCCCTCATCGGCCGCGACGCGGAAATGCGTGCCACGCACGCTGGAAATGGTACCGGGCGTTTCCACGCTGAAGTGCGCGGCGACGCCAGTCATCGGCGTGACGGAACTGGACACGCGCCCGTGCTGCAGCCGCAGGCGCGTATCGACCATGCCGGTACGGCCGTAGGCGCTCATCTGGTCCAGGTCCAGTGCGCTGTTTTCCTGCATCAACGTGCGCGAGCCGTCGGCGAACTGCAGCGTGAGGCTGGCGTTGGCATCGGTGCTCAAATGCGCGCCATAGCCCAGCGACATGCCTGCCGTCACCGCCTGCGCTTGCGATTGGCCGCGCTCTTGCACGTGCGCGCTGCCGATCACGGCGATCACCTGCGCGTTGGCCGGCTGCACGCGCAGCCACTCGATCGGTACGCGCAGCATCATGCCCGGCGGCAGGTGATAGGGATCGCCGACGTGGTTGTAGTCCTGCAGTTTCTGCCAGGGCACGTCGGGGCGAAGATAACGTCCGGAAAGATCCCAGATGTTGTCGTGCGGGCGCACGCGATAGATCCAGTCCGTCGCCGCGGCGACGGGTATGCACGCTGGCAAGACGCAAGCTGAAAATGCGAACGCGAGGGCAAGCTGCTTAAGCAGCTTGTAGCGGGTGCGATGCATCGTCGGTACCCCCTGTAAACCTGTGCGGTCTGGCAACCGCACCAACGAAACGCCCCCTCACGTCACGGATCGGCCGATGGCAGGCGCCTTGGGTCCGGGGGTCGCCTGACAACGTCGAAATGGTTCAAGCGAATTTTGATGCAGGAAGGCCTGTAATACCAGCGTGGAACAGCCCCCGTTCATGAATGCGCCGTTGCCTGTGCCAGTTCCGACAGCAACGCTCGCAGGTTCTTGAGGTAATCGGGCAGTTGCCGCAGGGCATCGGGGGCATCGACACCGCCCAGGCCTTCCATCAGGGCACGCCCCTCGCTGAGCACGCGGCCGGAGGTGAACAGCTGCAGCGCGCCCAGCATGCGGTGCAGGGTGCGCATGGCCAACGGGGCATCGCCGCCGGCCATGGCGTTCTCAAGCGTGGCCAGGTCGGCCTCGCTGGTGCGGATCAGTACGTGCAGCATGTCGGTGCGCAGGTCCTGCATGCCCGGTTCGGCAAAAACGTCCTGGTAGAACTTGGGTTCGGCGGACACCGGGCGCGGCATCCACTGGGCGATCTTTTCTTCAAGCTGACGCAGTTGCACCGGCTTGCTCAGGTGATCGTCCATGCCGGCGGCGCGGCAGCGTTCGATCTCGCCGTCGAGCGCATTGGCGGTCATGGCGATGATCGGCAGGCGCCGGTTCGCGTGGGTGTCCGCTTCGTGCTTGCGCCAGGCGGCCGCCAGCTCGTAGCCGTTTAGCGACGGCATCTGGCAGTCGGTCATCAGCAGTGCGTAGTTGCGCCGGGCCAGCGCATCCAGGGCGGCGCGGCCATCGCCCACCACGTCGCAGGCGCAACCGAGCAGATCGAGCTGGCGCCGGATCAGCGACTGACTGATCGGATGATCTTCCGCCACCAGGATGCGCCCGCGCGATGCTGGCACGGCGGCGGTGGCAGCGGGAGGAGCGGCGACAACGTTGTCGCGCGAAGGGGGCGCCAAGGGTTTCAAGGCGAGCGTGCACACGCGTGCCACCGCCTGCCACTTCAGCGGATTGGCATTGAGCCAGATCTGCTCGTCATGGCGCAGGCCGCTGGTGCCCGCGGGCGCGGTGTCCACCAGCACCGGCTGCGCCGCGACCCGCGCGGCGCTGTCGCCATCGTCCGCATCGATAAACAGCAGGTTGGCCGCGATGCCGCTGCGCATGGGTTGCGCCGGCGGGATCTGTTCGACCGTGAGGCCGAGCGCGGCCAGGTGCGCGGCCAGCGCGTTGGCGGCGGCGATGGACGCCAGCCGCACGATCGCGTGGCGTCCGGCGAGCGCATCCGGACGATCGATCTGGCGCGCGTGCACCGGTAGGCGCAGCTCGAACGCGACCTTGGTGCCCTCGCCCAGACGGCTGCTCAAGGCGATGCTGCCGTCCATCAACTGCACCAGGTGCCGGCAGATGGCCAGGCCGAGCCCGGTGCCGCCGTAGCGGCGCGTGGTCCACGATTCGGCCTGCGAGAACGGCGTGAACAGGTTGGCCTGCTTGTCGGCGGCAATGCCGATGCCGGTATCGGTGACGCTGATGCGCAGGCGTTGCGCATGGCCGTCGTCGCCGACCACGCGCAGATGCACGCTGACGCTGCCGCGCTCGGTGAATTTGCCCGCGTTGTTGAGCAGGTTCAGCAGAATCTGCCGGATGCGCACGCTATCGCCCAGCAGCTGGCCGGCGAGCGTGGCATCGACGTCTACATCGATCTGCAAGCCTTTCTTGTGCATCGCGCCGGTCATCATGCCGACCACGTTGTCCGTCAGCACTCGCGGATCGAACGGCGCATCGTCCAGGCGCAGGTTGCCTGCCTCCAGCTTGGAGAAATCCAGCACGTCGTTGAGCATCTGCATCAGTACGCCGGCCGAATCCTCCACCGCATGCACCAGTTCGCGCTGTTCGGCATCCAGCGGCGTGCGGCCGAGCAGTTCCAGCATGCCGATGACGCCGTTCATCGGCGTGCGGATCTCGTGGCTCATGGTGGCCAGGAAATCCGCCTTCGCCTTGGATGCGCGCTCGGCCGCGTCGCGCGCGGCCATCAGCGCTTCGTTGTGCGCGTTGATGCTGGTGGTATCGATGAAATAGCCGATCCACTCCACGCTGCGGTCCGGCGAGCGCCGCGTGGCCATCACCAGATGGATCCAGCGCATACCTTCGGCGCCGTAGGCGCGAAAATCCAGCGTGGAGGTGCGCATGTGGCGCGTCGCCCGCTGCAGCAGGCGGCGCAGCGCGGGCGCGTCTTCCGGATGGATGCGGTCGTGGAACGGCCAGTCGCGCAGCAGGTCGTCCTTTTCCAAGAGGTCGCCCGGCTGCAGGCCGAACAAGGCGTGCACATTGCCGGCGATGAAGGCCAGCCGTTGCAACCGGTCGTGGCCGCGGCGCACGGCGAACACCACCACCGGAATGCGCTGGGTAATGTTGCGCAGGCTTTGCTCGGTGGCGCGGGCGGCCAGTTCCATCTGCCGGTATTCGGTGATGTCCAGCACTACGCTGACCGTGCCGCCGGGCGATCCATCCGGCGCGAGCGTGGGCGATTCCAGAAACAAACCGGCGCGCTGGCGTCCCTCGCCGCTGAAGTAATCCACTTCGCAACGCTGCACTTTGCCCTCGCGCAACGCCTCGACACCGAGCCGGTGGATGCGCTCGGTGGCGGGCGTGCCGTCGGCGACCGGCAGCCAGCGATGCGCGTCCAGGTCCAGGCTGGTCTGGCCGATGGCCTGCACCGGATCGATACCCAGCCGGCGGCTGCAGGCGTGGTTGAAGGCGCGATAGATGCCCGCTGCATCCTTGAGCATGATGGGAAACGGAATCGCATCCCACTGCGCCTGCGTGGCGGCGAGCTGCCGCTGCATGGCGTCCTGGGCACGCGCAAGCTTCTGCCGTTGCACAAACACCACGCGCAGCACCGCCAGCGCCAGCAGCGCGGTCAGGCTCAACAGGCTCGCCAGCACCACCACGGCCATGACGATGGGGCTGGCATCGAACCAGCTCGGTTCCGCGTCGTTGATCAGGGTGGCAAGGGTCACGGTGAAAGTTCGGTCGAAGGGCTGCGGCATGCTTGCCGGCCGCGCGGCCATGCGCGCGGCCTTGGGCTTCATCATGCCCGTTTGCCGTGCAAGATCAATCGACCGGCGGCGCCTGCACGAACGCGGCACTTGGGTAGAATCCTCCCAGGGGCCGCATCTTGCGCTCCCTGTGATGGAGTGCTGAGCAGCCTTGGCTATGTCCCCGAATGGCGCGATAACCCGGATCGTCATCGCCGACGACCATCCCGTCGTGACCCTTGGCATCCGTGCCCTGGTCAAGCCGCTGGGCGACGTGGAGGTGGTGGGCGAGGCCAGCAGCGGCGGCGAACTGCTGCACGTGCTCGCCGGCGCGCCTTGCGAGCTGCTGATTACCGATTTCTCGATGCCCTACGAAGACGGCTCCGGCGACGGCCTGCCGCTGTTGCGGCGCCTGCGCCGCGACCATCCGCGGCTGCCGATCATCGTACTGACCATGCTGCACAACCCGGCCCTGACCCGCGGCATGCTGGCGGTGGGCGTCAACGGCCTGGTCAGCAAGGTGGCGATGATGAAAGAACTGCTGCTGGCGATCGGCGCGGTCATGAACGGGCGCACCTATATCTGCGAAGCAATGCGCGAGCACGTCGCCGACTGGACCCTGCCGCGCGCCGCCGGCGAGGCCGCGCAGCCGGTTGCCGGGGACCCGGCCGTGCTGTCCCAGCGCGAGGCCGAAGTGGTACGGCTGTTCGCGCAGGGCATGTCGGTGACACAGATCGCCGAGCATCTGCATCGCAGCGTCAAGACGGTCAGCCAGCAGAAGAACGACGCGATGCGCAAGCTCGGCGTCACCAGCAACACCCAGCTGTTCGAATACGCGCGCGCTTACGGGCTGATCTAACGCGCGATTCCTCGCGGCCCGGCCGCGTCCGCGCGCACCTGGCGCATCGCGCGCGCCGCATGCAATTTAGGAATTTTCCGATACAGGCCGTGCGCCCCGCACAGCATTCTGAGCTCGTGAGGCGATGTTCCGCCCGGGCGCACCGATCTACCGCCCCCGCGCATGGACATTCCGGCTTTCCCGCGTGCCCACGGAAGGGGGCGTGTCGACGAGCCTACGTTGGCGACAGGCATCTAACTGCCCCCTGTGGTTATGTCTGTCGGGATTCTGATTGCAGCGATGGAAGGGGGAGCGGGGTAGTGCCGGGACGCAGTATGTCATCGAACAGGGACCGTAACCGCGCGATGCCGCCGCATCGCCGCGGCGCAAGCAACAAGGAAGACATGCCTGTTCTGGCCCATGGCCGGCGCAGCGGCGTGTCTGCCTGGCGTGGATCTGCCCTGGGTTGTGGGCATCGGATCGAAGCGTCGGCTGTAACGTGAGATCCATCGCGGGGTACCTCGCCAGTCGTCCGGCACACCATGGTCCGGATGCCGCAAGCGGCCGCATGGCGGCCGGCCTCGTCTGTTGGGATCGCACCGACGGTTCATCCATCGAACCCCTCGCGCATCCGGCCAGCACCGCCGGCCGCGCGACAGGCGCGGCTTAGGTTCGCCGCGCCCGATTCCCGACGAGGTATGGCAGATGTTTTTCGACTTGAATGAAGAAGCGCTCGATCCATTGCATGCCGTCATCCAGGCGCACCCGCAGCTGCAGTGGGAGATCGACCGGCGTTTTCGCTTTACCAAGATCGCCCGCAGCGTGCTCAAGCTGCTTGGCCGCGAACACGAGGCGGTCATCGGCGAGCCGATCCATGCTTTCATGAGCGAAGAGGAAGCCTCACGCGTGACGCGTTTCTTCCAGGCCCGCCAGGGTGGCGCGTTTTCCTGCCTCATTTCCCGTCACCTGCGGCCCGACGGCAGCACGGTGGCGATCGAATCGCACATGATGCCGCTGGAGGACGCGCAGGGCACGCTGCACGGCTATCGCGGCATCTCGCAGGGCATCGCCGGCGCGGATCTGTCGCGCAGCGAAAGCATGTATCGGATGATGGCCGTCTATAACACCGCGCCGACCGCGCTGTGCCTGATCGGCCGCGACGGCCGCTACCTCGCCGCGAACGCCGCCTATGCGGCGATCTTCAACCTGGCCCCGGATGCGCTGATCGGCCGCAGGGTCGGCGACATGATGGCGGGCGGCAACGAGCGGGCGCGCCGGAACTTCACGCTGCTCGATGCCGGCACGGATGTGCCCGCCTATGAAGTGGAGCGTGACGGCCGCCATTTCCAGGTGCTGGTCAACCCCGTGCACAACCTCATGGGCCAGGTGGCCGGCATCACCGTGGCGCTGATGGACATCACCGACCGCAAGCAGGCGGAGAAGAAGTTGGAGGATCTCAACCACAAACTGGCCCACTACGCCCGCAACGACCACCTCACCAGCCTGCCCAACCGCCGCCACGTGGACGAAGTGCTGGCCGACGAAGTGCACCGCGCGCTGCGTGCCGGCCATCCGCTTTCGGTGCTGATGCTGGACGTGGATTTCTTCAAGAAATACAACGACCACTACGGCCACCTTCGCGGCGATGCATGCCTGCGCACGGTGGCGGCGGAGCTGAAGAAATCCCTGCACCGCCATGGCGACCTGATCGGCCGCTACGGCGGCGAAGAATTCGTCGCGGTCTTGCCCGGCACCGATGCACTGGGCGCCCTGAAGGTGGCCGGCGCCATCCTGCACGCCATCCGTTTGATGAATCTTCCGCACGCCAGGAGCCATTATGGCCAGGTCACGCTGAGCATCGGCGCGGCCACACTCGCGACCGCGACGCAGGCGCATGCGCCCCGGGTCCTGTGCGACCGGCTTTTGAACACCGCCGATCGCGCGCTGTATACCGCCAAGCAGTCCGGCAGAAATGCCGCCCACGGATTGTCGCTCGAGGAGACGGCCGATGCGCAGCACCATCGCGTGGATTGACCGTACCTGCCCGTGGCTCCCCATGCTTGTGCATTCCGGCCTCCGCCCGCGCGCACGGTGCCGCGCATGATGCAGCGCCAGGTCACCCATGCCAGCGGCAGCTTCGCCGCCTGCGCCGACTGCAAGAAGGAACCCCGCCACTTCACCGCCCACGGCAGCGCCAAGCACGAAGACCCCCTGTTCGCCGCATGGGCCGAACGGCATCAACTGGAGTGCGTGTGCGCGCGGCGCACCGGCTGGTGCAACACGCTGGCCGATGCGGTGCGCGTATGGAACGAACTGGGCGACACCCTGCCCGCCGCCGCACAGGCCGGCGGCAACGTGTTACCGATCCGGCTGCACCGTCCGACCTGATCGGGCCAAGCACCGCGTGGCCGCGGCAAGATCGGCCGCGGGCAAACGTGGCATCATCTCCCGCACGGCGAGGGTGCAAAACCCCGCGCTGCAATGGGTTCATGGATCACATCGCGAGCTGGGCTGGAGATCGACGCATGGCATCATCCTTTCGAAGCGGCAAGGACGGCGGCACGGCGCAGTCGGCCCGTCCCTCGCTCGCGCGACGGGTTCGCACCGGCGTAGGTCCCATGGCGGCGCGCAATCTGCACGGCCACGTGGTGCAGCAACTGGGCATGCGCATCGTCAGCGGCGAACTGAAGCCGGGCACGGTGCTGCCGCCGGAGGCGAACATGGCCGAAGAGATGGACGTCAGCCGAACCTCGCTGCGCGAAGCGATGAAAGTGCTGTCGGCCAAGGGCCTGGTCGAGGCGCGCCCGAAGGTGGGCACACGCGTGCGCGACGCGCGCTTCTGGAACCAGCTCGATGCCGACGTGCTGGCCTGGCGTTGCAGCTCGATGCCCACCTCCGACTTCGTCGACAAGCTGACCGAGATGCGCGAAATCATCGAGCCGGCGGCAGCCGCCAGCGCGGCACGCCATCGCACTGCCGCGCAACTGCATCGCATGCAGAGCGCATACGATGGGATGGAAGCGGCACCCGACCCGGAAGCCTGGACCGGCGCGGATCTGGATTTCCACGAAGCGATCCTTGCCGCCACCGGCAACGAGCTATTGATCTCGCTGTTCTCGGTGATCGAAACGGCGCTCAGCAGTTATTTCACGATGTCGGCGCATACGGCCGCCAATTTCAAATATTCGCTGCCGCAACACCGCGCGGTGCTGCTCGCCATCAAGGACAAGCAGCCCGAAGTCGCGCACAAGGCGATGCTCAAGGTCATTGCCGACACGCGCGCCAACCTCGGCAGCAAGCGCCGCGGCAGGCCCGGCTGATCGATGTCCCACTTTCACCGTGCTCAGGTCACTTGGGCGATGCCGGCGCACGGCCGCCGTCGACGCCGAAGCGATAGACGATGATGTTGCGATAGGTCTGCCCGGGCAGCAGCCGCGCCGAGCCGAAGTCGGGGTGATTGGGCGTGTCCGGAAACAGCTGCGGCTCCAGCACGAAAGCATCGCCCTGCCGGTAGATATGATTCGCCTTGCCGACCGTGGTGCCGTCGAGGAAGTTGCCTGAGTAGAACTGCAACCCCGGCTGCGCGGACCACAACGTGAGCACGCGTCCGGATTGGGGATCTTCCACCCGCGCCACCACCCGCGCCTCGGCCACGGGCTTGCGGCTGATCACCCAGTTCATGTCGTAGCCGTGGCCGAACAGCAACTGTTGCGAGCGGCCATCGCGGATGTCTTTGCCGATCGGCTTGGCGACACGGAAGTCGTACGGCGTGCCCGCCACGGGAACGATGTCGCCGTTGGGAATCAAGTTCGCATCCACCGGCGTGATCGCAGCGCCCGGAATCGTCAACCGCTCGTCCATCACCGTGCCCGAGCCTTCGCCGCCCAGATTCCAATAGGTGTGATTGGAGAGATTGACGATGGTCGGCGCGTCGGTGGTGGCGCTGTAGGTGATGGTGAGCTGGTTGTCTTCACTCAGCTTGTAGGTTGCGGTCAGATTAACCTTGCCCGGATAGCCCTGGTCGCCATCGGCACTGGTGTATTGCAGCGTGACGCTCGCCGCCGAACCGATCGTCTTTACGGCAGTCACTTTCCACACCTGCATGTCCAGCCCTTTCGTGCCGCCATGCAGCGAGTCCGGGCCGTCGTTGAGGGTAAGCTGATAGTGCTTGCCGTCCAGCGTGAAGCGGCCGCGTGCGATGCGATTGGCGTAACGGCCCACCGTCGCCCCGAAATACTGGCGGCGATCGAGATATCCCTGCAGGTTGTCATAGCCGAGCACGATATCGTCCAACTTGCCGTTGCGATCGGGCACCCGCAACGCTTGCAGCGAAGCACCGTAGCTGATCACGCGAGCCTCCACGCCATGGCTGTTGGTCAAGGTCACGATCTCCACGTTCCGGCCATCGGCCGTGCGGCCGAACGGTGCGCGCGTCGCTTGCGCGCCGGCCTGCGCGGCCGCTACCGGTAGCGCGGCCATGGAAAGACACACGGAGCCAAGCAAAACGGCGTACTTCATTGAATACATCCCCTGACAAGACGCGAGCGTTAGGCCCAGGACTGTACACGCTGGAAAAGCAAAGTCGGTGACAGCCGGATCGATCGATGCCGGCTCCGCGGCGCGGTGAGCCTGTTCGCAAGCCGATGGCTTGGGATTGAAATCATCGCGCGCACGCCCGGCACGAAGACGCGCCGTTCCGGCCGCTGCGCTTTTGATCGTTCATGGCCTGCGCCTTGCCGGGCCGACGGCCGCGGCGACGAGCGAGTCTTGCGCGGGATGCTGCGGTGCAGCTTGTTGTCTCATACGAGAATACTATTATCCTAAAATACTACTAATACGCAGGCTAAGGCGGAAAACCGTCCAAAGCGCCAACCAACCGGCCGGCGCTCTGGCTTGCCTGATAGCGCGGCTCGCGCGTGGCTACCGACGAGGGAGCGGTGCCTCGGGCCGCGAGAGTAGTGAAGTGGGTGGGGCTCAATCTGGGCGAATCGACGTGACGCCAAATGGCGTCATGGACGTCCTTACATACATATCTACAAGCATTACGCATCCAGGGACAATCCATGCAACGAACCAAAATGACGTTGTCTGTGTGTCAGGCGCTGGCGATGGCAGGGGGCGCTTGTCTGCTTGGCTACAGCACATACGGATACGCGCAAACAAACACGGCCGCGCCGGCCGCCGGCACGCCTGCAACGACGGCATCCAGCCAGTCGGCCCCTGCTTCAGGTGCCAAGAAAACCGACGGCAAGAACAAAAAGGTCACCGACCTGACTGCGGTGACCGTTACCGGCCAGCTTGCCGCGATCCGTCGCGCCCAGGCGATCAAGCAGGATGCCACCAACGTCGTCGATTCCATTTCGGCGGAAGAGGCGGGCAAATTTCCTGATCCCAATGTCGCCGACGCATTGCAGCGCGTACCGGGCGTATCGGTGGATCGAAGCGGCGGTGAATCCAGCCAGATCGCCATTCGCGGCTTTGGCCCGGATTTCGTGGCGGTGACGATCAACGGCCGCCAGATGGCTACCGCTTCGGGTACGCGCGCATTCGACTTCGACGTGCTGCCTTCGGACATCATCAGTGTCGCCCAGGTCAACAAAACGGCGTCCGCCGACATTCCGCAGGTCGATATCGGCGGCGTGGTGGATATCCAGACCGCGCGCCCGCTGGATTTCAACGGCTTTCACGCCAGTGGCAGCGCCGCAGGCGTCAACGCCAACCTGACCGGCAGCTGGGCCGGCAAGACCACGCCCAAAGTATCGGGCCTGACCGGCTGGACCAATGCGGACCACACCTTCGGCTGGCTGGCCTCCGTGCAGTACTACAAGCGCGACGATACGCAGATCAATACGCAGGCCAACTCCTGGTATGCCAACCAGAATATTTCCCAGCTTTCGGGCCTGAGCAATCCCAATTACACGCACGTGGCGATCCCTGAAACGCTGGCCAACAACGTGGTCGATGAGGAGCGCACCCGCAAGAGTTTCAGCGGCGCGATCGACTGGCGCCCGATCGACCAGCTCACCGTCAAGTTCGATACCTTGTATGCGGGCTACCGGGTCGATCCGCTGGAGCATGAATTCGGCGAATACGGCAACGCCAGCGACATCCAGTCGCTGACGACCGATGCCAACAACACCGTGTTGAACTACGTGCGCAAGAATACGGGCGTGATGTCGAACGACTACGTCGTCGATTACAACCCGAGCAACGAAATCATGATCCAGAACGGGTTGAACGTCGCGTTCAACTTTGACCCGTCCACCGTCCTCACCCTGGACGTGTCCAACTCCAAAGCCTGGAACAAGGAAAGTCCGGACGGATACTTCACCGTGATCGGCGCGCGCAACATCGGCGTCAATCCGACCTGGACCAACAACGGCGACAACGAACCGCCGAGCTACACCAACATCATTTCCACCACCAACCTCAATGACCTGTACGCGCATTGCTGCAGCTGGGGCGGACAATCCAACAACGTTACCGACGGTATCACCGAGTACCAGCTGAACCTGGCCAAGTCGTTCGACACCGGCGTGCTGTCCACGCTCGAATTCGGCATCCAGGAAAACCGGCAATACAACAAATCGGTGCAATGGGTGACGCCCGAGGGCATCCTTTGCAATGCCTATTGCGGCTATGCGGTGTCGGTTCCGGCCAGCGTGGTCGGCGCTTACGTCTACACGCCGCCCGCGCCGATCAGCGGCGTATCGCAACCGGGCCTGCCCGCGCAGTGGATCCAGTACAACCCCATTGCGTACTTCAACTGGCTCACCACCCCGGCCGCCTACAACCAGCTGACGCCCGACAAGCGCGCGGCGCTGCTCGCCGCCCTCGCCCAATACGGAAGCTTCCGGCCGCAACCCAACCCGGGCAGCTTCAACGAGGTGCAGGAAACCGACAAGGCCGCTTTCGCCAAGGCGCTGTTCGAAGGCACGATGTGGGACAAGGCCTGGACCCTGGATATCGGCGTGCGATACATGGACACCAGCTCGGAGTCCCAGGCGATTTTCCAGCAGCCGATCAGCTACTACGTGGACCCCAACGACAGCAGCGCCAGCCAGGTGGCTTACGGCCCGCTGCAGCCGCAAACCGCTTATGGCGGTTATCACAAGTGGCTGCCGTCGATGAACTTCAAGCTCAACCTGCTCGACAACCTGATTTACCGCTTTGCCCTTTCCAAGACGCTGACGCCGCCGGAACTGAACAACCTGTATTACAACCAGAGCTTCGGCACGCGCCCCGAATCGCTGACGATTTCCCAAGGCAATCCCGATCTTCAGCCGTATACGTCGATCAACTACGACACCGGCATGGAGTGGTATATCGACGACGCCAGTTATTTGTCGCTTGAGACCTTTTACAAGAAGGTCAGCAACTTCAGCACGATCGTCAGCACGCCGGTGCAGTTCCTCGGCCAGACCTGGTCGCTGAGCGAGCCGATCAACTTGAATACGGCCAACATCTACGGCGAAGAACTGACCTTCAATTACCAGTTCATCCATGTGCTGCCCGCGCCTTTCGACGGCTTGGGCATGGCCTTCAACTACACGCATGTCAAAAGCAGTGCGGACCTCAGTCCCGGCACGATTGCCGCTTCGGGCAAATTCGCCGTTCCCGGCATCGGCGATTCGGCCAACCTCAGCGGCTACTACGAAAAAGGTCGCTGGCAGGTACGCCTGGCTTACAACTGGCGCGGCAAATACCTGGAGAGCATTGCCTACGGATCGGGCGCGCAGCCTGCCACTCGCACCGCTTATGGCGAATTGGATCTGAGCGCCAGCTACAAGCTCAACAAACACGTTTCGCTGTTTGTGTCCGGCACCAATCTGACCCAGTCGCATTTGTACGATTACTCTGTGTATCCCAACCGGTTCCTGTATGCCGAGGCGGATGGCACGGTGTATACCGTGGGTGTTCGCGGCACCTTCTGAAACGCGGTGGGATGACAACCGGTCCCGGGAGCGATGGCGGGACCGTGCCGGCTCGATGTGGCCGCTGACGCCGGCCACATCGGCAGTTCAAGTCGAGGAGTTTCGATGAAGGTTTTGAAAGTTACGTCGATGGGCATGGCGCTGGCGCTGTTGCTGTCCGGCCCTGCGTTGGCCGCACCGTCGCATGCCACGCAAAGTCTTGTCATCGAGCACGGTCAGTTTGTGCTCGACGGCAAGCCGTTCCGCATCATTGCCGGGGACATGCATTATCTGCGCATTCCGCGCGCGTACTGGCGGGCGCGCTTGAAAATGGCCAAGGCGATGGGGTTGAACACCATCACCACCTACGTGTTCTGGAACGCGCACGAAGCGACGCCCGGCCACTACGATTTCAGCGGGCGCAATGACGTGGCCGAATTCATCCGCGAGGCGCAACAGGAAGGCCTGTACGTGATTCTCCGCCCCGGCCCTTACGTGTGCTCGGAATGGGAATGGGGCGGCCTGCCGGCCTGGTTGCTGAAGGACGGCGACATGCAGGTACGCAGCACCGATCCGGCATTCATGCAGCCGGCCCTGCGCTGGCTGCATCGCCTGGGCCAGGAGCTGGCGCCGCTGCAACTGAGCCGCGGCGGCAACATCATCGCCGTGCAGGTGGAAAACGAGTACGGCAGCTTTGGCCACGACGACGCCTACATGGCGCAGATCCGGCAGGGCCTGATCGACAGCGGCTTCAACACATCGCTGTTCTTCACCTCCGATAGCGCCGAGCAGCCCGGCTCGCTGCCGGACTTGCTCAAGGTCATCAACTTCGGTGTCGGCCACGCGCAGGAAAAATTCGCCCAGCTACATCGCTGGCAACCCGGCGGCCCCTACATGGCCGGCGAATATTGGGTGGGCTGGTTCGATCACTGGGGCGGACCGCATCATGTGTCCGACCCCAGGCAGGTCGCCGGCGAACTGGATTGGATGCTCAAACAGGGCTATTCCGTCAATCTCTACATGTTCCATGGCGGCACCTCGTTCGGCTGGATGAATGGCGCCAATTGGGACGACGACAGCTATCAACCCGATGTCACCAGCTACGACTACGACAGTCCGCTGGACGAGAGCGGACGGCCTACGCCCAAGTACTTTGCGCTGCGCAAAGTGATCATCCAGGACACCGGAGCGATGCCGCCGCCGGTACCGGCCACGCCACCCACGCAGGCGATCGGCGGCATCAAGCTGGACGAGTCGGTATCGCTATGGAATGTGCTGCCCACGCCGACGGCGTCGCATGAACTGAAGACGATGGAAGCGCTCGGGCAGTCGTACGGCGACATCCTCTACCGCAAGCGCATGACGTCCGCCTTCGCAGGTTCATTGCGCATCGAAGGCCTGCACGATTACGCCGAGGTCTACGTCAACGGCAAGCGCATCGGCACGCTCGACCGCCGCCTGAAGCAGGACCGGCTGCCGGTGAAACTGGCCAAAGGCGATACGCTGGACCTGCTGGTGCAGAACGATGGGCGCATCAATTTCGGCGAAAAGCTGCGCACCGAGCGCAAAGGCATTGTCGGCGGCGTCAGCCTGCAGGGCCAGCCGCTGCTGGATTGGCAAATCTATTCGCTGCCGTTCAACGACAGCGATACGTTGCCCTACACCCACGGCGCATGCATGCATGCACCGTGTTTCTATCGCGGTAGTTTCGATGCACCGGTCTCGGGCAATGCCTCGGCCGATACGTTTCTCGATACCAAGGGCCTGGGCAAGGGCTTTATCTGGCTCAACGGACATCCGCTGGGCCGTAGCTGGAACATCGGCCCGCAGCGCACGCTGTATGTTCCCGGCGCATGGCTCAAGCCCCATGGCAATCAGCTGATCGTGCTGGATTTGCTGGTGGAAGGCGAGCCGGTGCTCCGTACGCTCAAGCAACCGCTGCTGGGCACGACCGTCGTGAGGGTACCTTGACGCATGCCTCGCTCGAATCGCGCAACGCTTTGTACATGGCCAACGAGGGGCCTGGGCCGTTCCGATGGCGCCTGGCTCCGTTTCACCTCAGTGGAGAGAAATCGATGAACCGTTCGCTTGGAGGTCTGCTGCGCATCGCGGCACCGTTCGCTTTCATAGTTGCCGTGCTCGGCAGCCCCGAAGCCGCCCTGGCGGGCCAGGCACCGCCGGCATTGCCGCAGATGGGCTTCAACAACTGGAACTCCACCCACTGCCGCGACGAATTCAACGAGGCGATGATTCGCGGCGTAGCCGACAAGTTCATTACCCTTGGGCTGCGCGATGCGGGCTATCGCTACGTCAATATCGACGACTGCTGGGCCAACTGGCAGCGCGACAAGAACGGCCGGCTGCAACCCAATCCCAAGCGCTTTCCCAGCGGCATCAAGGCACTGGCCGATTACATCCATCAGAAAGGGTTGAAGTTCGGCCTGTATTCCAGCGCCGGCACGTCCACCTGCGAGCCGCTGGAGGAAAATCGCGGCTTCCCCGGCGGCCTCGGCCACGAGAAACAGGATGCCGCGACGTTTGCGTCATGGCACGTGGATTACCTGAAATACGATAACTGCAACAACCAGAAAGTTGACGCGCGACAACGCTATGCCGCCATGGCCGAGGCCCTGCGCGGCACCGGCCGGCCGATCTTCTTCAGCGTCTGCGAATGGGGCGAGAACAAGCCCTGGCTGTGGGCCGGCAAGCCGCCGGTCAGCGCCGGTTCCTGGCGCACCACCGGCGACATCAGCGACAACTACGCATCCATGCTGAAGAACTTCAAGCAGAACGTGGTGCTCGACCGCTATGCCACGCCCGGCCACTGGAACGACCCCGACATGCTGGAAGTGGGCAACGGCGGCATGACCGATGTCGAATACCGCAGTCACTTCAGCCTTTGGGCGATCATGGCCGCGCCGCTGCTGATCGGCACGGACCTGCGCACGATCAAACCGGATGCGCTCAAGATCCTGCTCAACAAGGAAGTGATCGCGGTCGATCAGGATCCGCTCGGCGTGCAGGGCAAGCAGGTGAGCGATGCGGACGGCATCCATGTGATCGTCAAGCCGCTCAAGGATGGCAGCGAGGCGGTGGCGGTGTTCAATGAAACCGATAGCGCGCGCGATGTCAGCGTCGGTGCCGGCGAGATTGGCTTGAAGAAGGGCGCCAGCTATCGTTCGCGCGACCTTTGGGCACACACGGACACGACCGGCGACGGCTCCATCAAGGTCAACCTGCCGGCGCACGCCACCGTCATCTACCGCATCAGCCGGCTTTGAGATGAAGCGATCCCGCATGTCTGCGCAGGGAGCACAAGGCAACCGTCCGCGGATGGAAAAGCATGACGCCGATTGCCCGGGCGCAACGCGCAAGGGCGACGAATCGGTGTTGCGGACGCAAAGCGCGGCACTCCGCGCGCAGATCCAGCCAGAAGCCGGCGGTGCCCCCGCCGGCTTCGACTGGCTTGGGCGGATTCCTTTGTTGCACCGCTTTGTCTTGGGCGTGCTCGATACGGCACGACGTTGATTCGGGCGGGCGTCCCGAGGCCGCCGTCAGCTTGCAAACCCGGCCCGTTCGGGCTATTCGCTTCTGCGCATATTGTATGATTATATAGACGCAACGCCCATCCGGCTTGCACGTCGCAGCAGGTTGCGACCCACCGCAGGACGCGCCCCCATTCCCGTCACCCGGCAGATCATCCGCCCATGAAAGTCGCGAACACCCGCAACTTGCACGGCCACGTCACCCAGGAACTTGGCGTGCGCATCGTCAGCGGCGCGCTCCGTCCGGGCGACGCCCTGCCGCGCGAAGAAGTGCTGGCCGAGCAAATGGCGGTAAGCCGCACGGCCTTGCGCGAAGCGATGCGCGTACTTTCGGCCAAAGGCCTGGTCCAAGCGCGGCCCAAGGTCGGCACGCGGGTCCGCGAAGAACGCTACTGGCAACAGTTGGATGCGGACGTGCTTGCATGGCGCTGCGCCTCCATGCCCACCGCCGATTTCGTGCAGAAGCTGGTGGAGATGCGCGAGATTTTCGAGCCGGCCGGGGCCGCCCTGGCGGCGCGGCGCTGCCATGCCGACCAGTTCGAACGCATCGAACAGGCCTACAAGGCGATGGAAGCTGCCAGCAATAGCGACGAATGGGCGATAGCCGATCTGGCCTTCCACGAATCGGTGCTGGTCGCCACCCATAACGAGTTGATGATCTCGCTGTTCTCGGTAGTGGAAACCGCGCTGGGTTCCTACTTTTTGCTGTCCGCGCGCAAGCGCAGCGATTTCAATTATTCGCTGCCGTATCATCGCAAGGTGTTCGAGGCGATCCGCCAGCGGCAGCCTGAGGCAGCGCGACGTGCCATGCAACAGATGATCCTCGATTCCCGCGCCAACATGACCGGCAAGCGCCGCAGGACATCGGCATGAGCGCGCACGTGCGACTGATCGGCCTGGACTGGGGCACCAGCAGCCTGCGCGCTTATCTCTACGATGTCGACGGCCGCGTGGTGGCTTCGCGCCGGCACGCCTGGGGCATCCGCCAGCTGCCCGAAGGTGGCTATGCGGCGGCATTGCAGGCGATCACCGCCGACTGGCCGCCCTGCATCGCGGTCGCCGCCGGCATGGTCGGCAGCCGGCAGGGCTGGCTGGAAGTGCCCTACGTGGATGTACCCGCCGATGCGGCCGCCATCGCGCAAGGCGCGCGCCGCGTCGAAGCATGCGACACGCATGCCCTGTGGATCTTCCCCGGCCTGCGCCAGCAGGCGCCCGCAAACGTGATGCGCGGGGAGGAAACCCAGGTGGTCGGTGCCTTGACGCAACAACCCCGGCGCGGCGCGCATGCGCGCTTCGTGCTGCCCGGCACGCACAGCAAATGGGCCAGCGTCAGCGATGGCCGCATCGTCGCGTTCGATACATGGATGACCGGCGAGATTTATGCACTGCTACTGCAACATTCGATACTCGGCGCCGGGGTATCGGTCGATCATGCCAAGCCGTTGCCTGGCCCGGCCTTCGAACGAGGCTTGCACGATGCCCGTGCAAGCGGCGATGCGGGTGTGTTCGGCCGCCTGTTCTGGGTACGCGCGCTGATGTTGAATGGCGAGCTTGCCATCGAGGACGTACCCGATTTTCTTTCAGGCCTCTTGATCGGCGAGGAATTTCGCCTCGCCTCGCTGCGCGATCGCGGCGACAGCGCCGTGCCGCTGTGCCTGATCGGCGACGCCTCGCTATGCCAGCGCTATGCCACGGCGGCCGCCCATTTCGGCTATACGGCGCCCACCATCGTCGAGGACGCCGCGGCGTCGGGCCTGTGGCAGCTGGCCTGGGCCGCCGGCCTGCTCGCGCAGGCGCCTTCTTTCGGCTTTTTCGGAGTGCACGCATGATCCGCGCCTGGCTCGATACCCTGCCCCTCGTTGCGATTCTTCGCGGCATCAAGCCGGAAGAAGCGGTGGAGGTGGGCCGCGTGCTCTTCGATGCCGGCTTTCGCGTCATCGAAGTACCGATGAATTCGCCCCAGCCGCTGGAAAGCATCCGCTTGCTCGCTGCGGCGCTGGGCCAGCAATGCCTGATCGGCGCGGGCACGGTACTGCGTACTGAACTGGCCGGCCAGATCGCCGCGGCCGGCGGCCGCCTGATCGTGATGCCGCACGCGGACGTCGCGATGATCCACGCGGCCAAGCGCGCGGACCTCTATTGCGTGCCGGGCGTGGCCACGCCCACCGAGGCGTTCACGGCGATCCACGCCGGCGCCGACGCGATCAAGCTGTTTCCCGCCGAACAAATCGCCCCCGCCGTGGTGAAGGCGTGGCGTGCGGTGCTGCCGCGCGAGCTGCTCGTGCTGCCGGTGGGCGGCATCACGCCCGAATCGATGGCGCCCTACGTGGCGGCGGGCGCCAACGGCTTCGGGCTCGGCTCGGCGCTCTATTCACCCGGGCGCGATCTGCAGGACATCGCTCGCCGCGCCCGCGCCTTTGCACACGCCTGGAAGGCAGGCATCGCTTCGGAAGGAAGTCACGCATGAAGATCACCCGTCTCACCACCTTTCTCGTGCCACCGCGCTGGCTGTTCGTGCGCATCGATACCGACGAAGGCATCAGCGGCTGGGGCGAGCCGGTGGTGGAGGGCCGCGCGCACACCGTCGCCGCCGCCGTGGACGAGCTTTCCGATTACCTGGTGGGCAAAGACCCCCGCCACATCGAAGACCACTGGAACGTGATGTATCGCGGCGGCTTCTATCGCGGCGGCCCGATCCTGATGAGCGCGATCGCCGGCATCGACCAGGCATTGTGGGACATCAAAGGCAAGCATCTGGGCGTACCGGTGCATGCCCTGCTGGGCGGCCCGGTGCGCGAGCGCATCCGCGTGTATTCGTGGATCGGCGGCGATCGCCCGGCCGATACCGCGCAGGCGGCCAGGGATGCCGTAGCCCGCGGCTTCACCGCCGTCAAGATGAATGCCACCGAGGAAATGCATTTTGTCGACACCCACGCCAAGGTGCAGCGTGTGCTGGAAAACGTGCAGGCGGTGCGCGACGCGGTGGGCCCCGACGTCGGCCTGGGGCTGGATTTCCACGGCCGCGTGCACAAGCCGATGGCGAAGGTGCTGATGCGCGAGCTGGCGCCGTTCAAGCTGATGTTCATCGAGGAACCGGTGCTTTCCGATCATCTCGAATGCATTCCCGAACTGGCCGCCATCTCGCCCGCGCCGATCGCGCTGGGCGAACGCATGTATTCGCGCTACGACTTCAAGCGCGTGTTCACCACCGGTGGCGTGGACATCATCCAGCCCGATCCCTCGCATGCCGGCGGCATCACCGAAACGCACAAGATCGCGATGATGGCCGAAGCCTACGACGTGGCGCTGGCGCTGCACTGTCCGCTCGGGCCGATCGCGCTGGCCGCCAACCTGCAGCTGGACGCGATCTGCCACAACGCGTTCATCCAGGAGCAAAGCCTGGGCATTCACTACAACGCCACCAACGATCTGCTCGACTACATCGCCGACCGCAGCGTGTTCGCCTACGAGAACGGCTATGTCTCCATGCCCGGCGGCCCGGGGCTGGGCATCGAGGTCAACGAAGCCTACGTGGCCGAGCGCGCCGCCGTGGGCCACCGCTGGCGCAATCCGATCTGGCGCCACAGCGACGGCAGCGTCGCCGAGTGGTAAGCGCGTTTACTCGCACGGAATCGAACATGTCCACGTTTGCCAGCTATCCCAGCCTGATCGACCGCACAGTCTTGATTACCGGCGGCGCCACCGGCATCGGTGCCGCCTTCGTCGCCCATTTCGCGCAGCAGGGCGCGCGGGTCGCGTTTCTGGACATCGATGAAAAAAGCGCATCGGCCTTGTGCGCTTCGCTGGCCGGCGCGCGCCACGCGCCGCTGTTCCTGGCATGCGACGTCACCGACATTGCGGCGCTGCGCAAGACCATCGCCAAGGCCGGCGATGCGATCGGCCACATCGGCGTGCTGATCAACAATGCCGCCAACGATCGCCGCCATCGCCTGGAGGACACCACGCCGGAAGACTTCGAGCAAAGCATCGGCGTCAACCTGCGCCACCAGTATTTCGCCACGCAGGCGCTGGTGCCCGGCATGCGCGAACTCGGTGGCGGCTCGGTGATCTGCCTGGGCTCCACCGGCTGGATGATCAAGAACGCAGGCTATCCGATGTACGCGATGGCCAAGTCGGCGGTGCGCGGCCTGGTCAACGGCCTGGCGCGTGAACTGGGCCAGCACCGCATCCGCATCAACGCGCTGGTGCCCGGCTGGGTGATCACCGAAAAGCAGCGCGCCTTGTGGCTGGATGCCGCCGGCGAGGAAGAGATCGGGCGCAAGCAATGCATGCCGGGGCATCTGGGTGCCGACGACATCGCGCGCGCGGCGCTGTTTCTCGCCGCCGACGACAGCCGCATGTGCACCGGGCACGACTTCATCGTCGATGGCGGGTGGGCATGACACTCGATGCGCGGCTGGTGCTGGATGCGCGCAACACGCTCGGCGAGGGCGTAACGTGGTGCGCGCGCAGCCAATCGCTGTACTGGACGGATATTCATCGCGCGGTGCTGTGGCGCTGGCGTCCGGCCGACGGCCGCACGCGACAGTGGCCGATGCCCGAGCGACTGGCATGCTTTGCGTTGTGCGAAGACGCCGGCTGGCTGCTGCTGGGGCTGGCGAGCGGGCTGGCTTTTTTCCACGAAGAAAGCGGCGAGCTGATCGATATCGCCAAAGTGGAGCCGGGCCTGTCCACGCGCCTGAACGACGGCGCTTGCGATCGCCAGGGACGCTTCGTGTTCGGCACCTTGCACGAGCCGGCCGGCGGTGAAATGCGCCGTGCGGCCGGCAGCTTTTACCGCTTGCACGCCGATCGCACGCTGGAGCAACTGCCGCTGGGCCCTGTGGCGATCAGCAACAGCATCGCCTTCAGTCCCGATGGCGGCACGATGTATTACTGCGATTCCACCGTCGGCGTCATTCAGCGCTGCGATTACGGCGAGCGCATCGCCCATATCGGCGTGCACGCGGATCTCTCGCACCTGAGCGGCGATCCCGACGGTTCGGCGGTGGACGACGAAGGCGGTTTGTGGAATGCGCAATGGGGCCTGGGCCGCGTGGTGCGCTACGACCGCGACGGCAGGGAAAGTTTCATCGTCAACGTGCCGACGCGGCAACCTTCGCGCGTCGCCTTCGGCGGCGAGCGCCTCAATACGCTCTACATCACCAGCGCGCGCGACGGCCTGGACCAGCAAGCCTTGTCGGCCGATGCGCACGCCGGCGGCCTGTTCGCTATCGACGTGCCCTTTACCGGCCTGCCCGAACCGCGTTTCGCGGGCCGCCCTGCATGAATCCGCTTTTTATCCGCGTCGGCCAGAAGGCGTTCCACGAAGCGCCCGCGCGACGCAACCGACTGGGGAGTCCTTCATGAATGACATGGCAGCACCTGTCGCCACGCACGCAAAAGCGACAGCGATCTTCACTTGCGTACTCGCCGCGCTGGCCGGACTGATGTTCGGCCTGGATATCGGCGTGATCTCGGGCGCCACGCAGTTTGTCCAGCGCCAATTCGCCGTATCGGACCGGGTGATCGAATGGATCGTCAGCAGCATGATGCTGGGCGCTGCCGTCGGTGCGTTGCTGGCCGGATGGATGTCCGCCGCGCTGGGGCGCAAACGCTCGCTGATCCTTGGCGCGGTGCTGTTCGTGGCCGGATCGCTGCTATGCGGCCTGGCCTGGTCGGCCGATACGCTGATCGCCGCGCGCGTCGTGCTGGGACTTGCCATCGGCATCTCCACGTTCACCGCGCCGCTTTATCTGGCGGAGGTGGCGCCCGAATACATTCGCGGCGCGATGATTTCGCTGTACCAGTTGATGATCACCATCGGCATTCTGGTCGCGTTTCTCTCCGATACGCTGTTGAGCTACAGCGGCAACTGGCGCTGGATGCTCGGCGTCATCGCCATTCCCGGCGCGCTGTTCCTGATCGGCGTGCTGTTTCTGCCCGACAGCCCGCGCTGGCTGATGATGCGCCAGCGCGATCAGGAAGCGCTGGACGTACTGCGCCGCCTGCGCGGCGACCCGGATGTGGTGCGGCGCGAGGCGAGCGATATCCGCGAACAGTTGCGCACGCCGCAACGCGGCTGGCACTTGTTCCTGGAGAACGGCAATTTCCGCCGCTCGGTGGGCCTGGGCGTCCTGCTGCAGCTGATGCAGCAGTTCACCGGCATGAACGTGGTGATGTACTACGCGCCGCGCATCTTCAAGGACATGGGTTATGACACCCAGGCGCAGATGTGGTTTACCGCCATCGTGGGGCTGACCAACGTGCTGGCCACCTTCATCGCGATCGGCCTGGTCGACCGCTGGGGCCGCAAGCCGATTCTCTACACCGGCTTTGCCGTGATGGCGATCGGGCTGGGCGTGGTCGGCACGATGATGGGCATGAAGGTCACCGCGCACGGCGCCCAGCTGTTTACCGTGGGCATGGTGCTGGTGTTCATCGTGGGCTTTGCGATGTCGGCGGGCCCGTTGATCTGGACGCTGTGTTCGGAAGTGCAGCCGTTGAAAGGGCGCGACTTCGGCATCGGCTGCTCGACGGTCACCAACTGGGTCGCCAACACGATCGTGGGCCTCACCTTTCTCAGCCTGCTCGCCAGCGTGGGCCATACCACGACGTTCTATCTGTATGCGGCGTTCAACGCGATCTTCATCGTGCTGACGTTCTGGCTGGTGCCGGAAACCAAGGGCGTGACGCTGGAACAGATCGAGCGCAACCTGATGAGCGGCAAGCGGCTGCGCGATATCGGCCGCTGACTGTCTTTGCGCTGTCCCCGCCGCGCGGCTGATGTAGTCTCTTGGACAACATCACGCCGCGTGGTGCGATGCATCGCGGCATCCGGGGGAGGCAACCATGGCTGCAGCGCCGACGGCCGAAGGCGAGCCGGTTCTTCACCGCGTCCTGGGCACCTGGGACCTGGTGCTGTTCAACATTGCCGCCGGCGTGGCGTTGCGCTGGCTGTCGATGGCCGCGCGGCTGGGGCCCTCCAGCCTGGTGCTGTGGATACTGGGGCTGATCGGTTTTTTCATTCCGCTGGCGCTGGCGGTGCTGAGCCTGAGCGCGCGCATGCCCGGCGAAGGCGGCCTCTACATCTGGTCGAAAACCGCCTTCGGCGATCTGCATGGCTTCGTCGCGGGCTGGACGTACTGGGTGTCCAATCTTGCCTACCTGCCGGCGGCGCTGCTGTTCAGCGCGGGCATTTTCCTGCACGTGGGCGGCGAACGCTGGGTGGCGCATGCGGCGGATGGCCGCTACAACCTTGTCTATTGCCTGGCGGTGCTGTGGCTGGCCACGCTGCTGGGTATCGTGGGCCTGGCGCGCGTGAAGTGGCTGCAGAACCTCGGCGGCATCGCCACCTGGTCGGCGGCGGCACTGATCCTGGGCGCGGGCGCGTTCGCCGCCTGGCGGTTCGGGCCGGCGACGACCATGACGGTCGCGAAACTCACCCCGGATTTCCGCCAGCTCGCGACCTTGTCCGCGTTCACCACCATCGCGCTGGCCTACCAGGGGCTGGAGCTGGGGCCGATCCTGGGCGGGGAGATCAAGGATCCGCAACGGCAGATTCCGCGCGCGACCCTGATCTCGTGCATCGTCATCGCCGCGATCTACATCGCCGGCACGGCCTCGCTGCTGATTGCGCTGCCCACCTCCACCATCGACATCATCGGCGGCATTCCGCAGGCGCTGGCGGCGATCGGCGCACGCATCGGCCTGCCCTTTTTCGGCGCGCTGACCGCATTGCTGATCGCGCTGGGCACGATCGGTTCGGTGTCCGCCTGGGTCACCGGCACCGCGCGGCTGCCCTTCGTGGTGGGGCTGGATCGCTTTCTGCCCGCCGTACTCGGGCGCCTTAACCGCAAACACGGCACGCCGCAGGTATCTTTGCTGACCCAAGGCGTGCTGGCTTCGCTGATGCTGGCGGCGGCGTTGTCCGGCGCCACCATCCACGACGCCTACATCGTCCTGATCGACATGACCGCGATCATGTCGCTGCTGCCGCTGCTATACATCATGCTGGCCTATCCGGTGATGCGCCGCCGCGCCGGCGGCGGACACGCCAGGCACCAGGGCCTGCGCGCCGCCATGAGCTGGATCGCCGGACTGACCGGCTTCGCGGTGACCCTGATGGCGATCGGCGCATCGACGATTCCGCCCGCGGACGGCGGCAGCGCCGGCCTGTTTCTGTTGAAGGTGGTGGGCGGCTCGGCGCTGCTCATCGGCGTGGGCCTGATTTTTTATCGGCGCGGGCAGCGGCGGTCGGTACGCGGAGCACAGGCGTCAGCTTTGCGCAAGGCCGCGTGAGGCCGGGTCATGCCGGCGCCATCAAGATGTCGCTTTCGTATGGTTTGCTGGGCGGCCGGCCGTATAACGCGGGCATAACAGGCCACTAAGCCAGAGCTAAGATATGTCTTCCAGACTTGCCCGCGCAAAACCCTGCGATGCCCCGCACGCGTCCGTCTGCATGCCGTTGGCGGGCCGATGCGGTGCCCCAAGCACAGCGTACGGCTGTCAGGGCTTACCATATGCAGGTTTATCGCTGCCCCGGGTCGGCTATGCGGTTGGCCCGGAACAGGCGTATTGACCGGTGCCCCAGCGTTGCATGACCCGATTAAAGCGATGCGCGACGCTTTACGCAGGAAACTGCGCCGCGCGGCGATGCTTCGCCACCGTTTCGACGACGGCGCGTGCCGCTGGCAGCGCCGCCGCAGACCACTTATTCGGATGTATGGCATGGGAACGTTAGAACACAGCTGGTTGGAACATGGCTGGCTGGCACTGGGATTGCTGGGCCAGGCGGTGTTTTCCGCGCGCTTCCTGCTGCAGTGGGTCTATAGCGAGTACAAGCGCGAGAGCGTGATGCCGCTCGCCTTCTGGTACATGAGCATCGTCGGCGGCGCGATGCTGCTGTGCTATGCGCTGTACAAGCACGATCCGGTCTTCATCGCCGGACAGTCGTGCGGCGTATTCATCTATGCGCGCAATTTGCAGCTGCGGCTGCGCGAGCTGGCGGCGACGCAGGGCGGGGAGTCCCAGCCATGACGATCGACCAGCAAACCTTGTGGGTGGCCACGGGATTCCTTGGGCAGGCGTTCTTCGCCGCCCGTTTCCTGGTGCAATGGCTATACAGCGAATCGCGCGGCAAAAGCCGCGTGCCCAATGTGTTCTGGTACCTGAGCGTGATCGGCGGCGTGCTGCTGCTGAGCTATGCGATCCATCGCAAGGAGCTGGTGTTCATCATCGGGGAAACCACCACGCTGGTGATTTTCCTGCGCAATCTGCAGCTGCTGAAGCCGCGCCACAAATCCTGATCCCACCCATGCGCGAACCGCGGCGAGCATCCGCGGTCTTTATCAGCCATCACGCTTAGCCTGGAAATCCACGTGCTGCCTTCTTCCAACGTTCACTCGACACGTTCGTCATGGCTCTGGCTGATCGCCCTGGGCTTGTTGCTTGGCTTTGGCTTCCAGGGCACGCGCGGCCTGTGGAGTCCCGACGAAGGCCGCTATGTGGACGCGGCGCTGCAAATGCTCGATTCGGGCCATTACATGGCGCCCGCCTACAGTCCCGACGAGGTCAATTTCTCCAAGCCGCCAAGCACGTACTGGATCATCGCCGCGTCGATCAAGCTGCTGGGCCGCAACGAATGGGCCGCGCGCGCGCCATATGCGCTGGCATTCGTGCTGACCCTGCTGCTGCTGGGCGCCATGGGCCGGCGGGTGGTTCCGGACAAGCCCTGGCTGCCGGGGCTGATCTATGGTTGCTCGGCGTTTCCGTTCGTCGCCGCCAACATCGTCAGCACCGATGCGTTCCTGGTGCTGTCCGAAGCGGTGGCGATGCTCGGCTTCTTGAACGCCGCGTTCGGCGAGGACGGCATACAGCGCAAACGCAACGTATTGCTGATGTGGCTGGGTTTTGGCCTGGCGTTTCTCACCAAGGGGCCGCCGGGCCTGATTCCGTTGCTGGCGGTGATTCCATTCATCGCGCGCCGCGACGGCTGGCGCGGCCTGGGACGTTTTTTCCACCCGCTGGGGCTGGCGTTGTTTTTGCTGGTCGGCGCATCGTGGTATCTGGTGGTCATCGCGCGCTACCCCGGCCTGCTGCACTACTTCCTGCATCAGGAGGTGTACAACCGCCTGTTCACTCACGCGCATCACCGCAACGCCGGCGCGCTGGGCTGGATCATCGCCTATTTGCCCACGCTGGCGCTTGGCCTGCTGCCGTGGTGGCCGGGCGTCATCAGCGGCCTGTTCTGCCTGGCCTCGGCGCAGACGCGCCGGACATGGATCGCCCAGCACAGCATCGAGCTGTTCCTGCTGCTGTGGTTCTTTATCCCGTTCGTGGTGTTTTGCCTGGCGCAGTCGCGCCTGCCGCTTTACATCCTGCCGCTGTTCCTGCCGCTATCGCTGCTGCTTGCGCTGACGCTGCGCGACCGGGTGAACCTGCGCGGGATCGGCCAGCGCGCCTTGCTGGGCGCATGGATCGCCGTGCTGCTCGCCGCCAAAGCGTATGGCGCGTATGCCCTACACCCCTCCAAGGACGATCGCCAGGCGTCTGCCGAACTGGCGGCGATCGCTCGCGGCCAGCCCTATGCGGCGCTGGCTTTCGTGCAGAACACCGACTACAGCTACACGATCGAGGAAGAAACGCCCTGGGGCGCCCGCATGTACCTGGGCAAGCCGGTGTACGGCATTCCATGGCAGGCCGCACAAGGGCCGGCCGCGTTGTGCCATGCTTTGCGCAGCGCGGGGTCCACGCTGGTGGTGGTCGATCCGTATCTGAAGGCCGAGAATATCCTGCAGCGCATCCAGCCGTTGTGCGCGCCGCGCCGCGTGGTGCCGGTGGGATCGTGGCGCAAGCGCGAGCTTGAACTCATCCAGATGTGATGCTGGCCCGATCGACCTGATCCAACATGACCTGATCTAAAAGCGTGTATTGAACATGTGCGGTATTGGCGGCTTATTGAATCGGGATGTCACCCACCCGGTTCCACACCTGGCGCAAAAGGCCAGGACCATGCTGGCGGCGATGACCCATCGCGGCCCGCACGGCGATGCGTTCTTCACCCGCGGCCAGCTCGCCATTGCCTGCAACCGCCTGGCCATCCGCGGCGTGGAGCAGCATCAGCCGCCGCTGATCGAACACGAGTCGGGCATTGTGGTGGCCTGCAACGGCGAGATCGACAACCACCGCGAACTGCGCCGCGAACTGGCCCACGCCGGGCATGCCATCACCTTGAGCACCGACGTGGCGGTGATCGCGCCGCTGTATCTGGAAAAGGGCCTGGCATTTCTTGAACACCTGCAAGGCGTGTTCGCGCTGGCCTTGTGGGATGCGCGCCAGCAGCGCCTGATTCTGGCGCGCGACCGTGGCGGCGAACGCCATCTTTATTACACCGCGTCGGAGCAGGCCGTGTGCTTCGCCTCGGAACTGGCCGCCCTGCTGAGCGCGCGCGACGCCCCGCCGCAGCTCGACCGCACCGGGCTCGCGCGCTATCTGCGTTCGGGCTATTGCCCAGCCCCGCACAGCCCGTTGAAAGACATCCGCAAAGTCGCGCCCGGCGAGATGATCGTGGTCGAACCCGGCGGCATCGAACATCGGCGCTACTGGAACATGCCTGCGGGCAATCCCTCCGCGCCGATGCCGACGGCGCGGGATTTCGACCCTGTGTTCCGCGCGGCGGTCGCGCGGCAAAGCGACATCGACGTCGACTACGGCGTGCTGCTGAGCGGCGGCATCGATTCGGCACTGATGACTGCCGTGGCGCGCAGCGTGCGTCCCGACAAGAAAACCACCGCCTATTGCATCCGTTTCGCCGAAGCCTCGTTCGACGAAGGACAGTATGCGGCGGAGCTTGCGCAGGAACTGGGTTGCGATTTTGTGCCGGTGACCGTATCCGCCGCGGATTTCCCCGTCGCGCTGCGCGAACTGATCCATGCCACCGGCGAACCGCTGGCCGACCCGGCGTGGATTCCGCTGTCGCTGGTGACGCGCCGCGCGGCGAAAGACGTACGCGTGCTGCTCGCCGGCGAAGGCGCGGATGAATTATTCGGCGGTTATCCCACTTATCTTGGCGCGCAATGGTCCAGCCGCTACGCGCGCCTGCCCGCGCCGGTGCGGGCGCTGTGCGAAAAGCTGATCGATGCTTTTCCCACCAGCGACAAAAAAGTCACGCTGTCGTTTTTGCTCAAGCGCTTTATCCGCGGGCAGGAACTGGACGGACTGTCGCGCCATCTGTTGTGGACGGCCAGCATCGCGCCGGCGTGGATGCGCCGGCTCGGCATCGAACCGCCGATCGACGATACGCACGATGCAACGTCCAGCCTGCTCGATACCATCCAGCGCTACGACTTCGGCCATTCGTTGCCCGACGCCTTGATGGCCAAGGCCGATCGTGGCGGCATGCTGCATGGCGTGGAGATTCGCGCACCGTTCCTGGATCAGTCGGTGATCGAATTCGCCGCGCGCCTGCCCGAACAGGCGCGCGTGCGCGGCCTCATGACCAAGGTTTTCCTCAAGGGCTACGCACTCAACTACGTACCCAAACCGGTGGTGACGCGACGCAAGCGCGGTTTGTCGGTGCCGTTGGCGGCGTGGCTGCGCGGGCCGCTGCGCGAGTGGGCGCAAGCGCAATTGTCTCATCGCGTGCTTGGCGAGGCGGGCATCGACACGCGTGCGGCCGGCGAACTGTTCGACGCGCATCAGGCGCGCGCCGGTGATCACGCCAGGGCGCTCTGGACATTGATCGTGCTCAGCGAATGGCTGCAGTGGCTCGACCTGCGCAGCCATTTGCCGGCGCAGCCGGTAGCCGCGCGCGACAGCGTCGATGTCGCGCAGGTCACGCATTAAGTTGCGCCGCAGCACACCGTACTTATTCGCAAATCATTCGTCTGTGATAGCGAATCCATCTTAACGACGCACGACTTGACTCGATTCAAACGCGCCGTTTTTACGCTCAGCCTTTTTTAACGCTCGCTGCGGCGTTTTCGTCATATGCATCGGCATCCGTGCAACTCGCGCATAGCGGATCTTTAACGCACCCTGTGGTTGTTTAAATAACGAGTACGCCTACACAGGGTCAAGCCATGCACGACGCACTCAAGCCTGCCATCGCCACGTGGACGCAGCGCGTTTTCGCCAGCATCGACGCGTGCATCGCACCGGATGCCACCATCGACATGCAACGCCTGGCGAACACGCTGGCAGCGGCATCGATGTGGGAAGGATGTCCTCGCGCCGGCGATCTGTCCGGCGAATCGCGCGATGTGTCCTACCGCCGCATTGCGCTGGGCAATCATCAAACGCTCGGTTATGAAGCATTGCTGATCCTATGGCCGCCCAGTCACGTCACGCCCGTGCATGACCACGATGGCTTGTGGGGCATGGAATGCGTGCTCGATGGCGTACTGCAGGTGGAAGCGTTCGACCTGTCGCTTGACGCGCATCCGCACCTGGTCGCGCGCGATACCACGGTGCTTGGCATCGGCGATCACGTGGCGTTCTCCGATGCCGACTACGCCCATCGCTGCCGCAATCTTTCTTCCAATCGTTCCACGCTTTCGCTGCACATCTACGGCGGCGAACTGAACCAGTACCGCAGCTTTCATATCCAAGAGGAAGGACGCTGGGCCGTCCGCACGCACGATGCCGTGCGCGACGCGACGCTGGTCTGAGCGCCGGCACCAAGGTTGCGCGCCCGTGTGTTTTGCAACCGATTGCGGCAACATGCTTGTCTGTCCCCCGGAGTTGTCATGACTGATATCGCCATCATTGGAGGCGGCGCCGCTGGCGCCGCGGTGTTCGGCTCCCTTCTCAACCGGGAAGACGCAGGTGCGCTGCACTGGATCGCCGGCCACGCCGTCGCCGGCCGAGGCGTGGCGTATGCCACGGACGACGATCATCACCTGCTCAACGTACGCGCCGGCGGCATGGGCCTGTATGCCGACCAGGACGAAGAATTCGTACAGCACGCCGCGCGCGGCGACACAAACGTGCGTGCGACGGATTTCCTGCCGCGCCGGCTGTTCGGCGACTTCGTCCAAGCGCAGCTGCGCCGGCGCATCGAGGCGGCGACGCAGCGCGGACGGCGCTTCGTCGTACACGCGCAGGAGGCCGTGCGCGTGGAGCCGCAGCTCGACGGCTACGAGATTTTGCTCGCCGATCGCGCGTCCTTGCGCGCGGATGTCGTGGTACTGGCGGTCGGCGCGCTTGCACCACGGCCGCTGCGCACGGTAACCCCGCAGGCGCTCGCCAGCGGCGCCTACGAACTCGATCCCTGGCGGCTGCCCACGCGCACACGCGCACCGCGCCGCCTGATCGTGATCGGCACCGGCCTCACCGCCGTGGATACGCTGTTGTCCGCCTCCACGCGCTGGCCCGACGCGGAGCTGATTGCGGTATCGCGCCATGGCCAGCTGCCTTTCGTGCATCCGGTCGCGCCCGCGAGCGCGTATGCCGGACAGCCCCATCTCAATGCGCAACTGCTCGCCTGCGACGGTGCCGCACCCATGCTGCGGCATATCCGCGATGCACTGCGCGAACGCCCGAACCTGGACTGGCGCAGCGTGATCGACGGCATGCGTCCGATCAACGCGTCCCTGTGGCAGGGGCTGACCGCCCCGCAACGACGGCAGTTTCTGCGTCATGCGCGCTGGATCTGGGAAGCCGCGCGCCATCGCGTGCCGCCGCGCTCGGCCCAGGCCATCCAGCAGTTGCGCGACGAGGGGCGCCTGCAGGTACAAGCTGCGCGCGTGCTTGGCGTCGATGGCCAGGGGCCGCTCGAGGTGACCGTGCGTTCGCGCGCCACGCAAGTTCTTTCCACCTTGCAGGCGGACCTGGTGGTGCAGGCCACGGGCCTGGATACCGCTGTCGCCTTTACCGAGCATACGTTGCTGTCGCAGTTGCTTGAGGACGGCCTGGCGGTGCCCGATCCGCTGCAGCTGGGCGTACTGGCCGGCGCCGACGGCCGGCTCGTCAACACGCGCGGCGACCTGCAGCCGGGCCTGTATGCCATCGGTTCTCTGCTGCGCGGCAACCTGTGGGAATGCACCGCGATGCCGGAAATCCGCAGCGCCGCCCATGCGCTGGCCGCGGCACTGGTGCCGGACCGCTCCCAGGCCGCCGCCTCGACCCTGCCTGCCTGACGCCATGGCCTTGCCGTCGTGGCAGATGGCCATCTAGCCATCTAGACGGTGGCGGGTTATGTTGCCAAGGCCCATTGCCGCTGCGGGGAATCCATGAACCTACCACTGCGCACCTTGATGTCGGCGTTCGTCTTTTCCCTGGCCGCCGCCGGCCCGCTGCACGCTGCCGATCTCGCCGACTCGCCCACTGTCGCGGCCGCGTTGCAAGCGTCCGCCCGGCAGCATCGTCCGGTGCTGCTGGATTTCCATGCGGTGTGGTGCTACTCCTGCTACTACATGAGCAGCCACGTGCTGACCGGCGCGGACTGGCAGGCGCTGCAGCACAAGGCCATCGTGGTCGACGTGGATGCCGATTCGCCCGACGGCCAGGCGTGGATGGATAAGTTGAAGATTTCGTTCCTGCCCACGTACGTCGTTCTCGACGAGCATGGCAACGAACTGGGCCGCATCACCGCCGAACAGCCAAGGCAGAAGTTCTATCCGCTCATCGACGCGATTCTGGCCAACGGCAATACGCTCGATACCTTCAAGCGCCGCGCGCAGGGCGGCGCGATCGATGCGGTGGCTGCCGTGCTCGACGCGTACCAGGCACGCTCCGAAGGCGCACCGGGACTGGCCTGGTTTGCCACGCTGCCGCAGGCCGTGCGCAAATCCGCTTCGGGCGATGCGCACGTGACGCTGGCGCTGGACGAACTGGCGCTGGCCAAGGCCGAGGCCGGCACCGACCAGGCCGCGATCATCGCCAGTGCGCAGAAGGTGCTGGCCGCCGACACCGACTGCCAACGCCCGTACGTGCTCGACAGCTTGCTCGATGCCAGCAAGCATCTCGGCGACGCGCAGCGCAAGGCGTTGCTGGCTGCGCAACGCCAGCCGCTCGATCGCTACCTGGATACGCAGGTCTTTGCCGCCACGCCCAGTTGCGCCGATCAACGCAGCGCCGTGCTGACCAGCGCCGATCTCGATGCCGCGCTGGGGGACAGCGCGGCGGAGACGGCGGTGCTCGACCGCGCCATCGACACCACGCGCAAGCGCCTGGGCAGCCATCTCGCCAGCGATCGAAACCTCGCCGACAACCTGTGGGTTTATCTGTCGCGCGCCCATCGCGATGCGGAGCTGGACGCTTATCTGCGCAAGCTGATCGCCGCCTACCCGCACGATTTCGTCTATCCCTACCGTTACGGACGCATCCTGCTGGCGCAGGGCAAGCCGGCCCAGGCGTTGCCCTATCTGGCGCAGGCCTACGACGCCTCATACGGCGAAAATCGCCTGCGCGTTACCTCCTACCGCGTGACGGCGCTCAAAGCCCTGCATCGCGACGCCGAGGCCAGGCAGGCGGTGGCCCAGGCATTGAGCGCCAACGGCCCCTGGTTTCCCAAGGCCGCCGCCGCACTCAAAGCCCAGGTGGCGTCCTGATAGCGCACATCCGCAGAGGTGCGCGTGATGCGGCCTAAAAAGCGAGGGCCATCGCGGCCCTCGTTTTCGTGAAGCAACCTGCCACGCGCACGCCATCAATGCACGACGTTGCCGTGCCCGTCGCGGTATTCATTGCCGTGGAATCCGCCGCCCGGATGCGGCACCGGATGGTCGCCGTGGCGCGGGATCGGCCCGTGATAACCGCCACGCACGTCGTAACGGCTATCCACGTGACCGCGAAAATACGCCGGACCGTGATACCAGGGGCCTGCGCCGATGAACACGCCACCGGAGAACCACTCCGGCCCGTAGTAGCCGTAAGGCGCGCACGCGTAAGGCGCGTAATCGTAATAACCGTAAGGGCACACCGGTGCCGGCCCGATGTTCACGCCGATCGCAACCTGAGCCTGGACACGCGGAGCGGCGAGAGCGAACGCCAGCACGGCGATCGCGGTGGCGGCAAGACCTGTGAAGATTTTCATGCGATAACCCTCGTTCAAGGTGAGGTTATCGTCGGCGCCACGACCTGAAATGCGCATAACTGTGAAACGTAACGGTTTAGCCGCGGTTACGGCGATTTTCATCGCACGTTGCCCTTGGACATTTCCTCGGCGCGTATTGCGTTGATTTGCCGTTGGATGGTGGACATCCCGACGTTGCCGACGGACACCTGCCGCGGGCAACGATGATCTCAAGCTGCGGGCGTTTCATCCGACGGCACCGACGATAGGTACATGAGGCGGCCCTCATGTGATACGGCCGCCTAGGCGCACACATCCACCCCACGCCGCCCCTATTGCGCTGCGGCATGCGCCACCCGGTCCGGAACTGTTAGTGTCGTTGGATATGGATCGATCTAAATGGGTATATTCCAACGATCCGACAGCACGGAACCGGGAATGCAGCCATGGCTTGAAGCGTTGCCACGGCGCGGCCGGCATGATCCAGCAAGGGCGATCCAACCATATGATGCACAACAATCTCTCGACCCGGCCGGGTGGCAAGCGGCGCGCGGCCATGTTCGGCCTCTGCCTTGCATTGGCCTGCCTGGCTTTTCGGCCGGTCGCGGCGCAGACCACCACGCAAAACCTGGACAGCGGCTGGCGCTTTCGCCTCGCCGAGGGCGACAGCCAGGCCAAGGCACACGCCGCCGCAACGCGCTGGCATGCCGCCAGTGTGCCCGGCATGGTGCAGGCCGACTTGTTGACGGCCAAGCTGCTGCCCGATCCGTACTTTCGCGACAACGAAGCGAAGGTGCAGTGGGTGGGCCTGGCCGACTGGCAATACCAGACGCATTTCACCGTCGATCAAGCCACGCTCGATCGCCAGCACGTGGAACTGGTGTTCGACGGGCTGGATACCTTCGCCGACGTCTATCTCAACGGCACCAAGCTGATCGACGCGGACAACATGTTCCGTCGCTGGCGCATCCCGGCAAAACGTGCGCTGCATGTGGGCAGCAACCTGCTGGAGGTGCGCCTGTATTCGCCGATCAAGCGGCTGCAGCCGTGGCTGCTCAAGCAACCGTACGCGTTGCCGGGCGAATTCGATTCCGCCTTCGGCGACGAACCCAAGGGCAAACAGACGGCCAATTACGTGCGCAAGGCCAACTACCAGTACGGCTGGGATTGGGGCCCGCGCATCGTCACCGAAGGCATCTGGCAGAAGGTGCACCTGGACAGCTGGAACGGTCCGCATGTGGAGGACTTCCATATCGAGCAAACCTACGTCGCGCGCGAAGCCGCGCACGTGCAGGCGCAGCTGGAGATCCAGGCCGACGCCAGCAAGCCGCTGCACGTCAGCATCGACGCGATCGGTCCGGACGGCCAGACGGCGGCACATGTGGAGCGCGACGTTATTGTCGATCCCGGCACCAACCACCTCAGCTTGCCCCTGCGCATCGCCGATCCCAAGCGCTGGTATCCGGCCGGCTACGGCGCGCAGGACATGTACACCTTCAAGGCTGACATCCGCGATGCCGATGGCGACATCTACCAGGCGCAGCACGCCACCGGCTTGCGCACCGTCGAGCTGCGCCGCGAGCACGATGCCTGGGGCCGCAGCTTCGCTTTCGTGATCAACGGCATTCCGGTATTCGCCAAGGGCGCGGACATGATCCCGTTCGACAGCATCCCCACCCGCGTCACCGACGCGCAGATGCGGCAGGTGCTGCAGTCGGCGCGCGACGCCAACATGAACATGCTGCGCATCTGGGGCGGCGGCTATTACCTCCCCGACGCGTTTTACGAAATGGCCGATCGGCTCGGCATCATGCTGTGGCACGACTTCATGTTCGGCGGCGCCATTCCGCCCAACGACCAGGCTTATGTCCAAAACACGCGCGAAGAGGCGATCGAGCAGGTCAAGCGCCTGCGCGACCACCCCAGCATCGTGATCTGGGTGGGCAACAACGAAGTGCAGACCGGCTGGGACAGCTGGTCCGACCGCATCGCGTTCAAGGCCGCAATCTCGCCGGACGAGCGCGAGCGTATCGTCACCGGCATGGTGAATCTTTTCAGCAATACCCTGCGCAATGTCGTCGCGCGCTACGACCCCGGCGTGCCGTACTGGGCCAGCTCGCCCAGCACCGACTACGAAGGCCCGGCCAATGTGCTGGACAACGGCGACTACCACTATTGGAACGTATGGTCGGGCGAGGCCAAGCCGGTCACCGAATACCTCAACGTGACGCCGCGCTTCCAGTCCGAATACGGCCTGCAATCGTTCCCCGACATGCGCACCATCCATGCCTTCACCGAGCCCGGCGACCTGCAGCCCGAATCGCCGGTGATGCGCGCGCACCAGAAATACGACAGCGGCAACGGCAACAAGCGCCTGCTGCTGTACATCACGCGCAGCTTCGGCGAGCCGAAGGACTTCGCCTCCTTCGTCTACCTGAGCCAGGTCATGCAGGCGCAGGGCATCCAGCTGGCCGCCGAACACTTGCGCGCTTCGCGGCCGCAGGCGATGGGTTCGCTGTACTGGCAGCTCAACGATGTGTGGCCGGGCGCATCCTGGGCCAGCATGGACTATTTCGGGCGCTGGAAGGCGCTGCAGTTCCATGCGCGGCGTTTCTACGCACCGCTGATGATTGCGGCCTTGCGCAATAACGGCGCGACCACCGTATCGCTGGTTTCCGACAGTACCGCGCCCAAACGCATGCGCTGGCGCATGCGCACGATGGACTTCTCCGGCAAGGTGCTGGGCGAACACGACGAAGCCGCCAACCTCCCGGCCTTGAGCAGCAGCAAAGTCGCCACGTACACCGATGCGCAATTGCTCAACGGCGCCGACCCGCATGCGACGTTCGCCGTCTTCGAACTGCTGGATGGTGATAAGCCCGTCTCGCAGAACCTGGTGTTTTTCGACGAACCCAAGCAACTGCAGCTGCCCTCGCCACATATCGACGCGAAGCTTGAAGCGGGTTCGGACGGCTATACGCTGACCTTGAGCACCGACACGCTGGCGCGCGACGTGTGGGTGTCGTTCGGCGATCTGGATGCAAACGTGTCGGATAACGCGTTCGACATGCTGCCCGGACAAACGGTTACGCTAATCGTGCACAGCAAGCAGTCGCTGGATACGCTCCGCCACATGTTGACGCTGCAAAATCTGGCGGACGTGATGCACGTGGCGCAACAAGCGCAACAAGCGCAACAAGCCCCATAACCCCCATACCCCCTTTCTCCTCGCGGTCATTCCGGCGTTCACCCCAATGACCGCGAGGTAAGCATCAAGGATCGCTTTCGCCCATGCCCACCCGTCGCGACGTCCTAAAACTTCTGGGCACAGCCGCCACGTCAGCCGCCGCCGCGGGCCTGCTCCCCGGCGTGTCCGTGGCGCAGGCCCCATCATCGTCGTTCGTCAGCAAGCGCCCGCCGGCCAACAAGCGCAAGTTCGTCAGCGACGCGGTCGAACGCCAGCTGGCCTCGGTCAAAGCTGGTATCGGCGATCCCAAGCTCGCCTGGATGTTCGAGAACTGCTACCCCAACACACTCGACACCACGGTGGAAGTGGGCACACTGGAGGGTAAGCCCGACACGTTCGTCATCACCGGCGACATCGACGCGATGTGGCTGCGCGACTCTTCCGCGCAGGTGACGCCGTACCTGCCGCTGGCCAGGCAAGATGACTCGCTGCAGCGCCTGTTCCGTGGCTTGATCCATCGCCATGCGCGTTGCATCCGCATCGACCCCTACGCCAATGCCTTCATGCCCGATCCGCATGCGCAGCCGCTGGTGTGGGCACGGCACGACGACACCGACATGAAACCCGGCGTTGGCGAGCGCAAATGGGAAATCGATTCGCTGTGCTATCCGATCCGCCTCGCGCATGGCTACTGGCAGGCCGTCGGCGACACCGTACCGTTCGACGACGACTGGCGCGCCGCGATGCACCTGGTGCTGCAGACGTTCCGTACTCAACAACGTAAGCACGACCGTGGCCCGTACCACTTCCAGCGCACCTCGCCCACCCCGACCGAGACGCAATTCCTGTCCGGCTACGGCAATCCCACCCGGCCGAACGGCATGATCCACTCCATGTTCCGGCCGTCGGACGACGCCTGCGTCTATCCGTTGCTGGTGCCGTCCAACCTGTTTGCGGTGCTGAGCCTGCGCCAGCTGGCGGCGATGAGCCGCGCGATCCATCACGATGCGGCGTTCGCCGCCGAATGTGAAGCGCTGGCCGATGAAGTCGAACAGGCCGTGCACCGCGACGGCCGCATGCAAGATGCCGATGGCGGTGAACATTGGGCCTACGAAGTCGACGGTTTCGGCAACCAGCTGTTCATGGACGACGCCAACGTGCCCAGCCTGCTCGGCCTGCCCTATCTGGGCTGCTGCGATCGCAACGATCCGCTCTACCAGCGCACGCGCGCGCGGGTATGGAGCCATCGCAACGCCTATTTCTTCGAAGGCAAGGCCGCGCAAGGCATCGGTGGACCGCACGAAGGGCTGCGCATGATCTGGCCGATGTCGATCATGATGTACGCGCAGACCGCCAACGACCCCGCGCAGATTCGCCAATGCCTGAGCTGGCTGCGCGACACGGACGCCGGTACCGGCTTCATGCACGAATCATTCGACCAGGACGACCCCGCCACATTCACCCGCAGTTGGTTCGCCTGGGCCAATACGCTATTCGGCGAGCTGATCGTGGACGTGCGGCGCAACCATCCGGCGTTATTGAGCAAGTAACACCGCTCAGGCGTCGGATGCGTCGCCGCGCAACACGCAAGGCTCACCTGCGCTTTAGCTCACGCGACAGAAAAGGGGCCAGCCGAACGCTGGCCCCCGCGCACGCTATGCCATTCAGGCCGCTTTCTCCACGCTGCCTGCCCGAATCACCACGCTGTCGGCCGGCTTATTGGATACCTTCGGCGGATCGGCAAAGGACACCGAGTAGTAGTTGATCGTCAGCTTGGACGGCTCGGCGGGAAGAATCGCTTCCAGCGGCAGCGTAAGGCTCTGCGCGGTAAACGGCGGCGGCGCAATGAAGCGCGCATGTTCGGCGGCGGGTGAAACCGGATTGCCGGTTTCGCGATGAGGCTTGGCGAAGCTTGCGCCAAGGTAGCCTTTTGTCGCGTGAGATTGCTTAGGGCCTGTTTACCCTATTGGCGTGGCCCGCGCCGGGAGCTGTTTGCTCGCCAGCCAAGGAAGAGCGAAGGCGTGTACGTCCGTACACGACTGAGCGATGACGCCGGATGGCGGGCAAACAGACCCTAAACATGTCAGGTCCTCCAGAAAGGGTTGGTCAAGCCGCGAATGCGGGAAACGAAACCGTCAGGAAAAAACGCGGACACAAGCGAGGCCATCGCAAAAATTCAAGCGAAGAAAAAACAAGGGAGACAACAAGACCCATCGGCCAGTACGGAGCGATGGCAATCGCAACACAGAGATCGATCAAAGGTGTGTTTACGGCGTGCTGCAGCAAGGCATCCGGCCTTATGTGCTCGTCCTTCCACGGCCATCCTGCCGGCCGCCCCTGACGGCCGTGTGACGCTGTGCCGACTGCGCCGCGGCATCGCCCTGTGACGGCGATTCGTTATCCCGCCGTGAAGCCCGGAACGCATCTTTGCCCGGCGATCGGCAGCTGTCACGACCCGCATCGGCAACTTCACCGGCCATGCGCGCGGTGAAGCCTGTTGCGTTTACCGCAAGGGCAAGAAGCTGCATGGCGGCAGCTTCTTGCCAGGTTCGCACTAGGGCGTCGCGCCGGTATTGGGCGCGCTCGCGGCAGGGAGCGTTTCCAGGTTGAACGAGATGGTGGTGACCTTGGCGTCCAGGCCCGCCACGACTGCGGGCGTGAGGTCGTTGGTCATGTTGCCGCCGAACACCACGTTGCGGTCCAGCAGCAGGCCGCAGTGCTGGTTGCTGTAGGCGCTGACGACGATCGGTTGCGCATCCTGCGCGATCTGTTCCATGGCCTTGGCGCGGGTTGCCTCCAACTCGCGCGCAAGCAGGGCCTGGTCGGCCTGCACTTTCTCCATACGTTGCGCCAGCGCCTGTTCGCGCTGCTGGCGTTGCTCGGTCGACAGCGACGCCTGCTGCGAGCGGTAGGTCTGGATGTCCGCATCGATCGGCTGACGTTCGGTACGAATCTGCGCCTGGGCCTGGTCGGTGAGCTGCTTCAAGCGCGCCGAGGCCGCTACGCCGATCTTGGCATGGGCAAAAATCGCCTCGCGCGAGAGCATGCACACGCCAGGCACCGCCGGGCCGGTCGAGGGTATGCTGGCGGCCTGTGCATGCGCGGCGGCAAAGGGCACGCCCAGGGAACAAATGGCGGCAAAGGTCATCAGGGTCCGATCGAGGCGCATGGTGTTTCCTTGGATTTGGGTGAAAAGACGAACGACTACGTTCGCACTAATTGACGAATTTTGCATGACCCGGTGCGGCAAGCCTTGCTCTCACGCCTTTTTCACGGCGGCGGCCCGGGGATCCTGGCACTGCTCCGCGGGTGGTGGCCATCGTCCTGAGCCCCAGCTTTGTCCGCCCGGACGCCGCAACGGCTGGCGCCGGGGGCTGCGACCTTACGTGTGTGAAGGGAATGCGGGCAGCACGTACTCGGCCAGCTCCTCCATGACGGCCGCGAACGGCCGTTGCAGCGGCTTCAGGTTCAGTGCCACGTGCGAGACGCCCAAGGCTTCCTGCTGTTTCCATAGATCGATCAACGCATGCCGTCCACCGGTCAGTACGCCGTGGATGACCTGGATGGGTGCGTCCGGATTCGCACTGAGGTCAAAAAAGGTGCCGTAGCCATAGGGCTTGAATGACCCGGGGCCAACCGCCTGCCGCCATGCCTGGACGACCTTGCCGATCTGTTGATAGTCGCTGACGTACCAGATCCATCCGTCGGCGTTATGGGCGATCCACTCGATGGTCTGCCTGGAACGGCCAATCACGATGAGCGGAATGCGTCCGGCTGCCGGCTTGGGCACCATGTCGATGGTGCCTTGAAGGGTACCGTAGTGCTGCCAATCAAAGCGCGGAAAGCTCGTTTCGGTCAGGGCGCGGATGATCGGAAACGTTTCGCGATAACGCTCGTCCCGATGATCGAATTCGATGCCAAACGCGGGGTATTCAATGGGCCGGTCGCCCGATGCCATACCCAGCACCAGCCGCCCGCCCGACAATTGATCGACCGACGCAGCTTGCTTGGCCACGATCACCGGATCGCGCAGCGGCGCAACGATGCCGGCAGTACCCAGCGTCAGGCGCTTGGTCACCGATGCGAGAAAACCCAGGTAGACGAACGGATCCAGCACCTGCCCGACATCCCCGAAACCGGGATCGTAAAAAGGAACATCCCGCAGCCAGAGGCTGGTGAAGCCGGCTTGATCCACCTGCCTGGCCAAGGCTTCGTGATCGGCAAGTGTGGGAAACGGCGAGCGACGGTAGCCTTCCAGGGGCGCGATGAATCCGAATGTAAGTTTTCCCGGCTGGAAGACGCGCGAAAATCCCGGGTGGCGGCTGAGGTCCGCACTATCGCTGGCTGCGTTGTTGCGTGAATGCATGTTCATGGCTTGGTGTGTGTGTTATCGATGCAGTACAGAATCCGCATGGGTTGTCGGTGGGATGGTCGCCGGCGGCCGCCTTGCCTGCGCTGCGGGTGCTTTGGCGAATGCACGGCGCCCGCGCATGTCCTGGAAGCCTTGGTGGTAAGGGATTTATGCAGTCGCGCGGCTTTTGCGACTTGCCGAAAACTTTCTCGCTCGATCGAGCACCCGGCCCATCAAGGCCGCGCATGGCAAGCGGCCTTAGGTCACTAGCGCTTCGCTAATCTGTAAGACAGGTGGCTCATTGGAGTAATTGACCAAGTCGGCCCACAGCATTTCATCGACGTGCGGATTGAATGCCTGATGAAAAGATTCCAATGAATCGAAATGGAGCTGGGTGTGGACGAGAAACTCGGCCTTGGAATCAGCCGTACCGTCGCTGATTCCCTTGGACACCGAGATACTTTTCAAAGCCGGCTCAAGCAACTTCCTGGCCAGAGGAATGTGGCTTTTCAGGTAGTAGTCGGTATTGAATTCAACGGTTGGAGTATTTCGATACAGAACATTGATAACGATCACATGTCTTCTCCGTAAGAACGGGGCCGGTCACTGGGTCGATACCTTCGCATGTAGGTGTCATTCGAAATCGATGGCTTCCCATGCGCGACCGACCCGAAGTCGTCGTGGCAGCATCACCGGTTTGATACGACACGCCATGATGATTGGCCTCCTTGCAGGCCAGCCACTCACCGCTAACGTCGCATCATCCTTTTCGGCGCTGTTCTTCCACGTAGGCCTGTTGCCCCAACTGCTGGCGCAGGGCAAAAAGTTCTTTGGCATCGTCACCGGCGAAGTAGCGCAACTGGTTCTTGCCATCGGTGGCCGCTTCATACACCGATTCTGCGATTTTTTCCGTGGTGGAAGCGTGCGCAAGATACTCGGGACTCTTGAAGGCGGCGTGCATCTTGTCCACGTCTTGCTGATAGGCGCGGTGCGGCGCGGCCTTTACCATATGACTGTCGCTAAAAAACTCGGTGCCCGTCATCCAGCCAGGATTTACCGTCTTGATGGTTATGCCTACTTTGTTCAACTCATAACTGACCGACTCGGTCCATCCTTCTATCGCCCATTTGCTTGCGGCGTACATGGAGTTCAGGGGCACACCCACATAAGCGGCGATGGACGAGGTGTTGATGAACAGACCGTTGCCGCGCTCGCGGAAATAAGGCGTGAATGCCTTGATGACACGGATGTAACCAACGAAATTGACATCCATGACGTCTTGCACCTGTTCGATGGTGCTTGCTTCCACGGGGCCGGCCAGGCCATATCCTGCGTTGTTGAACACCACATCCACGCTGCTGCCGCCGGTGGTGGAGGCCTTTACGGCGTCGGCCACTTCGTGGTCCTTGGTTACATCCAGCTTCAATAGCCGAACGTTGGGGATGTGGTTCAACTCTGTTTCGTTTTCAGGCGCAAGCATGGTGGCGATGACATTCCAGCCCTTGGCCGCAAAAAATTTGGCCGTTGCCTTGCCTAAACCAGAAGATGCGCCGGTGATAAAAATGGTCTTGTTCATGACTTTTCCTATGAGGCTTTCATTTGCATGACATAAAAACCCACAACGTGGGGTTGGCTCAAAGCAGGAAAGCTGCGGCCGCGGATCTCTTTCAAAGAAACGGCGTGCGCTAACCTGCCGAGCAGGTTGTTTCAGATAAGCACGTACTCGCACGCGTTGTTTATGCGGGAGGCTTCCAGCAGCGGCGACGAGCGGGCTGTTCGCGAATTTCAGCGCCGTTGCCCCACTTGGGCGTGGGCACTGAAACGCGCGTCATGCATCCGGCTACCGGCTTAAGCGACGTCGATGACGGCCTTGCCGACCACGTTGCCGCCTAGCAGCGCTTCATGCGCGCCGATCGCATTCGACAAGTCGAAGCGTTGCGGATCCACCATCACGCGGATTTTTTCCGCTTCGATGAGCGCAGTCGCCTGGCGCAGAATGTCGCCATGATGGGTGCGGCGTTTGCCGGTCAGTAGCGGCAGCAGCACATAGACACCCGTTACCGTAACGCCCTTCAGTGAGCCCGGGGCGAGGTCGATCGGACCAAAGGCCAGGCTGCTCGATACGTGACCGTGCATGCCTGCTGCCACCAAGGCTTGCTCAAGCAGCTTGCCGCCAACGGTATCGAACACGGCATCGAATCCTTGTCCGCCTGTGTACGTGTTCACGTAGGTATCGACATCGGTGCTGCGATCGATCCACGTTGCACCGTATGACTCGATGATCTCGCGCTTGGCCGGCGCTTCGGTAGCAAACACTTCTGCGCCGCGGGCGCGTGCGATTTGCACCGCCATGTGGCCTACGCCGCCGGCACCGCCCAACACCAACACCTTTTGGCCGGCGCTGACGCGGGCGCCATCAACCAGGCCTTCCCAGGCCGTCAGCAGCACCAACGGAATGGCGGCCGCCTCGCGCATGCTGATGTTCTTCGGCTTGATCGCCAGCACATCGGCGTCCACGGCCGCATATTGGGCGAGCGAGCCCGGCACCCCGCGCACACCGCCGGCCAAACCGTAGACTTCGTCGCCGACCTTGAATGCTTTGACGCCCCGACCAACGGCCTCAACCACACCTGCCAGGTCCGTTCCAAGAATGGCGGGCAGTTCGGGCATCGCGTGGGGGAATTCGCCGGTGCGGATCTTGGAGTCAATCGGATTTACGCCGCTGGCCGCGATACGAACCAGCACTTGTCCAGGGCCTGCCTCAGGGCGGGGAACCTGGGTTTCAACAAACTTGCCGTCCTTGTAGCTGTTAAGGACAAGGGCACGCATGGTCTGGGGGGATGTCATATCAAACCTCTACAAAAATGAGCACGGGGGGAGTTCGGAAGAACTGTGTAATCAATCAGTAGTGGTAGTTTGATATGTACTAGATATTTCGTCTATTAGGCACGTTTATGTGATCTAGTAACTAAAAGGGTACCATGATAAAAATCAGCGCCATGAAACGTCGGCCAGGTCATCTCCGCTCGTTGCGAGGGAAGACATTCGCCCGGGCGCACCCACAGGTGATCGGACTCTACAAAGCCCAAGCCGTCCGCCGCCGTTCCTGGCCGCGCCGGAACGATATGGAGCTAGCCACGCTAGCGCCCGCCGTAATGCCTGGGCTACTCAGTTAGCGCGGACCGGTCAGAAGAGGCGCAGGATCCGTTACCCATCCACCCGCCATCGCATCATCAACCCCAGCCTCTACTTCTGGATAACTCGAAGGGGCAAGGGTGCTACGCCGTTATGGGCGGATTTCTGAAAAAGAACGTTGAAATGATCGTGTCGGCGTGATGATGGGTCAGTGATACAAAGTCTCGATGTTGGCCACTCTGCCACCGACAATGGTTATGACCACCGTGCTGCCCTCTCGGGCATATTGCCACTGCTCGCCACGCGCCATTTGATTATTTGGCATGCCGCCCGTTTCTTGAGTGAGAAAAGTACGCATGGCCGGCAACCCCATTAATGCCTGCACACGCACTGCGCTGTCGCCTATGGTTAGTACCTTATTGCCTACGCGCAGCGACGTAGCGGCGTGAGCAATGGTGCTCAAGAGCAACAAAACCAAAGGAAGATAGCGTGACATGGTGGCTCTCCTTTTAGCAGTGCGCTCAATATCAAGACTCTCAAAAAGCGGCCAGGTTCCAGGATCGCCCTGAACACATACTCGCTTGCGACGCTTCAGCGATGGCGCTGAAACGATAGCGCCCAGCGGCGGAAGGCATTCATCGCGGTGATCAAGGTTCGCGGTAAGCCAGCAAGGCGCATCAACAGCTATTTGCGTACGCCGGCTTCGTAGTCAGCATCAAGCGGACAGTCATGTCCTGCGACAACCCGGTGATGGAAAGCTTCCTTGGCTCGCTTAGCCTCACTTTCCTTTCCCGTGAAAGTTGATTCAAAATTTGTTGGGCCGCGACCCTATCATGTATGAATTCTTCTGGATCCGCAGGCGTAATCACGATCAGGCGGAACAACCCGTTTCGTTTGTGTTTCGAGGCTCTCATGGCAATGACTCGTGAAATACAAAGTACAACCTGGAACGGCCACTCATCACGAACGCAAAACTCGACCTGGAACCGTTATTCGCAATGTGTCGTAGCTGTATTGCAGGACCGTGCCATCGCTTTGCGTCACCGCAACCACGCGACCGTTGGCGTCGTGTACATAGCTGATTTGGGCGTGCGCGGCACCTATCCAAAGACACGTAGTGCAGAGCAGCGCATACAAGAATGCTGAAAGGAACCGAATGGTTCTACGCAACGCTCGTGGTTTGGTGCCCTCCATGTCATGCATACCAGTCGGATGTACGCCGTTGCCCTGCGACTTCATACACACCCCTTGGACCGTTCCTTCGGATACGGCGACTGGATTTTGCCGTGCGATGACGCGTTAAAGCGACTGTTTCCTACGCTGGCACTAAGTGAACTGGCTCGCCCAACCACAGTTCGTAAGTCACCCTGGTACCGTTATTCGCCGCAGCGCGATCTGCTCCATGGCAATGCAGGGAAGCGAGGATTACTCTCGCTGTTGACGTTAGCGGCAAAACAGTGACCCCTTTGGTTCCGTTTCGGGGTCATTTTCTTCCTCTCACCTGATAATGGGCAACTACTGCCCCGGTGAACATGCCAAAGCCTAACAATAGCAGACCCACATATAGGCTTACCGAAGCGGAACCAAGGTGGGTTATTAGGTTCACAACGGCTGATATAAAGAGGGTTGCGCCGAACAAGAACCAACAAGTTTGGGGGTATTTTATAGCCGGCCAACATGGAGAGGTCATCCGAAACATTTGCTCACTGACAACCGAATTCTTGCTAACAACAAAAAATACGAACAAAAATCCAACCGCACCGCTGATTAATCCAGCGATTGGACCGAAATTTGTATCGGCATAAGTGGCTCGACTTAAAGAAAATATGCCAAGAACCACCGCCAATATCCGATAGAAAAACCATATATTAAGCCGTTTCATCACTTATAACCCTCACCAGTACATCTGCCCACCGGAACCCTGAAAAGCGCTTTCATCATAGACAACATTTACAACGGGCGCTGGTGAAATGTTGCCATCTTCGATCGAAGCTCCGGTTTCTAGCGGCTTGACGAATGGAACACCAGAAGTGAATTCCGTACTGTTCACCCCTTGACCAGCTAGCGCTGTAAAACTGGTGGAGAAAAAGCCGTTCAGGACACCGATCTTGCCGTCGGTCCGTGTGGATTGGAAGGGGCCGGGCTCATGACTCTCGACACTCTCGGTTGCACCAAACTTGCAGACTCAATCGTGGAACGTAGCCTCCCCCAACGCTTCAACCTTGACATCTTTAGGCGCTTCGGCCCTCACTTTCTGCGCAAGGAGATCGAATTCACTGACACCCCCCTCAAAAATGGCTAGTCGTCTCTTTCCATTGTAGAGCTTTAAGTTGATTCCGTTATTAATTTTGTAGTAGCGAATTAACGTCACGTTGGATAAGTCAACTCGAGTCGTCCAGAACGCACCATACTCAATTGCGCCATGCTGAACTTCAATCCGATACTTACGAAGATAGATCCATCCAAAAAGAAAAATGCTACCGAGCATAAGACCGAACACATCGGTTTCTATCCTCAGGCCGTTAATTGCAGCATCAGGGAGGAAAAAAGTTATCAACGGCAATATGACGCTAAAAACGATCACAATATTCGAGACGTTTTCGGGATATCGAAAAACCGACAAGGTCGTTGAAGGCGGCCTCCTAGTAGCCTGGGATTTTTCGATAGACCTAACGATCCACCTTGCACCCAAGACTGTCAAGAATGGAACAAGAACAATAAGCTTCATAAGTCACCTATTTCCTGCAACCGCAACCGGGGGTTTCTGAAGCCTCATTTTTCGCGATTTGTGTCTGAACCGTGCCGGTGGTTGCGGTTATTCCGCCGAGTGTGGCAGTGAGGTAGGCAGCGCCACATTCGAGCACCACCCCGTGCCGCCCACTGCGCAACAAAGGGGTCATTTAATCACTATCGTTCTTTTCAGTAACGTCTTCATTCGTCTTCGCCAATGGCTTATATCTCAACTTGCTCCTTATGATTAGTAAAGCAATCACCGTCAATACGAGATATACAAAAGAGGGAACATACCAACCCAAATACGTCTTAATGACATATGCAATTCCCTGAATAATCACACCGGCGAGCAAGATCATCGGAGCCACTTTAAAACAGGAGTGTCGCAACTTTCGCCAGTCATATTTCTGCCAGTCATTTTTTGCAGCCACAATCTTGCCCCTTTTCCAACACTTCCTGCGTGATGCCGCCGATTAAACCACCCAGCAATCCCCCCAATCCTCCTGCAGCAGCAGACTTGCCTGCCGCAGCCCAAGTTGCTGCGGCAGGCACACGGAAAAACCCCGTTACAGCACCGCCAGCAAGTCCGCCGGCTCCACCCGCAGCCCATAAGGGGGCACCAGATTGTTGTGCAGCGTAGGTGACGACCCCACCAACACCTCCACCCACAATACTTGAGTTAGACGCATCTACGACTCCGCTGGTCAGAGCACCAGCGTATCCTGCCGCTGCCGTACTGCTTGGAACCCACGCGCCAATGACTGCACCAGCAAGTCCGCTCTCCACACCCATTCCTAGGGCACCTCCTATGGCACCTGCGGGTCCACCTACAAGGAAGCCTTCAATACCCCCGCTGACCGCACCACCGACAAAACCACCGACACCGCCGGAGATGGCACCTATTTCGGCTTCGGATAGACACCAAAGGCCGTAAGGATCGATGTAGTTGAGCGGATTACCGCCTACGTAGGCATACGTGTTGGGGCCAGCGAGCAGCCCCAATGGATCACTCTCCAAAACGGGGTCAGGTTGCGTTTCTCAGCAGCAGCGTGCGTTGAGAACGACACGGTTTCAGCGCGAGATCGAGGCCACGATTGGAAGGTGCGTCAAAACCCGACCGCCCCACCGTCCATCACACAAACATTTGGCCCCGCAGCATGGTCAAAAATAAGGCAACCTGACCCCGTTGTTCAGAGCTCAGCCCCGTACGAGCAGCCATGGTGGACAACCCCGAAAAGTACGCCTGGTCGAGCTACCACGCGAACGCCCTAGGTCAGCACGACCCGCTGGTGAAACCGCACGCACAATACCTCTCACTGGCTCCGACAGCAGAAGAGCGGCATAAAGCCTACAGAGCGCTTTTTAATACAGCGATTGATGATGACCGACTCACCGAAATTCGTTCCTACATTCAGCAGCAGCGTTGGGAACGACACGATTTCAGCGCGAGATCGAGGCCACGATTGGAAGGTGCGTCAAAACCCGACCGCCCCACCGTCCATCACACAAACATCCGGCCCCGCAGCATGGTCAAAAATAAGGCAACCTGACCCCGTTGTTGCTTGCTCTCAGCTTGCCCCCTTTTTTTGGGATGGTGGATTTGAAAAAAAATTACGCCAAGCCCAGACCGCAGTCAGCATCGAAGCACCTATAGCCAAGCAGAGGCTTGTACCAACCAACCGGTGTTGCGTATAAAGTGGCAAAACTGTCCGGATCGCACCAACCAAAGTGAAGAGATATCCAATTAAGACGAACTGTTGAGCGGGGTATCGTGATTGAGGATAAAACGGTGATGTCCATAAATACGGAGAGCCCTTGTCAATCGCCCTTCTTCTATCCACAACACAAAGAAACCCGAACACGGAGGTCGCCACGACCAGCGTCGCAATAACCCAAAACATAAATGGAGGGGCACTCGTCTGATCCGGATAGGTAATGGATCCTAAAATTGCAGCCAGTACCAACGCTAACCTCAATACCAACCACATCATATTTGTCGCCTCTATTTGCCCAGATTGTTATTTGCCGAATGTATAAGTGCCACCTACGCCAATAAACGTAGACTCCCCCCCTTGCCATGTAGGTCCCGTGCTCTGGAAAAATTTAAACGTATTAATGTCACCATTCTCTACCGAAGTTTGGTACGACAAGTGCGTGTCCGCTGGATCATTGACGTTGACGGAAGATTCGGTATCACCTGTCGTGTAACTATGGTTAACTTCAGCATCAACTCCGTCGACGAAGCCTAATTTTCCTGAGGAGTTGGTCCCCCAGTCCCAGCCGCACTCCACCTTTTGATCATTAGGATCGTATTCAACCGAAAGGCCTTCACCAATACCTGCTTTAAGGCCAATCGACCATTGCCCGTTGTTGTATCCGATGGTCAGCTGACCCGCCAAAATCGCACCTACGTTGATCGTGAGTTGCGCCAATCCGAGCGGATCGACATTCATTAGCGGATTTCCGTTCACATAGGCATAAAAACTCAACTGGCCACCCGCAAATCCGATCCGGTCCTCGCTAATGAAGCCAGGAAACTGTGGACTGTAGTAGCGCGCACGGTAGTAGTAGAGACCCGCGGTGTCCGCTTCGCGCCCTGTGTACTGGTAGGGATTCGTGAAGCCTGTCGTCGTGTCGCTCGGTGTCACATTACCGTAGGGGTCATAGCTGTATTGCTCGCGGATCGCACCGGTCGGATCGGTCAGCGCAATCGTGCTTCCTAATCCATCCGCGAGGAAGTACGTCCTTCCCGTCACATCGTTTCGTGCAAAACGCTCATCGATCCCGAGGCCATTGAGGATCGGGTTGATCGCACTGCCTTGTGTCTCCTGCACAGCATTGAAGCGATCGTAGAGGTACTGCGTCGGCGTACCTCCTTGCACCGTCTTGCTCGTTCTACGACCAAGCGCGTCATACGTGTAACTCAGCTGTGCCACACCATTCTGACTCACCTGTGTGAGCTGGTTTCTGGCATTCCACTGGTAGGTATTGGTCCCATCGCTGGTCAAATTACCATCCGCGTCATAGCTCAACGCCTGCCCATTAAAACTGGTCTCCCTGTTATTGAGGTCAAACGTAGCAGGCTGCGCGGTGGCGGCCGGCAACACGTCGGTCGCGAAACTGCCGCTCTTGCTATTGATCCGTCCATCACTGTCGTAGCCGTAGACCAGATTCCCCAAGCTCGTACCGTTGCTCTGCGCGTACGTTAAGCCAGTCAACTCGCTGGCCGCGTCGTACCCGTAGTTGACGGTTACGCCGTTGGGCAAGGTCAGCGTGGACCTGCGGTTGTCCGTGTCGTAAGCCAGCTGTACCGTTTCACTGCCCTGTGTAATGGCGGTGAGGTGGTTGGCGTTGTCGTAGGTATAGTCGGCCGTGGCTTGCGCAGCCGGTGTCATGCTGACGCGTCGTTCCGCCGCGTCGTAGGTATAGCTGATACTTCCTTGCGGCGTCGCGGTGCCGGTAACGTCGTTCAACCCGTCATAGCTCCAACTTAGCGTGCCGCTGCTGGAATCGACCAGGCTGGTGAGACGGTTGCCGGCATCATAGCTGGCCTGGATACCGGAGCCATCCGCATAGGACACCAGGCTGCGCCGATTGAGGGCGTCGTAGCTGATATCCGTGACCTGCCCCTTGCGGTCGGTGTGGCTGAGGACGTGATTGAGCCCGTCATAGGTCCACGATTCGCTCTGATTCATCGCGTCCGTGCGGGTGATCAGACGATTGCGAGCATCGTAGGCGTATTGAATTACCCCTGTGTTGGGTAATGCCACACGCAAGACGTTGCCGTTGCCGTCGTAGCTCAAGGACGTCGTCTGATTGAGTGCGTCGGTTGTCGAGGAAACGCGATCGTTGGTGTCGTACTGCGTCAAGGTCACGTTACCGAGCGGATCACGCGCCGCAATGCGGCGGCCCAGGCTATCGACGGTGTAGGTGGTGGTGCGGCTGAGCGGGTCGGTGATGCTCTGCAGGTCGATTAGAGAGTCGAAACCGATCCCTGTTTTAGCTTGCACACAAAATTTCTGACACTCTCGGAAAGTCGGACCTCTCCCTAATTTTGCTGTGTCTGAACCGTGCCGGTGGTTATTCCGTCGAGTGTTGCACTGATATAGGTGGCATCACCTTCAAGCGCTGACCCAGTGACTCCCACCACGCAACAAATGGTCGCCATTTCGCCGCTGTTCGCTCTAACTGATGCTCAGATCATCGCAAATTAATGCAAATGAGCCCCCATAAGAAAAGTTAATTTGTACAAGAAAACATTCAAAAAACCTCTTTTTCACATTCTGGATTTCCGCTTGGATTGCACTACTTTCCGTTACATCAGAAAACAGTACTGACCACGCTCCGTCACTTATTTGCAAAATTTCTTGCGGAACGTCACTTACCTTCCACAGAAAAATTTCACTCAATATTCCATCCAACTTAAAATTGCTGAACCCGCTGCATCTTATATTCTTTATGTATATGACATAACGTTTACCCCCCTTATCAAGAGTTAGTTCGAGGCTTGCATTCGCATAGCTAAGTGCACAAAGTTTTGAGTCATGAAGAGGGAAGCCCGTTAGCATCCCTGATTTGTCTGTCTGTATCATCATTAATTAACCCTGAGGTGGAGGCACATTTGGACCACGCGGCTGCGGCGGATCTCCAGGCTGCGGCTCTCTCGGTGGACCACGATCTCCGCTCGATGGCGGACCACCATCGGACGGTCTTCCCCAATCATGACAATGATCATCACTGCCGATACCCGCTTCATCTGGATGAGCAAGATCTCGATCAGTTACCGGATAACCATCCGGACCGTATGTACGACTACCAGTTCCTCCACGAACAGTTGACCCAGGCGCCCCTGTCCAAGGCACCTTGTTTCCAGGAACATCGATGTAGTCCGGCGTAGCAGAATTATGACCAATGATGGCACCAACCGCTGCACCAGCGGCTGTTCCGGCCCCAACCATCCAGGCAACTTCCGGCGCAATAAACGGAGCATTGAGGCCCCCTGTAGCCCATGTGAGACTGGCAGCGGCTCCGACGCCGAGAGTGCCTCCAATCGCAGCGCCCCAAGCAGCGCCAACGGATGTAGCGCTTAACCCTATAGGATCGTAGAAATCTAATGGGTCGCCGCTGGCATAGCCGTAGTACGTGAGCTGCCCACCGAGGAATCCAGCCGAATCTTCACTGATGAATCCACCCATCGTCGGACTGTAGTAACGAGCGCGGTAATAATACAGCCCAGGTGAGTCGGCTTCTCTGCCCGTGTACTGATACGGATTGGTAAAACCTGTCGTCGTGTCACTGGATGTCACGTTGCCGTAGGGGTCATAGCTGTATTGCTCTCTGATTGCACCTGTCGGATCAGTGAGAGCAATGGTGCTGTTCAGTCCATCGCTTAGATAGTATGTGCGCCCTGTGATGTCGTTGCGTGCAAAACGCTCATCGATCCCGAGGCCATTGAGGATCGGATTGATCGCACTGCCTTGTGTCTCCTGCACAGCATTGAAGCGATCGTAGAGGTACTGCGTCGGCGTACCTGCTTGCACGGTCTTACTGATCCTTCTTCCCAGCGCGTCATACGTGTAACTGAGCTGCGCCACTCCATTCTGGCTTACCTGTGTCAGTTGGTTTCTGGCATTCCACGTATACGTATTGGTCCCATCGCTGGTCAAATTACCATCCGCGTCATAGCTCAACGCCTGCCCATTGAAGCTGGTCTCC
>Ga0335072_10000339_pt1 | contig 98479 bp, 92 predicted proteins | sample Lox_Sample_21_FD_206725 | JGI IMG/M metagenome (GOLD analysis project Ga0335072, IMG submission 206725) | Soil microbial communities from Loxahatchee National Wildlife Refuge, Florida, United States - Lox_Sample_2.1 | ecosystem: Environmental > Terrestrial > Soil > Wetlands | place: USA...
GCCGCGCGATCTCGCGCCTGAGCGCATCCTTGTTGTCGCAGAAGGCGAGATGCCCGCCGTCGCGCATGAGCGTGCAGCTGCCCTCGTATGGAATGATCTGCAGTCCGTGCCGCGGCAGATCGAGGTCGCGAATGATCTCCGTGCGCAGCAGCCCGCACACGTATGAGCAGTTCGAGTAGGTGAAGCTCGGATACAGCTGGCGGCTGACCGCGGCGCCGCCGATATAGTCGTTGCGTTCGAGCACCAGCACGGAAAGCCCGGCACGCGCGAGATAGCACGCGGTGGTCAGGCCGTTGTGCCCCGAGCCCACGACGATCGCATCATACTGGCTGGCCATGCGGCTCGACTCCCCGCGGATGCCGCTGCTAAGCCGGCATCCTGCGCGTGGCGCCCCCGGCGCGCAGCGTGGTGTCGATCGCCACCTCGAAGGCGCGCAGCGTGTCGCGCAGGCATGACTCATCGTGCGCAGCCGACACGAACCAGGGCTCGCGCGAGTCGGGCTCGCACAGCACTCCCTCATCGTGCAGCACGCGCGCCGCCGCGTCGTAGAAGCTGTAGTCGCTGCCTTTCCAGTCGCGATAGGTGCGCGGAGCCTCGCTCGCGAAATACAAACCGCTCATCGAGGGGTGCCCGACGAAGCTGTGCGCGATGCCGCGTGCCTTGAGGATGGCGCTCATGCCCTGGCGCAAGCGCGTTCCGTACTGAGCCAGCCGCTCGAGCGCATCGGTCTCGGCCAGGATCTCGAGGGTCTTCTCCGCCGCCGCAAGCGACACGGCGTGGCCCGTGTACGTGCCCCCGTGAGCGACCCCCCGGCCGATCTTGCGCATGATCTCCTCGCGCCCCGCAAGGACCGCAATTGGATAGCCGTTGGCGATCGCCTTGGCGAAGGTGCACAGGTCGGCCTGCACACCGTACAGCTCCTGCACACCGCCCTTCGCCACGCGAAAACCACTCTTCACATCGTCGATGATCATGAGCACGCCGTACCGGTTGCAAAGCTCGCGTGCTGCATGCACATAGTCGCGATCCGCGGCGATGCCCAGGCAGTTGCCCATGATCGGCTCGATCAGCAGGCAGGCGATCGAGCCCGCATGCCGCTTGAGCACATCCTCGAGCTGATTGGCATCGTTCGCCTGCACGAAATGCGCGAACTGGCGAACGGCCAGCGGCACACCCTCGCTGTAGGGATAGACCTCCGGCTCGCCGACCTGATTCCACTTGTCCATCGGCGTGTACCACATCGCCGCATCGAACAGGCCGTGATAGGAGCCCTCGAGGATGATGTAGTGGTCCTTGCGCGTGTAGGCACGGGCGACGCGCAACGCCGCCATGACCGCCTCGGTGCCTGAGTTGGAGAAGCGCACCAGCTCGGCCGCAGGCACCATCTCGGAGATGCGTTGGGCGACGCGGTACTCGCGCTCGGTCGCGAGCGCGAATACGCCACCGACCTCCATGCCCTCGCGTGCCGCCTGGTCCACGCGCGGGTCGGCGTACCCGAGAATGGCCGGCCCGTACCCCATGCGGTAGTCCACGTAGACGTTATCGTCCAGGTCGGTCACGCGGGCGCCGCGCCCGTGCTTGACGTAGATCGTGCGCTCCTCGCCCCAGTAGCGGAAGTTCGAGGCGACCCCGAGCGGCAGCCGCGTGAGCGCCCGACGGAAATGCTCGTGGTTCTTGGTCATGGTTCGGGGCATGACGGATCTCCGCGCGAGCCTTGAGGGAGTGGGATTCGAGGCACAGTAGCACCCCCGGCGAGCGGCGTCTATATGATCATATAAATTTCTCGGGTATACTTAAACGGTGATATAGCGAACCGCACTGCAGCCTGCGGGTGCGCACGCCGCCCGGGAGATCGCGATGAACGCCCCTGCCCGCTCCGCTCAACCGCTCGAGTCCCCCGCCGCGCTCCCGCGCGCCCTGCCCGCCTGGGTCTACAACCACCCCACGATGACCCGGCTCGAGTACGAGCGGATCATCCGGCCCAGCTGGCAGATCGTCTGTCATGTCAGCTCGCTCGCGCGCCCCGGGGACTACGTGACGGTCGATCTCGGGCCCGATAGCGTCATGGTCACCCGCAGCTCCGACGGGCGAGTTCACGCCTTCCACAATGTTTGCCGCCATCGCGGCGCGCACATCCTCGATGGGCAGGGTCACTGCGCCGGAGCCATCGTGTGCCCTTATCACGGCTGGTCGTACCGGCTCTCGGGCGAGCTGCTCGGCGTGCCCGTGCGCGACAGCTTTCCCGGACTGGATCGCGAGTCGTTCGCTCTCAAGCCGGTGCGCAGCGAGATCGCCCTGGGCTTCGTCTTCGTCTGTCTGGAGGGCGATCCGCCGCCGCTTGCGGAGATCTGGCGTGAGATCGGCGAGGAGCTCACGGCCTATCGCATCGAGCAGATGGTGCCCTGTGGACCCATCACGACGGAGCACTGGGAGGCGGACTGGAAGATCGCGATGGACAACTATCTCGAGTCCTATCACGTGCCGATCGGACACCCGGGCCTCAACCGCATGTTCACGCCCGACTATGACGATCAGCGCAAGCTTCCCCACGGCGTTGCCCGCGGCAACAGCTGGATGCGCGACACGTCCTCGCCCCGCTGGAGCGAGCGCCTGTACCAGGACCTCGTGGCAGGCGTCAGCGAGGCACTCCCCGTGTCGCATCGCCGGTGCTGGCGCTTCTACAGCGTCCTGCCGAATCTCGGAATCGACGTGTTTCCCGAGCAGATGGATTTCTTCCAGGTGCTGCCCGAGGGCCCCGGCCGGTGCAAGATCCGCGGCTGCTCGCTTGCATTGCCCGACGAGCGGCGCGAGATGCGGATCGTGCGCTGGCTGGGCGCGCGGCTGAATCAGCAGATCAACAGCGAGGACCGCAGCCTGTGCGCGCGCGTGCAACAGGGGCTCGCCTCGCCGAGCTATGAGCCTGGCCCACTCTCACGGCTCGAGAGATGGATGCTGGAGTTCCACGAGTTGCTGCGCGAGCGGATCCCGGAGGTTCGCCTGCCGCGCGCACCCGCGCAGTTCGCCTGAGCTGCGGCTGGGCACGGCTCAACGGTCGGGGCCGCGAGCCTCCAGGCCCGGCAGCAGTGCACGGATCATCCCCCGGAAGCTCTCGAGCTGGGGAGCATGAGCTGCGAGCGGCACACAGCTTTCACCCGCGAGCGTCATGCCAAGCTGGGTGGACTCCGCCTGCGCGATCTGCTCCTTGAGACTGCGCCGTGCGGTGCGCCCCCGTGCGGTGCGCCGGCCCGGCGTCCGGTACGTGAAGGAGCGCAGGCGGCAACGCCCGGGCGCCTCGGGAATCACCTGCAGGATCTCGAGCACTCCGGATCGCAGCTCGAGCAGCTGATTGGGAAGCAGGACCGTACGGCGCAGGGGCTGGGATCGCGTGGGCTCGGTGCTCTGCGGCGTGGCGTCGAGCCATTGCTCGACGAGCACTTTCCAGTCCGCGGCGACGGAGACCTCTCGCACGCTCACCGGTGTCGAGCCGGATACGAGCGGCTCGAGCGCCGGTGCTCGAGTGCTCTCGGGCACAACCTGCGCCGGCGCGCCTGGCCGCTCGGCGCGGACGAAGATGAGCGGTCCCTGCTGCATGAGCTCGAGTGCGACGAGCGGTCCGACCGGATGACCCGCCAGTTGCTGCCCGTCCCAGCCGAAGGCCAGCTGGTGAGCCGCGCAGCGGAGCGGCCCCTTGAGCCGCCCGCGCACCTGGTCGACCAGTGCGTGGGGCCGGTGCGGACAGGCGTTCCGGAATGCCCGCAGCCGGCCCGCCTCGTCGCGCAGCGCAAGTGCCCGCTCGCCGGCCAGATCTCGCGCCAGGAACTCCCCCGGGCGCACCAGCTCGGCCTGGTGGCCCATGAGCTGCCATGTGGGGCGCAGGAGAACTGCGCGCTCGCGGGCGAGCAGCGCCGGATCCGCGTACGATGAGGCTGGCAGAGCCTGCGCGGTGCGCTCCGGCGCGTGGCCCGGTAAAGGCGGCGGCATCTGCGCGGCGTGCCCGGCCTGCGCCGGCGCAGACGGAGCTTCGGCCCTGGCCTCGAATCGACCGGGGAAGACCGAGCACAGGTAGGCCATCGAGCGCCGCCGTGCTTGCTCACGGTCGACGTTCTCCTCGACCTGGAAGGCGATCGTCTGCCAGAGCACCTCCAGAACGCCCATCAGCCCGAGGGCAATCGCATCGGCATCGAGGTGCGAGTCGGGCGTGAGCGCGATCAGCCGCTCGACCAGATCGCGAACCAGGGCGGCGAAGTCGTCGTCCTTCTTGCCGCAGATCTCGTAGTATTCCTGGCGGGAGCTCGCCTCGCCCCAGAAGCAGTACCACACCGATACCTTGCGGGGGCTCGCAATCTCGGGATCGAGATACAGCTCGACGAGCCGCTCGAGCGCCCGCACGGGGTCGGCCCTGAGCTCCCCGACCGGCACGAGTACGCGCTCCTCGAACTCCGCCGCAAGATACGCAAGCGATGCGACCAGCATCGCGTCCTTGGAATCGAAATAGAATCGCACGATGCCAGGGGACAGATCGGCGAGCGCGACGACCTTCTCGACGGTCGTGCGGGAGGGCCCGTACAGGTGCAGCGCGGAGATGCACGCATCGATCAGGCGCTGCCGCTGGCGCATGCGCGTGGCACGCTCCGGAGCGCTCTCTGGCAGACTGGGCGTGGAGGGGGAAACGTGCTGCATTCGAGCAAGTCTAGCGCGCACAATGGCGTGAGAGCATCCGCCCCGCATCCATTATGAGAACGACTTGGCGCCCGAGCCGCTGGCTCCTCATCCTTCCGCCGCTCGTGTTCCTGCTGGTCTTTTTCCTCGTTCCATTCGGCTTTGCTTTGAAGATCAGCTTCGCCGAGACGGCCGTCCGCGTGCCGCCGTTCACCGACGCCCTGAGCCGCGCTCCCGACGGTCACCTTCACTGGGCGCTGACGCTTGCGAACTTCAGATATCTGCTGATCGACGATGTGTACGGCGTGGCTTACCTGTACTCCCTGCGCACGGCCTTCTTCGCGACCCTCATCTGTCTGCTGCTCGGCTATCCGATGGCTTACGCCATCGCGCGCGCCAGCCGCGCGACCCAGGGCATCCTGCTCCTCATCATCATCCTGCCGTTCTGGACATCCTTCCTGCTGCGCGTGTATGCGCTCGAGAACATCATTCGCGACAACGGCATCCTCAACACGGTGCTGCTGCATCTCGGGCTCATCGCGCAGCCGCTGCGGATCATGCGCACCAGCCTGGCCGTCTACCTCGGGATCATCTACTCCTATCTACCCTTCATGGTCCTGCCGCTCTTCGCCACGCTCGAGAAGCTCGACCCGACCCTGCTCGAGGCCGCAGCCGATCTGGGCAGTCCCCCCTGGCGCGCCTTCCTGGATGTGACGCTGCCCTTGTCGCTGCCGGGCGTGATCGCCGGGTCGATGCTGGTGTTCATCCCGGCGGTCGGGGAGTTCGTGATTCCCTCGCTGCTCGGCGGACCCAACACGCTCATGATCGGGCGAGTGCTCTGGGACGAGTTCTTCGGCAACCACGACTGGCCGGTCGCCTCCGCCGTTGCGATCGCATTCCTCGTGCTGCTGGTCGGACCGATCGCGATCTATCAGTACTTCAGCGTGCGCCAGCTCGAGCACTGAGCGAGAGCCATGGCGCAACGCTCCTCCCCCCTGCTCTTTCCGGTGCTGTGCTTCGGCATCGCGCTCCTGTATCTGCCGATCCTCGTGCTCGTCGCGTACTCCTTCAACGCCTCGCCACTGGTCAATGTCTGGGGCGGGTTCTCGACGACCTGGTACTCGGCGCTGATGCACAACCGCAAGCTGCTCGATGCCACGCTCCTGTCCTTCGAGGTGGCCGTCAGCGCCTCGACGCTTGCCCTGGTGCTCGGCACGCTCGCGGCCATCGCGCTGGTGCGCATCGCGCGGTTTCCGGGCCGGCTGCTCCTGACCGGCATGGTCAATGCGCCGCTTGTGATGCCGGAGATCATCACGGGGATCACGCAGCTGCTGCTGTTCGTCTCGATGGTGCAGCTGCTCGGCTGGCCGCATCGCGGCTTCACCACCATCGTGCTGGCGCACGTCGTGTTCTGCACCGCCTACGTGACCATCACCGTGCAGTCGCGCCTGTCGGCCGCAGACCGCTCCCTCGAGGAGGCGGCGATGGACCTGGGCGCCACGCCGCAGCGCGCCTTCATCGAGATCACCCTGCCCATCATCGCCCCCGCACTGGTCTCGAGCTGGCTCCTGAGCTTCACGCTGTCGATCGACGACCTTGTGATCTCGAGCTTCGTCTCCGGACCGGGCGCCGATACGCTGCCCATGGTGATCTACTCGAAGGTGAAGCTCGGGGTGAGCCCGGATGTGAACGCCCTCGCGACCCTCATCATCTGCATCGTGGGAACATGCGTCATTGCGGCCGGCGTGCTCATGCGGCGTGCCGAGCGCCGTCGCGCCCTCGAGGCGCGGATGGCCGAGGCCGCCCGCTGAGCATCAATCGAGCGCGCTGTACCTGGGATCGTGCGGCACGCGGGCGAAGATCTTGCGCACGGCGGGCTCGAAGTCCTCGAGCCGGCGCGTTGGATAGCCGGGGTCGAACGACGCCTGGTCCCAGCGCTCGCAAAATGCCGCGCACGCGCCGTACCAGCGATGGCCCTTCAAGCGCTCGCGCTGATAGCGGTCTCCGCCGAGGTGATGGGCGTAGTAGTACGTCTGGAAGAGCCCATGTTGCTCGACGATCCAGGTGACCTCCGGTCGGACGTAGGGCCGCAGAATCCCCGCGGCCAGCTCGGCGTGGTTGTAGGGGGCGAGCTCGTCGCCGATATCGTGCAACAGCGCGGCAACGACGAGCTCCTCGTCGGCCCCATCTGCCGCGGCACGCGTCGCCGTCTGCAGGCAATGCGTCAGGCGGCTCACGGGATAGCCCTCGAGGGAATGGTCGAGCTTGCGGACGGCAGCGAGGAGGCGATCCGCCAGCCCGACCGCATAGTCCCTCTCCGACTGATCCAGCAGCAGGTAGTCCTCGCATGTGCCGTCCTTCATCGCGCGGAACGAGACGATGCGCTTGCTGGGCTCGGTCATGCGTGCGCCTCTCGTGCCGTCGCAGCTGGCGATGCCGCAGGGGTTGCTGCTGGAGCTTCAGGCAGGCCGCCTCGACGCAGCACCCGGTACGTGCTGCGCGGAGCATCGATATCGATATAGCAGCCTTGCAGGTGCCGTCGCCCCTCGGCCGGGTCGAATCCCGTCCGCCCGTGCAGCAGCCGCTGATTGTCCATCATCATGAGGTCACCTTCATCGAGCAGGAAGCGCAGCTCGCGCTCGGTTGAGCGTAGCAGCCGGTCGAGCGCGCGGCGCGCGCGATAGAATCGGGCAAGATCCGCCGGCGCCCGCAGCGGCACGTAGTCGAGCCGCGGGCTGAAATGCACCGCCCGCACCGTGCCGCCCTTGTCGAGCTCGATCAACGGGGCACTGGCGGTCAGCTCCGTGTGCGCATCGCGATAGCGGAACTGTACCGGCGTGCGCGTGAGCTCATCGAACGACGGCGCATCGTGAGCGCGCAGGTACTCCGCCGCCGCGAATCCATCGACCAGGGTGGAAAGGCCACCGGAGGTCTCGTTGACCAGGCAATGCAGCAGCTGCACGCCGGGCACCGGATTGCGATAGGGATTATCGGTGTGCGGATCGAGCGGCAGCGAGGTGTAGGCAAGGTCGGTCGCCTGCGGGGTGGAGCGCACGTCGAACAGCGCGCCGAAGTTCGTGACCCGCGTGAAGCCGAACGCCGCGGCCACCTCGAGCACCGTGCCGGGTTGGGTCGGCACGTCCGTGAACACGATGAATCCGAGGCGCAGGAATTCCTCGAGCCACGCGGCCAGCTGGGCGTTCGTCGGAGAGCGCGTCCAAGGGGTGCGCGGCGGAAGCTTGAAGCCGCCGTCCCACAGTTGCACGGCCGGAACATCGTCGGGGCAGGCCGCCATGGCCGCCTCCGCGAGGATCTGCTGCGCCGAGAACATCGCCGCGTGGCCGTCGCTGAAGCGCACCTGGTAGTAGCCCGGCCGCGGCTCGCTCAGCTCGGTGATCGTGAGCTGCAGATCGAGGTCGGACGGATCGTACAGCCGCTGTGCCGTGTGTGCATCGTAGACACGGGCCTCGCGACTGCGCTCGCGCAGCCAGAGCGGGTGAATGGCGAGCGGTCGGCCGCCGTGGTCCTCGATGGCCAGCTCGTTCGCTTTTGTGATCGTGACATGCGTCATGCCGTTCACCGTGAATCTCGTGAGAATTCGTGCAACGGAAAGCCTCAGCGCTCGGTCTTGATCCGGGTCCAGGTACGCGTCCGCAACCGCTCGAGCGCCGGGTCCGCCTCGTCGGAGAGATAGAGCCGCGCCTCGACCTGGGGCGGAGGGTAAACCGCCGGGTCCTCGAGAATGGCGGGATCGACGAAGGCGCCTGCCGCACGATTGTCATTCGCGTAGTGAATGTCGTTCGTGACTTCGGCAATCACCCGCGGCTCGAGCATGTAATTCAGAAACGCATGCGCGGCGAGCGGATGCGGGGCCCCTGCCGGGATGAGCAGCGCATCGTACGAGGCGTTGGAGCCTTCCTTGGGAATCGTGAAGGCGAGATTCAGCACCACTCCGGCGGCGCGGGCGCGCGCTCGGGCAGTGGCGTAATCACCGGACCAGGACATGGAGATGCAGAACTCCCCGTCGCCCAGTCCATTCATGTACTCGCTCGAATCGAACGCGCGAACGTAGGGTCGCACGCGATCGAGGAGCTTCTCCGCCTGCGCGTAGTCCTCGGGACGCCGGCTGTTGGGGTCCAAGTGCAAGTAGTTCAGGGCGAGCTGCAGGACATCCTCGGCCGAGTCGAGGAAGCTCACGCCGCAGTCGGCGAAGTGCGCGATCACCTCGGGCTTGAAGATCATGTCGAGGCTTGCGGTCGGCGCATCGGGCATGCGCGCCCGTATCTGGTCCACGTTGTAGGCAAATCCGTTCACATGCCGCAGGTAGGGCATCGCGTAGCGATTGCCCGGATCGTAACGCGCCTCGATGGCAAGGATGCGCGGGTCGAGATTCTTCCAGTTGGGCAGGAGGTGCTTGTCGAGCGGCTGATAGATGCCCGCCCGGATCTGGCGGCCGAAGAAGTCGGTCGAGGTGCTCACCACATCGTAGCCCGCATCGCCCGCCATGAGCTTCGCCTCGAGCGTCTCGTCGGAGTCGTAGGTGTCGTAGACCACGCGAATACCGGTGCGGCGCTCGAAATCCTCGACCGTCGTCTTGCCGATGTAATCCGCCCAGTTGTACACGTACAGCAGCTTCTCCTCGCCGTGGCGTGCGCCGCTGCCGCATGCGGCCAGTGCCACCGCAGCAAGGACCACCGCCACTCGCAGGCCGGCTACCATTTGACCATGACGTGCCGCGCGACGGTGTAGTCCTCGAGTGCGTAGATCGAGAGGTCCTTGCCATAGCCCGATCGCTTGAAGCCCCCGTGCGGCATCTCGCTCACGGTCGAGAAGTGCGTGTTGACCCAAGTGCAGCCGTATTGAAGCTGCGCTGCCACCTCAAAGGCGCGCGCCGCATTCTGGGTCCACACCGACGAGGCGAGCCCGTACTCCGAGTCGTTGGCCCACCCGATCGCCTCCTCCGTGGACGTGAACCGTGTGACCGAGACCACCGGACCGAACACCTCGCGCTGCACGATCTCGTCGGCCTGACGTGCTCCAGCAACCACCGTCGGCTCGAAGAAGAAACCCGCGCCCTCGCGCGGCCGCCCGCCGGTGGTCACCTCGATGTGTGACTGGGCCGAGGCGCGCTCGAGGAACGAGGCCACGCGGGCGCGCTGCGCCGCGGAGATGAGTGGACCCATCTCCACCCCCGGCGCGCGCTGAGCACCGACCTTGATGGTGCGCACGGCACCGGTCAGGTCCGCCACCAGACGCTCGTAGAGCTTCGCACCCACATACAGCCGACAGGCCGCCGTGCAGTCTTGACCGGCATTGTAGAACCCGAAGGTGCGCACCCCGGAAACCACCGCCTGGACGTCGGCATCATCGAAGACGATGACGGGCGCCTTGCCTCCGAGCTCCAGGTGCGTGCGCTTGAGATTGCCGGTCGCCGCGGCGAGGACCTTCTGACCCGTCGCAACATCGCCGGTGATGGAGATCATGCGCACACGAGGATGTGCCGCGAGCGTCGCACCGATCGGCTCGCCGCGGCCACAGATCACATTCACCACGCCGGGCGGCAGCAGCTCCGCAAAGGCGCGCGCGAGCTCGAGCGCCGTGAGCGGGGTCTGCTCGGAGGGCTTGAGAACCAGTGTATTGCCCGCGGCGATCGCCGGCGCGATTTTCCAGGCCGCCATCATCAGCGGGTAGTTCCACGGGGCAATCCCCGCCACTACACCGATCGGATCGCGGCGAATGAGGCTGGTCGCACGCTCCGTATATTCGCCCGCCGTCATGCCGTGCGGCACCCGGGCCGCTCCGGCAAAGAATCGGAAGACATCCACGATCGCGGGCATCTCGTCGCTGAGCATCGCGGCGAGGGGCTTGCCGGTGTTCTGCGATTCGAGCGCGGCGTATTCGGCTGCATGCGCCTCGAGGTGGTCTGCGATCCGCAGCAGATGCTCGGCACGAGTCTTCGGAGCGAGGCGCCCCCAGCTGCCAAAGGCGCGCTCGGCCGCCGCCACCGCCGCGTGCAGCTGCTCGAGGCTCGCCTCCGCGACGGTCGCGATCGGCGTGCCCGATGCCGCATCGAGCACGGTCTCGGAGCGGCCCTCGCCCGCGACCAAACGTCCATCGATCAGTAGCGCTGTTTGCATGCTGGACACCTGCGTTATTATGCTGCGGATAATATAAAAATGAGCGGCGCGCCGCACCCCCTCCCCGTCAGGGTGACGAGGCGGACTCGAGCGCCTCGAGCCTTGGACCTTCCACACGCCCGATCTTGAGCGATGTGTCGTAGAGCACCACTCCGAAGACGATCACGGCGATCACGATCGCGATGAACGCCCTGATGTGTCGCGCTTCGAAGCGCCGGATGGTCGATGCAAAGCCGATGAAGGCGAGCACCGCGGCGATGACGATGACGGCATCGATGCTCGCTCGCTGCCAGTAGCTGCCCCCAAGGTGCAGCCACATGCCGAACTCATCGAAGGTGAGGGCCATGGCTGCGCCGTAGAGCAGCGCGGCGACTCGCAGCGCCCGGCCCCTGGGTGCCCAGAACAACGTGTACGCCGCGACGGCGGTGAGCAGGAAGATGCCGTAGTTCAGATGATGCACGTGAGTGCCGCGCAGGAAGAAATACAGGTTGGGTATGCGGCGCGCCATGATGAGGAGCACCACCACCCGCGCAGCGACGAAGGTCAGGATGAACCCCAGCAGGGCCATGCGCGCAAGACGCGCCCGATCGCTCACACCTGGCGTGCTCAGCTCGATCCGAGATGCGCTCATAATCCTCCTCCGCGGGTCAGGAGCTCGGCGCGAAGGCTCGCACCTGCGCGGCGGCGCCTCCCTGGTAGTAACCGGCAGCACCCAGCATGCCGGTCAGGTCATTCATCAGATATCCGACCAGCAGTGCCACGCGGCTCGCCGGCATCTGCTCGTTCGGCGGCGTCAGCTGCGCGGCAAGCTCGGCGAGCCGCGCAGCGATGCTCGGCCAGGGTACCGGAGAGCGGCCCTCGCTCACCACCCGCCCGATATCCTCGAACACGGTCTCGACGAGGTCGCGGAGTTGCCCGGGCGGCCGCTCGGGGCCCGCCGCGCTGCTCGATTGGACACCATCGATGAGGGCTGCAAGCGCGGTGGCGTGCCGCGAGATGCGGTGCAAATGGACGAGGAGATTGAAGCCGACCGGCAGGATCTGGACGCGACGCCCAGGCTCGGCCAGCATGCGCTGAAAGCCGGCATCTGCGTTTGCGACCGCCATCTCCGCCTGCCGCCGCAGCGCGACGAGGTCGGTCGGCTCCCCGCCCGGGGTCAGCGCCTGCAGTACCGCGCTCACGTACGCCTGGTTGGCGCGAATGGCGCGTGCCAGCCGATCGCGCAGCTGGTCCCGCTCCCATTGCGGCCACAGCAGATACCCTGCCGCGAGGGCAAGCGCCGCCCCCACCACGGTGTACGCGACGCGCTCGGCGAGATCGATCCACGGCTGGGCGCTGCTCATGCCGATCAGCAGGATGACGATCGGGGTGAGAAAGGTGATGCCGTAGCCGTAGTTCCTGCGGATGACCAAAAGCATGGCGAACAGCAACGCCCCGATCGTCACGTTGTAGGCGACCGTACCGTGCACCGTGGCAAGCAAGGCTCCCGCGATGACCGCTCCGACGATGGTCCCGAGACTGCGATGCAGCGCGCGCGTGAGGGTGCCTCCATAGTCGGGCTGCAGAATGACGAGCGAGGTGAGCGGCAGCCAGATGCCGTGCGGCAGTCTCAGGTGCACGAGGAGCGCCGTATCGCAGGCGGTCACGACGCCCACGCGCGTGGCGTGACGAAAGATTGCCGAGCGCGGCGTGAGGTGCGCGCGGAGCGCATCGCTCACCGTGCCGCGGGGCAGGCGGTGGCTCAGAGGCAGGTGAATGAGATGCGGAATTCGGCGCCGGCTGCCAAAGAGCATGCCGAGCGCCTGATCGGCGTCCTCGAGATAACGCAACGCCTGCCCGAGGACCGGTGCATCCGGGCGCTCCGGTGCCTGCTGCGCTGGTGACCGGGCCTGCCCCGCCGCGGCGCGAAGCGCCTCCAGCGGTAGCTCGCCCTTACCATCGAGGAGCTTGCGCGCGACCGCCTGGCACGCATCGACCATCTCCGCGCCGCGGATCGAGAGGTCCCCGTCGGGCAGTGCGGCGGTCTCGGCAATGGTCACCGCGGTCGCCCCGATTCCTGCCGCGGAATCGAGCAACACCATGAGCTGTGCCACGGTCGTGCCTGGGCCTGCAATCCCTGCACGCAGATCCCCGACCACCTCGCGCGCGCGCTCGACGGCGGTCCGCGCCGCAAGCAGTGCCGCGTTGATCCGCTGCTCCCGCCGGTGGCGGCCGACGACGCTCTGCTCGCCAACACTCACCGATTCCCGAATGAGGGATGCCACCGCCTCCCAGGCGCCTGCGACCTCCTGCTCCAAGCGCCGATAGGGGCGCAGCTGCCAGAAAACGAGCGTGACCAGGATCGTCCAGAGCCCGCCCGAGCCATAGCCCATCGCCCAGAGCGTCTCGCGTGCGGGAGCCATCTGGCCGATCTGCACACCGACGAGGAAGGCGATCGGCATGTTGACCGAGAGCGAGGTGCCGCCGCTCCCGAAGGCGCGAATCAGTCCGCAGGCGATCGCGATGGCCGCCATGAGCGCGGCAGCGATCCAGCCGTATGACACCATGGTGCCGCCGAGCAGCAACAGCAAAGGTCCCCCGATGGCCTGGGCGAGCATCGCGAGAAGCCGTGTGCGATACGGACCGCCCACATCGACCAGGGAAGTCGCCAGCGCGCCCAGCACGGCCGGATAGGTGAGCGGTGCAAACCCGAGAGGAGGAAGCAGCGCCAGCGCAACGGTGGTGGATAGCGTGCCGCGCATCGCTGTGGACAGGGCGATCCGATTGGGTCCGCGGGCGAGAAGCTCGCCGAGGCGCCTGACGAGCGCAGCCATCGGCCTATTATGAATACGGGACGAGCGCGGCGGCTATCATGCTGCGACACACGCCGCCCGGTACCCAGGCAACGTCCCTGACAGCCTTGTGCCCGTTGCCGCGAAAAGGAGCATGCCATGACGATTCACGCCGGGGGCTGCCTGTGCGGACAGCTGCGGTTCGCAGTGAGCGCAGAGCCGCTGCAGAGCGGCTACTGCCATTGCCGGATGTGCCAGAAGAACTCCGGGGCACCGGTGGTTGCCTGGGTGACCTTTCCCTCCGCGAGCTTCGCGTGGATGGCCGGCCGCGCCAGCACGTACGAGTCCTCACCGCGCGCCCGGCGGGAGTTCTGCGCGCACTGTGGCAGCTACCTCGTCTTTCGCACCCGCGACTATCCCGATGAGGTGAGCATCAACACGGCCTCGCTCGACGATCCGGCGGCCTTCCCGCCCCGCATGCACATCTTCACGGAAAGTCGAGTGCCCTGGCTGCACATTCACGACGCTCTGCCGGTGTACATCGGATACGGTCCCGTTGGACCGGGCGCGTGAGGAGCAGCATCGAGTGACCTCTTGCATGGACGATGACGAGCGCGCCCGGCTTGGAGTGCAGGCGAGCATCACCCGGCGCGACTTCGTCAATGGCGCGCTCGCGGGCGCAGGTACCTCAGCGCCCGGTGGAGCTGTGGGCCGACCCGTGCACGCGGACACGGATACCTTCACCGGGTACGGCGGCGTGGGCGACTATGCGAGCGCGAACGGGAATACCTGGCCGGTGATCCAGGCGGCGCACCGCCTGCGAGATGGCCGGTACAACGAGGCAGCCTTCCAAGCCGCACGCCCGGGCGGGGAGTTCGACCTGGTCGTGGTCGGAGGTGGCATCGCAGGACTCAGCGCCGCTTACTACTTTGCCCGAGCGACGGGGCAGGCCAAGCGCACCTTGCTGCTCGAGAACCATTCGATCCCGGGCGGCGAAGCGCGCCAGAACGAATTCATCGTCGACGGCGAGCGGCTGCTCGGACCGCAAGGCTCGAACGACTTCGGCGTGCCCGCAGTGGGTAGCGGTACCGAGGCCGATGCCTTCTTCACGCGCTTCGACATTCCGCGTGAGTACCGCTGGCAGCCCTGGGATGAGGGCCTGCGCCACCTGCGCTTTGCGCCCGACAACTACTCGAACATGGATGGCTTCCAGGAGTCGCAGATCGATGTGGGCTACCACTTCGCGCGGGCGACCGACGCCTCGCCTCGCTGGTATCGCAACATCTGGCGCGAAGGCCTGCGAGATGCTCCGTTCTCGGAGCGCGCACGGGGCGATCTGCTGCGATGGCGCGCGGATCACGCCCCGCTCGACGAGGCGCAGGCGCGCTACCTCGACACGCTCACCTACAAGGACTATCTGGAGAGGGTGCGCGGTTATGATCCCGAGGTTACCCGCTTCGTCGAGCCGGTCGTCGGACTGCTGAGCGGAGTGAGCGCAGATGCAGCCTCTGCCAGGCTCGGACGGCAGCTGGTCGAGCCACCGGACCGGCCGCTTGCGGTGTCATTTCCCGGCGGAAATTCAACCTTTGCGCGGGCGCTGCTGCGGGGCCTTCTGCCGGCCGCTCTGCCCGGAGCGGATTTCGCGAGTCTGATGTACGGCGCGCTCGACTTCGCCGCTCTCGACCGCGACTCCGAGCCCATCCGGATTCGCTTGAATGCCACGGCTTTGCGTGCGCAGCATCACGGCCGCGATCCCGGCAATGCGAGGCTGCGGGTCATCTACGAGAAGGGCGGCGCACTCTTCGCGGCCGAGGCACGCGCGGTCGTGATGGCAAGCGGCGGGTGGGTCAACAGACGCATCCTCACCGACATGCCCGAGGATCTGCGCGCTGCATACGCGCAGTTCGCGTACGCCCCGGCACTGATCGTCAATGTCGCCCTCAAGCAGTGGCGCTTTCTCTACGATCTCGGTGTCACCGCATGCCGCTGGTTCGACGACGGGGAGGGGTTCGGCTGGTGCTGCAACATCCGGCAGACGATGCTCTGCGAGGGACATGCCCCGCCGCTGCGCCCGGATCGTCCTGCAGTGCTCTCGTTCTACATGGGGTTGCCGGTGCCGGGGCTGGCGGCGGCCACGCAGGGCGTGGTGTCGCGCACGAGGCTGCTCGCAACGTCGTACGAGGAGCTCGAGCTGCGCGTTCGCAAGCAAATGGTGCGGCTGTTCGCAGCGCACGGATTCGACCCGGTGCGAGACATCGCTGGAATCATCCTCAACCGCTGGGGGCATGCTCGGCTGATCGAGCCGCCCGGCTTTCATTACGGCCGGGAAGGTCAGCCAAGCCCGCTCGAGCGAGTGCGCGAGGGATACGGTCGCATAGCCATCGGCCATTCAGAGTTGAATGGCGCTCAGCACTGGACTTCGGCGCTCGAGTACGGGAAAAAGGCCGGCGAGCGGGCTGCCCGGTGGGTGTGAGCCCACCGGGTCCGCCGCCCCCAAGGCCCGCGCTGCTGGGGATAGCGAGCCTCGAGAGTCTCGATCAGCGGCAGTGCGGATCGGCGTCGACACAACCCACCCAGGCATGGTCGTGCCAGTACCTGTGATGCTCGCGATCGTAATATCCGTCCCGATAGCCCACCACGCAGCCTGACAGGAACATCGACATGACGGCAAAAAGACAGCTGCTCAAAGCAATACGCTTGATCCCTTGCATGGATCCTCCCGGTTCTTGGAACCTTCAATGCGCCGCGCAAAGGTCGGCCTGGCCAAAGTGAACCGCAAGGTTCATACCTGGTGCCGGCCCGTCGAGTGTCTGCCAATCGAGACCAGTGTCGCGATTTGATGCACTCGCACATTTCCGAGCTCGCGAGGCTCGAGCTTGTGAAGATCCCCGCCGTATACACGACCCTGCTCGACGAGCCGCTCGGGCGCGACGCGCTGCAGAGCCCTCCAGATCCGGCGCAGGAGTGATGGATTGCGCGCCAATGCGCCTTGGAGGAGCTGCGTCGGATACAAGGCGAGATAGACGTTGGCCACGGTCGCACGGGAGCCATTCAGAATGAAACGGAAGGCACCGCCGCGCGCGCCGCCGATGCGGGCCATATACGTACACACGATCGGTGCGGCGGGCCGATGCTCCTGGCGGTACCAGGGTGAGCGGTGGGCGCACAGGTAGCGCTCGGCAACGCCTCGCTCCTTGCCGTGCGCGAGATACGCGGCAAGTTGCGGATAGCGCGCCTCGATTTCCGGCTCCTCGAGCGCCGTGTCGATGAGAAAGAGCCGGCGTGCAACCCGGGGAGTGCCATCGTCCTGGCTCCTGACCTCGTCATGCGGCAGGTACCGGGGGCTCGGAAGGATGGGCGTGAGCGCCTGTGCCGGCAGACCGAGCTCTGCAACCCGGCGCTCCGGCAGGATGAAATAGGAGTTGTCGCCGGTGGCGATGCCGCGGCGGATATCGAAGTAATGCGCAAGCGGTGGCGCCGCGCGACACGCTCTCAATTGCCGCTGCTTCGCCTCTCCGCGGCGCCCTCCCCGCTGCTGCGCAAGTCGTGTCCATTTCTCCTCGGCCCGCAGCGCGCCGGCTGCCACATCGTTCGTGAGCTGCGGCGCGAGCAGCGAGCCCCCGAATGTGAACCTCACGTAGCGCTTGCCCAGCGGCGGGGCGTTGCGGTACCACACGGCGGCCGAGGACACCAGGGCATCCGCAAACTGCAGGTCCCGCGGGTCGAAGCGGTGAACGTGCAGCAACGTCACGCGCTCGAGGAGGTAGCGCTTGACGGCGTGTCCGTAGTTCACATCCATGAACTCGCTCGGAATGAGCCAGCCGGCAATACCCTCGCGGGCGAGCCACGGGTGCGCGATTGCGAGGAAATGACAGTACAGGCCGGCCAGACCGCTCAAACTCATGCCACTGGCAAGCAGGCTGCGTCTTCGCAAGCGATGCTTGTCCACAGCGCTCAGGTGATGATGCCGCACGTAAGGCGGGTTGCAGACGATGAGACTGAATCGGGGTTCGGGGCCGGCCCGGGTGAAGTCCTCCGCGCGCAGGCGCAGACCTTCTCCCTGCCAGAGCGCCCGGATCGATGCGCCGTAATGGGGATCTGCCTCGAATGCCAGCGCCTCTGCAATGCGATGGCGCGGCACGACCTTCCGCAGCGCCGAATAGAAGGCTCCAGTGCCGCTCGCGGGATCGAGAAAGCGAATGGCGCCACCCCCGGTGTGCAAACGCACGCCATAAGCGAGCATGTCGCGAGCCAGCGCCGGGGGTGTCGCGAACTGCCCGAGGCGATTGCGCTCGATGCGCGAGCGCCCGGCATCCAGTTGTGCCTGCAGTGCGAGCCGCGCGAGCTCCAGCCGCCCAATACCTTCGGACATGCTCTATTCTTTCACGGATAGCCGCATAATCGCGCCTGACGGCAAGGTGGTCCATCGTGTTCGTCGAAGACCTGCGTCACTTCATCGAGACCGCACTGGTTGCGATCGGGGCGCTGCTACCGATCGTGGACCCGCTCGGTGGCGCGCCGATATATCTCGCCATGACTCAGGGGCTCTCGCCCGCCGAGCGCATGCACATGGCGAGACAGGTCTCGATCAACAGCTTTCTCCTGCTCCTCGCGTCCATTCTCGTGGGCGCGTACGTGCTCGACTTCTTCGGTGTGTCCATTCCGGCCGTCCAAGTCGGGGGCGGGTTCATCGTCTGCGCCATCGGCTGGTCGCTGCTGACGAGCCCGAGCGCTCCGGCGGTCTCGGACCGGGCCGCGAGCGCCGACGTAGATGCTCTCAGTCAGCGTGCGTTCTATCCGATCACGATGCCCCTGACGGTGGGTCCGGGCTCGATCTCCGTCGCCATCACGCTCGGGGCGAATCCGCCCCGCGGCCTGCGATCGCTGCTGAGCACGGCCCTCGCGCACGTCATCGGTGTGCTCATCACCGCTGTCAGCATCTATCTCTGCTATCGGTATGCCGAGCGCATCCTGCGCAAGCTCGGAACGACGGGGACCAATGCCTTGATCCGGCTCACCGCGTTCATCCTGTTCTGCATTGGTGTACAGATCGTCTGGAACGGGCTGCGCGCGCTCATCCTCGGACTGCACCCGGCCACGACCTGAGCGCGCATATCGGTGGCGTTTCGCGTACGATTCCGTCTCATGCCCGCTCCACATGCCATCGACCTGTCAGACCCGGTCAGCGCCTCAGACCACGTCCTGGGCAGTCCCCAGGCCCCGGTGACGGTCGTCGAGTACGGCGATTTCGAATGCCCAACGTGCAAGCAGGCCGCCCCCAGCGTGAAGCTGCTCCTCGAGCACTTTGCGGGGCGAATTTGCTTTGCCTTTCGGCACTTCCCGCAGGAGGCTCTGCATCCGCACGCGCTGCAGGCGGCCGAGGCTGCCGAATGCGCCGGTGGGCAGGGCAAGTTCTGGCCGATGCACGATATGCTCTTCGCTCACCAGGATCGCCTGAAGCTCACGCATCTGCACGACTACGCATCGAGCCTCGGGATCGACATGGCTCGGTTCACGGCCGAGATGGATGACGAGGTCTACCGGCAGCGCATCCGTGAGCACATCGACAGCGGCCGCCGCAGTCACATCAAGTCCACACCCGGCTTCTACGTCAACGGCATGATCCTGGATGTCTCGTTCGGCATGCAGGCGCTGTTCGACGCCACATCCAGGGTGCTGCGCTAGCCCTGCGCCTGCCGCGGCGCGTCGAGCGAGAACGCTGCGGGGGTCGTCAGCTCCGCGCTACACTTGGGACCACATTCGGCGCGGCGGCATGCTGGAACTCCTGGGTCATCTCACTGGTTGGGCGATCGTCGGTCTCGTGCTGGCGAACGTCCTCGTGGACCAGATCGGACTGCCGGTGCCCTCCATTCCGACGCTGATTCTCGTGGGGGCACTGTTCGGGGCTCGCCCCGGATGGCTCGCGATGGTGCTGGTCGGCTCGGTTGCGGCCTGTCTGATCTCCGAGGCGTCCTGGTACTGGGCGGGCTGGCGATACGGGGGCCGTGTCATGCGTCTCCTGTGCAGCCTGTCGCTGAGTCCAGATTCGTGCGTGAGCGACACGCAGCGCCGCTTCGAGCGCTGGGGTCCCAGGGTGCTGCTCGTCGCGAACTTCGTGCCAGGGCTGAGCGTGATTGCCCCGCCCCTGGCGGGCGCCGCCCGGATGAGGTTACCCCGGTTCCTGTACTTGAGCGCTGCGGGCGCCACGCTCTGGGTGGGCGCCTCGCTTCTCGCCGGCGCGCTCCTGGCGCGCCAGGTGCGCGAGGTGCTCCCGCAGCTGCTCGCGTACAAGAGGCAGGCTGCACTCGGCCTGATCGTGGTTCTGCTTGCGTACGTCATATTCAAGGCGCTCGAGCGGCATCGCTTCCTGTCGATGCTGCGCATGGCGCGCATCACGGTGGACGACCTGTATCGGCTGATGCAGGCGCATCCCCCACCCCTCGTGATCGACGTTCGCTCCGAGACGGCGCGCAGGCTCGATCCGCGGTGGATTCGAGGAGCCCTGCAGATGGCACCGGCTGATGTTGCCACGCATGTGATGCAGCTCGAGCGCGATCGCGAGGTCATCCTCTACTGCACCTGCCCGAACGAGGCCTCCGCCGCACAGGTAGCGCAGGTACTGATCAGTCTGGGCTTCACGCGTGTGCGACCCCTCCTCGGCGGCCTCGATGCGTGGGTCGCCGCGGGATATCCCGTCGATACGAAGCTCCTGACCGAGCTCGAGCGCGCCGTCAAGGTCGCCTGAGGGTCTGGCGAAAGTCGCGATAGAAGCTCGCAAGCAAGGGCAGCGACAGCGTTGCCTGCTGCGCAAGCCTCACCGCGTACCCGAGGGTCTCCTCCAACTCGATCGGTCGCCCCGCCTCCAGATCCTGCAGGCTCGACATCCGGTGCGTGGGAGCGAGCGCCCTGAATCTCTCGCCCACTCTGCGTACCGCAGCCACGGCTGCATCCTCGGAACCCCCGACGATCTGTGCGACCGGCAGAGGAGCACGATCGGACAGTGCGATCCCGTGTGCCGCCGCGAGCGCGCCGATCTCGCGCACCACGCGGGCGAGCACTCGCGCCGAGTCCGCATCGGTGAGGTACTGCCAGGTCGGCGTGCGTGTCGTGATCGAGAGCACCATGAGGCCGGTCCAGGCGGCAAACTTCGACCACTCCAGAGTCTGGATGTCCTCCACCGCGCTCGCTCTTACGCCTGAGGCATCGATGCTCTGCGCTACCTTCTGCGCACGCACGCTGCGCTCGCCCGAGGGCTCACCGATGGCCAGCTGCTCGTTGCGCGTGAACAGGACCTCGCCCCCTGGCAATAGCTCCCCGCTCGTGTCGGCGACCGCACCTAGCACGCATTGCCTGCCCCAGCTCTCGGCGAGCTGCTCATTCTTCATGAGGCCGTTCTGGATCGAGAGCGCGCAGCCCACCCGCGCTGCACGCAGGTGTGCAAGCGCTCCGGCCGTCGCGTACGTCTTGGTGGCCACGATGAGGCACTCGGCTTCATGAAGCCGTGAGGGGTCCGTCAGAACCCGAACGCGCTGCGAGATCTCCGCGAGCCCTTTGATCTGCAGCCCCGCCCGCTCGATGCGCTCGGCACGCTCACCACGGGCAAGCATGACCACATCGTGCCCCGCGCGAGCCAGGTGCGCGCCGAGAATCGAGCCCAGCGCCCCGGCACCGACGATTGCGAATTCTGCCCGCTCCATTGCCCCCCTAGATCAATGAATTACATGGCTTTGTCAAGAATCCTGCTCGGAATGTGAGGCAGGCAATGGCGGGGCGCCGCGGTCCCGGGTCGCCCCGGTAGCCCCTGTGACTTCCGTCACTCTCCGCCGAGCGATCGGATGCACGGCGCCGATTTCTGAGAGGCGCGAGCCTGCCGCTCGCTGCGATTCGGCCTAGCCTGCGCGGGTGACCATACGCCTGAAAGTCGTCCTCCTGGTGGCCTCGCTATGCGTCGGGCTCGGCATGGCGGAGGTGCTGCTGGCGCGACACGTGCTGATCCCAAGCTTCGCCGAGCTCGAGCGCGCCGACGCCCGCACGGCCATGCGTCGCATCGACTATGCACTTGAATTGACGCTCGAGCGGCTGCAGCTGTCGGCCACCGACTGGGGCAACTGGGCAGATACGTACCGCTTCGTCCGGGACCACAACGCCGATTACGTGAGCGCGAACCTCACCGACGGTGCCCTGCGGGAGCTCAATGTCAACGCGTTCGCGGTGGTCGACGGCGACGGCAACATCGTCGAGTCCCGTGAGCTCGATCTGGCACATGCCGACCGGCCGATGCCTCTCGATCTCTTGAGCGGCAAGGCCCTGCCGCGCGATTTTCCGTGGCGGACAAATCTGCACGATGGCCGGCCGACGCAAGGCCTGGTGCGTACCAATCGTGGAATCCTGATGCTCGCCGCGGCGCCGGTGCTCGACGGCAAGGGCGGCGGACCCTCGCGCGGGATGGTGCTGATGGGTCGCTTGTTCTCCAATTCCGAGGTCATGCGCCTGGGCGCGCGCGCGCAGGCCAGCTTGCAGATGCTGCCAGCCGTGGCCGGAGCTCCTGGCGAGGAGCTGATCGAGACCGATCGGGTGACCGAGGTCTATCGGTCCTTCCGGGATCTTTACGGCCACCCGCTGATGCGCCTCCGTGTCGACGTGCCGCGAGAGATCACCGCGCGCGGGCGCTCCGCGGTTGCTGCGCTCTCGCTCAGCCTCCTGCTTGCCGCCACTTTCGTGCTTGCCCTGCTGATCGTCGCGCTCAATCGGCTGGTCTTGAACCCGCTCGCACACCTCACGCGGCACGCCATCGCCATCGGCGAGGACAAGGACCTGACGGCCCGGATCGCCTCCCGCAGCCGCGACGAGATCGGCACGCTCGCCCGCGAGCTCGATCGCATGGTCGAGCGGCTTGCCGATTCGCGCTGCCGCCTGGTCGATCAATCCTTCGAGGCCGGTTTCGCCGAGCTCGCCAAGGGTGTCCTGCACAATCTCGGCAATGCGATGACGCCGCTCGGCGTGCGGCTCGCAAGGCTCGGCGAGCGCTTGCGTGAGGCACCCGCCGAGGATGCAGTGGAGGCCGTCGCGGAGCTCGAGCGCCCGTCGGCGGATGCCGCCCGCCGCGCCGACGTCGAGCAGTTCGTGCGCATGGCATGCCGCGAGCTCGCCCGCACCGTGACTGCGGCACGAGAGGACCTGGACGTGATGAGCCGTCAGGCTTCGGTCGTGCAGAGCGCGCTTGCCGAGCAGACCCGCGCCGCTCGCAACACCCACGTGATCGAGCCGGTGCGTTTGATCGATCTGGTCCTGCAGTCGCTCGAGATCGTTCCGGATGACTGCCGCCAGCGGCTGCAGGTCGAGACCGACGAGTCGCTGCGCCAGATCGGCGTCGTGCGGGTTGCGCGCACCATCCTGCGGCTCATCTTGCAGAACATCATCATCAACGCCTCCGATGCCGTTCGAGATGCGGCGAAGGACCGCGGCAGGCTGCGCATCTTCGCGCACCTCCTCCGCGACCAGGACGGCGAGCAGCTGCAGCTGACCTGTCAGGACGATGGCATCGGGATCGCAGAGGATCACCTGGACCGCATCTTCGAGAAGAACTTCTCCACCAAATCGAAGGAGACGAACTCCGGCATCGGGCTGCATTGGTGCGCCAATGTGATCGGCGCACTGGGCGGACGGATCTGGGCCACGAGCGATGGCCGCGGACACGGCGCCTCGATCCACCTGGTCGTGCCCCTCGAGGTGCGCAAGGTGCGCCTGCTTGCCGGAGCTGCATGAGGTTTGCCATGGCGCAGCAGGGACAACGCTTGATACGGGTGCTCATCGTCGACGACGAGCCCGCGGTGCGCGATGCGTACCGGGAGATACTGACCGAGAACGACGTGACGCGTGAGATCGCTGCATTTCGCGAGCTGCGAAGCAAGCTGTTCAGCAAGTCCTCCGGCGAGGCCGCGGCCGTGCGGGCCGCCAGCCGGTCTGCGCAGTTCGAGGTCGTCTTCTGCGACCAGGCCGAGGCGGCCGTGGCGGCGGTTCAACAGTCCCGCCAGCAGGGCCGCCCGTTCGCCGTGGTGTTTCTCGACATGCGTATGCCCCCCGGGCGCGACGGAGCCTGGGCGGCCGCCCGCATCCGCGAGAGCGATCCAGAGATCGAGATCGTCGTGTGTACTGCGTATTCGGATGCCGACCCGGGGGAGATGGGCGGAGTCGTCCCACCGGAGGACAAGCTCTCCTATCTGCAGAAGCCGTTTCACCCGCACGAGGTGCGGCAGATGGCGCTCGCGCTCGGCAGCAAGTGGCGCGCCGAGCGTCGCATCGTGAAGCTCGCATACTTCGATACCCTGACAGGCCTGCCCAATCGCGAGCAGGCGCGCAAGCGGCTGCTCGGGGCGGTCGAGGCGGCCCGCGATCACGCGCGCATGCTGGCCGTGCTGTATCTTGACCTGGATAACTTCAAGCGCGTGAACGATACACTCGGCCACGCCGTGGGCGATCAGCTGCTGTGCGTCGTCGCCGAACGGCTGCGCACTGCGCTCTTGCGTGGCGTCACCGAAACCGGCGAGCCCCTCGGGGCGCGCCCCGGCGATCTTGCACGACTGGGTGGGGATGAGTTCCTCCTGATGCTGCCCAATCTGAAGAGCCCGGCGGATGCGGCGGCGACGGCCGAGCGTGTGATCCGCACGTTACGCGAGCCGATGCAGTTCGAGCGCAACTCGCTCGTCGTGACCCCGAGCGTCGGGATCGCGATCTATCCGCGCGATGGGGGCGACGGCGAGACGCTGCTGCGCAATGCCGACCTTGCGATGTATTTCGCCAAGCGCAAGGCACCGGGCACCCACGCCTTCTACGACGCAACGATGAATGCGACGGCGCTGCACCGCTTCACGATGGAGGAGCGCCTGCGCGGGGCCCTTGCGCGCAACGAGTTCTCGCTGGACTATCAACCGCAGTTCGACGTTCGCAGCGGTGCGCTCTCGGGCATGGAGGCGCTGCTGCGCTGGACCGACGAGCAGCTCGGTGCCGTGCCGGCATCGGAGTTCGTGCCGATCGCAGAGGATACCGGACTGATCGTTCCCATCGGGGAGTGGGCGCTGCGCACGGCATGCCGCCAGGCGAAGGCCTGGAACGATGCGGGACTTCCGATCGGCAAGATTGCGGTCAATGTGGCCGGCAGCCAGTTCTCGCTCGCCGAGTTTCCCGCCCGGGTCGCCGCGATCCTGCGCGACACCGCGCTCGATCCCTCGATGCTGGAGCTCGAGATCACCGAGTCGGTGATCATGGGCGATGAGAAGTGGGCCGAGAGCGCCCTGGGTGAGCTCAAGCGGCTCGGCGTCTGGATCGCAATCGACGATTTCGGGACCGGCTACTCGAGCCTGGGAAGGCTGCGGAGGTTTCCGGTCGATCGACTGAAGATCGACCAGTCGTTCGTCGCGAGCATCAACGAGGGCAGCAACGAGGGCAGCAACGATCGTGCGATCGCGGCGGCGATCATCGCGATCTCGCGCTCCCTCAACATCCAAGTGACCGCCGAAGGCGTCGAGAGCTTCCCGCAGCTCACATTCCTTCAGGAGCACGACTGCGACGATGCGCAGGGCTTTCTGCTCAGCAAGGCAATTCCCGCCAAGGAGGCCGGCGAGCTGCTGCGCAAGGTCGGCGAGGTGCGCGATGCATCGCGCACGCAGAAGCTCAAGGCACTCATGCGCTGATGGGACGCGACAGCCGCGCGCCGCTCATGAGATGACCCCGGCCGCGGCCTCATCCGCCTGAATCGTCCTGCCGGCGACCGCCAGGTGCCACGCGGCCCAGAAGCCGGTCGGCGCCAGAAGAAGCATCGCCCAGCGCAGCGACTCGGCGCCTGCTCCAAAGTCGCGTGCGAACCAGTCGCTGAGTCCCCCGACCAGCTGCGGGGCAAATACCAGGTTGCCCACGTTCGCGGCAAACAGCAGCAGCGCGCCGGTCGTGGCGCGCATCTGCGATGGAACGACATTGAGCAGCAGCCCGAGAATCGGCCCGATGTAGAAGTACACCGCCGGCACGAATATCCACAGCAGCACGGTTGCGGCCCGATCCGATCCGACCCATACCAGGGCAATCGACGGAAGCGTCGTGAGTGCGGTGACCCAGGTGAGAAGCCGCGTGATGTGGGTGGCATCGGCCGCGGCTCGCCCGGTCATGAGCCAGCTCGCGAGCACTGTCCCCGCGGTGCCGGCGATGAGGTGCATCGGACCCAAAAGATCACCGGCCTGAGCCACCGTCAGATGATGGCTGCGAACCAGGAAAGTCGGCATCCACCACATGAGCCCCCAGCTCCAGAACGTGGCCACGGACCCACCGAGGATGAGGTGCAGGGCCGAGCGGCGCCGGAAGATGTACAGAGCGGTATCAGCCACCGTCCGGAGGTAGCCGCCGGATCCGACCGTACCTTCTCCGGCAACGGCATCGCTTGCGCCGCGCCGCGGCTCGCGCACGGTCGCCCATAGAATGAGCGCGCACAGGACACCCGGAATACCGAGCGCCCGAAAGGCGCCCCGCCACCCGAAAACTGCTGCGATATCGCCCGTGACGGAGGATCCGAGCCATGCACCCAGGGGCGCGCCAAGGGCGAAGACCGTCAGCGCCATGGGGCGCCGTTGGGCGGGAAACTCGTCCGCCAGAATGGACGATGAAGGCGGCGTACCCCCCGCCTCGCCGATTCCCACCCCGATGCGGCCGGTGAGCAGCTGCCAGTAGTTGTGCGCGAACCCGCAGAGCGCCGTCATCGCGGACCAGACCGCAAGCGACACCGCGAGGATGTTGCGGCGATTGCCGCGATCGGCCAGCACGGCGATCGGGATGCCGATCGTGACGTAGACGAGCGCCAGTGCAACGCCCGTCAGAAAGGCGATCCCGCTATCCGAGAGATGCAGCTCCAGCCGAATCGGCTCGATCAAGGTCGAGACGGAGAATCGGTCGGCGATGTTGAGTCCATAGACGAGCGTTAGCAGCCCAAGAACATACCAGCGACGAGCCCACGAGCCGCTGCCGGCGGCATGCGGCTTGGGTGTGCTACCGAGCTCGGTAAGCACCTGGCGTGGAATCACAATGAGGGGCCGTAATGGGCTCGATTGTCCGAACGCGGCGCGACATGAGTGCTCGAGTATGCACTCCCGTCCCCGGCGAAGTCACGCCGCGCGGAACTGTACAGGGATGTATACTCCCGCTACGGCCAGCACCCGCCCGAACCCGAACTCCTCCAGTGCACTTTTCCGCCCTTACGCTTGCGCGCAATGCGCTCTCCCACCACGAGAGTTGGCCGCAGCTGTGGCGCAGCCCGGCACCCCGATCGAGCTACGATGTGATCATCGTAGGTGGGGGCGGCCACGGTCTTGCCACCGCCTACTACCTCGCCAAGGAGCACGGGATCTGCAATGTTGCCGTGCTCGAGAAGGGATGGCTGGGAGGGGGCAACACCGGCCGCAACACGACGGTCGTGCGCTCGAACTACTTCTATCCGCAGAGCGCGCGCTTCTACGATTTCTCGCTGCGCCTCTACGAGGGCCTCTCCCGCGAGCTCGGGTTCAACATCATGCTGAGCCAGCGCGGCATCATCAACCTCGCACACAGCCCCCATCAGGTGGAGCTGCTTGCGCGCTGGGCGAATGCCTTGCAGCTCAATGGCGTCGATGGGGAGCTCCTGAGCGCCGCAGCGGTGCGGGAGCGGCTGCCGCTTCTGAACGCCGCGCCTGGCGCACGCTACCCGGTTGCGGGCGGACTGCTGCAGCGCCGCGGCGGCATTGCGCGCCACGATGCGGTCGCGTGGGGCTATGCGCGTGCCGCCGACCAGCGCGGTGTGGACATCATCCAGGAGTGCGAGGTCCTGGGGTTCCTGCGTGAAGGGGACCGCGTGGTCGGTGTCGAGACCTCTCGCGGATGCATCCGGGCCCCCAAGGTGGCTCTCGCGGTTGCCGGCCACAGCAGCGTGCTTGCGCAGAAGGCCGGGTTCCGGCTACCGGTCACGAGCTATGCGCTGCAGGCCTTCGTGACCGAGCCTCTGAAGCCGGTCCTCGACTGCGTCGTGCTCTCTCTCGCCACGGGAACGTACCTGAGCCAGTCCGACAAGGGAGAGCTGGTCGTCGGCGGCGGCCTGGATCTGTACCCCTCCTACGCCCAGCGCGGCAATCTTCCTACGCTCCAGGGCGTGATCGCGGGCCTTCTGGAGCTCTTCCCCTGCTTCAGTCGTTTGCGGCTGCTCAGGCAGTGGGCGGGCGTGGTGGACGTGGTCCACGATTCCACGCCGATCATCGACAAGACTCCAGCACGCGGCCTCTACATCAACTGCGGCTGGGGAACGGGGGGCTTCAAGGCCATTCCGGGCGGAGGCTTCGTGTTCGCCCATCTGCTGGCGACGGATCGCTCTCACCCTCTGGCGGAGCCTTTCTCGTTGCGCCGCTTCGCCACGGGGGCTCTCATCGACGAAGCCGCCGCGGCGGGCATCTCGCACTGAAGGCGGCCCCCGTGCTACGCATTCGCTGTCCTTGGTGCGGGGATCGGGACGAGCCCGAGTTTCGCTGGGGCGGCGAGGTTCCCATCGTGCGACCCGGCCCGCCCCGCCAGGTCTCCGAGGCGCAGTGGGCGGAGTATCTCTTCATGCGCGACAACCCGAAGGGCTGGGTCCGCGAACGCTGGGTGCATGCGCTGGGCTGCCGCCAATGGTTCATCGCCGTGCGCAACACCGTCACGCACGAGATTCGCTCGACCCGCCGCATCGGCGATCCGTTGCCGGAGCTCGATGGATGAGCGGCGGCCCCGGGCGCCTGCCCACCGGCGGCAGCATCGATCGTGACCGGCCGCTGTGGTTCCTATTCGACGGCAAGCGCTACCAGGGCTTCGCCGGCGATACGCTCGCCTCCGCGCTGCTCGCAAACGGCGTGCGCATAGTGGGCCGCAGCTTCAAATGGCACCGCCCCCGCGGGATCCTCGCCAGTGGCTGCGAGGAGCCCAATGCGATCGTGGACATCGGCCAGGCCGACCGCCCCACTCCGAATCTGAAGGCCACTCAGATCGAGCTCTTCGACGGGCTCCGAGCGCGCAGCGTCAATTGCTGGCCCAGCGCCCGCTTCGATGTCTTCGGGCTGCTCGACCTGCTCTCACGCTTCACGCCCGCAGGCTTCTACTACAAGACTTTCATGTGGCCGCGGTGGCACTGGTTCGAGCCCGCAATCCGCCGGGCGGCGGGCCTCGGTCGGGCGCCCCGCCTGGCAGACCCCGACCGTTACGATGAGCGGCACGAGCACTGCGACGTGCTGGTGATCGGTGCAGGACCTGCCGGGCTCGCTGCGGCTCTCGCGGCGATGCGCGCCGGTGCACGCGTGCTGCTCGCCGAGGAGCGGGCCACGCTGGGCGGCGCGCTGTGCTGGGAGGAGCAGCACATCGACGATCGGGCGGCTCTCGATTGGGTGCGCGATGCCGCCGCCGAGCTGCGCTCCTCTCCCAGCGCGCGCGTGCTCACGGGCACGACGGCCTTCGGCGCCTACGATCACCAGCTCATTGCGCTGCGTGAGAGTCGGCCGCGGGGATCCCCTGCGAGCGCGCGCGAGCGTCTGTGGCACATCCGAGCCCGCGCGGTCATCCTCGCAACCGGCGCGATCGAGCGTCCGCTCGTATTTCCCGGAAACGATCTGCCGGGTGTCATGCTGTGCTCCGCTGCCTTGAGCTATGTCGTTCAATATGCGGTGCGGCCGGGCGAGCGCGCGGTGCTCGTCACCTGCTGCGACTCTGCGTACCTGGCAGCCGAGGCATTGCGCGCGCGCGGCATCACGATTGCCGCCATCATCGATCAGCGAAGCGATCCCGGTCCGGTGGCTGCCGCCGCGCAGGCTTGCAATATCCCGATCCTGAGCGGTCACGCGGTGGCGAGCGTGTACGGGTCGCGGTCCATTCGCGCGGTGGAATGCCGTCCCCTCGCACCCGGAGCGAGGAGCTTCGCCGCTGGCGCCCCGCGGCGCTTCCGGTGCGATCTGCTGTGCGTCTCGGGCGGGTGGACGCCGACCGCGCATCTTTTCTCGCAGTCGCGCGGCCGCCTGCGCTACGCACCCGAGCTCGCGGCGTGGGTGCCGGAGCAATCCTCAGCGCCGGCCGGGTTGCGCTGCGCGGGTGCGGTGTCGGGGTCGCTCTCGCTCGATGAGTGCCTGTCCGACGGCTTCGCTGCGGGTCGAGCCGCCGCGCAGGCCAGCGGCGCGACGGGCCGCAGCGGCGCGATCCCGCGGGCCCCCGCCCAACCCGTGCGTGTCTCAGCGTTCTGGTCTTCGCCGCCGCGCGGGCGCAAGCGTGCCTGGGTCGACCTGCAGAATGACGTGACGCGCGCGGATCTTCAGCTCGCCGTCCGCGAGAATCTGCGTTCCATCGAGCACATCAAGCGCTACACGACGGCCGGAATGGCGGTGGATCAGGGCAAGACGAGCAACATGAACGCCCTCGGCCTGATTGCCGATCTGACCGAGCGCAGCGTCGCAGAGCTCGGCACGACGACCTTTCGTCCACCCTACGACCCGGTGACGCTTGGAGCGCTCGCGGGGCGCAGACTCGGTGCCTTCTATCACCCTCTGCGCCGGACGCCCGTGGATCGCTGGCATGCCGAGCATGGGGCCGTGCTGCAGGACTTCGGAGGCTGGCTTCGCCCCGCGTGGTATGCGCGCGAGAGTCGCTCCAGGGAGGAATGCATTCGGCTCGAGAAGCGAGCCGCGCGCACCAGGGTGAGCCTTTTCGACGGCTCGCCGCTCGGAAAGATCGAGGTTCGCGGACCGGATGCCGCCGTCTTCCTCAATCGCATGTACTACAACGAGATGCGCTCGCTTGCGCCGGGTCGGGTGCGTTACGGGGTAATGCTGAGCGAGCACGGCATCGTCATCGACGACGGTGTGTGCATGCGCCTGGGCGAGGAGCACTTCCTGGTCAGCACGACGAGCGGGGCTGCCGGGCGGATCTTTGCCACCTTCGAGGACTGGTTGCAGTGCGAATGGCCGGATCTGGAGGTGCTCGTCACGAATGTCACACCGGCCTGGGGCAACATCGCGGTGGCCGGCCCGCAAGCTCGAGAGCTGATCCAGCGACTCGGGACCGATATCGATCTTGCCGGGCAGGCATTTGCCCATCTGAGCGTACGCACGGGGACACTCTGCGCCGTCCCGGTGCGCATTGCGCGCGTGGGATTCACGGGTGAGCTTTCCTTCGAGATCAATATCGCGGCTGGCTTTACCGCGGCGTTGTGGGAAGAGCTGATGAGACAGGGTCATGGGCTCGATGTCGCGCCGATCGGCGTGGATGCCCTGCAGGAGCTGCGCACCGAGAAAGGCTTCCTGCACGTCGGCACCGACACGGACGGCTGCACGCTTCCTGCGGACATCGGCATGGGCGCGGTCCTATCGAGAAAGACCGACGATTTCGTGGGCCGCCGCTCGCTCGAGCGCACCGATGCCCGGCGCACCGATCGTCTGCACTTCGTCGGCCTTGCAAGTGAGGATCCCCGCCTTGTGCTGCCCATCGGCGCGCACGTCCTGGCGAATGCGAGCTCCCCGACCGAGAGTCATGGCTATGTCACTTCAAGCTGCCACAGCGAGGCGCTCGGGCGAAGCGTTGCGCTGGGTCTGGTCTCAGGTGGCCGCAGCCGCCTGGGCCAATCGGTTGCGATCTTCTCACAAGGTGAGATCTACCCGGCGCGCATCGTGGCACCGGCAGCATACGACCCCGAAGGAGCGCGGGCGCATGCTTGAGCACGGACGCATGCTCGAGCACCGGCACCCGCTCGATCAGCTGGCCGCTCCGCAGCTGCGCTCGGGTCCCGAGCTGCGCCTCGTGCCGGTCACCAGGCGAGGACTGCTGCTGATCCAGGCGCGATCGGCCGGCAGCTCGATCGAAAGCATCCTGCATCGAACCCTCGGGCTGCAACTGCCGGCGCCTCTGAAAACAGAGCGCGGCGAGCATGCCGCGATCCTCTGGCTCGGTCCGCGAGAGTGGCTGCTCGAGCTGCCTCGCGCGGCGACCCTTTCTGCCTACACCCACCTGCAGGAATGCTTCGCACGATCACGCGCCTCATCGCCGGGAGAAAGCTCCGCTCCCCTCGGCGGCGTGATCGACGTGAGCGATGCGTTTGCAGGGATCGACGTGAGCGGCACGCGTGCGGTGGATGTTCTCAAGAGTGGATGCAGCCTGGATCTGGAACCGCAGTCCTTTGCCGTGGGCGACACCGCTCGAACGGCCCTTGCAGAGGTGCCCGCGATTCTCTGGAGGCTGACCGAGACTCCTGGGCCCGGCCTCTATCGATGCTGGGTCGAGCGCGGCTTCGCCACCCATCTGGCCCACTGGCTCGCCGAGGCTCCGGCCGGATGGTAAAGCGCGTGCGAGCGGAGTGGCTCGAGCTGGCTCGCGAGGCGCTCATTCACGGTGGCGCCGACGCCGTCAGCATCCAGGGCTTGTCGCGCACCCTTCATGTGACCCGCGGTGGGTTTTACGGCTACTTCGGCAGCCGTGCCGCGTTGCTTCGGCAGTTGCTCGAGGACTGGCGCCGAATGAATACCCAGGCACTGCGGCGGATCGCCGCGCGCGACCGCCACGATGGCCCTCGCCAGTTTCGTGAGCTCGTGCGCATGTGGGTCGAGGACGAGGATTATCGGCCCGATTACGACGCCGCGATCCGTGACTGGGCGCGCCGCTCGAGCGAGGTGGCCCGCACGGTGCGCCGCGTGGATGCCGAGCGCATTCGCCTCATCACGCGCATCTTCCGCAATCTCGGCTACCGGGCGCCCGAAGCTCACATCCGCGCACGCATCACCTACTACCACCAGGTCGGCTACTACGCGCTCGCCATCCGTGAAAGCCGCCCCACGCGCAGGCGACTGAGTCCCGCTTACACGCGCGTGCTGGCCGGTGCGCGGTGATGTCGATCGGCTGATATCATGCCCGCGATGTCCAACCGCCGCATTTCCCTCGCCTTCACAGGCGCCTCCGGCATGCAGTACGGGCTGCGCTTGCTGCAATACCTGCTGGCGGCGCAGATGGACGTCTACCTGATGGTCTCGAAGGCCGCACGCTCGGTCCTCGCGTGGGAGCTCGACGTTCGGCTTCCCAAGCACGGCAAGGCGGTCGCCAGTTACTTCGCCGGCCAGTTCGGGGCCCGGACAGACCAGTTGCATGTATTCGGCGAGCAGGAGTGGAGCGCGCCGGTTGCGAGCGGCTCGGGTGCCCCGCACGCCATGGTCGTGTGTCCGTGCAGCATGGGAACGCTGTCTGCGATCGCCGTGGGCAGCAGCCACAACCTCATCACCCGCGCAGCCGACGTGGTGCTGAAAGAGCATCGCCGCCTGATCCTCGTGCCCCGCGAGACTCCCTTCTCGCTCATCCATCTGCGCAACATGATGACCCTGGCGGAGCTGGGCGCAGTCGTCCTGCCTGCCAACCCGGGCTTCTATCATCGCCCGACGAGTGTTCAGCAGGTCATCGATTTCATCGTCGCGCGGGTGCTCGATCAGCTGGACATTGCGCACGATCTGGGCGTGCGCTGGGGTGGACCGGAGGGGATGAACGACGGCGACGGCGATGCCGATGCGGAGGGATGACTCGCCCCTCTACGGTTGGCAGATCATGGTCGCGGCGGTGGTGGGAAGCGCACTGAGTCCTGCAACTCTGGTCAACGTGCCGTTCAGCCTGTTCGTCACCGAGCTACAGCGCACCTTCGGCTGGTCGCGCTCCGCAGTCACCGCCGGACAAAGTGTCTTTCTCGCCTTGCTCGTGGTCTCGCTACCCATGGCGGGCAAGCTCGTCGACCGGGCGGGCGCCCGGCGAGTGGCAATCCCATCGATCGTGCTCTACGGCACCGCGCTGGCATCACTGTCTCTGCTTCACGGCTCGCCCTCCCAGTACTATCTGATGTACGGACTGATCGCCGTGCTGGGCGCGGGTGCCCAGAGCCTCACCTTCATCAGAGTGATCAGCGCGTGGTTCGATCGTCAGCGCGGACTTGTGATCGGAATCTGCATGGCGGGCTTCGGCCTGGGCTACGCGATCGTGCCGCTCATCACCCAAGCGCTCATCGCGCGCTGGGGATGGCGCTGCGCGTACGCGGGTCTGGGTGCACTCGCACTCGCCGGCCCATTGCCCGTCATGGTGCTGCTGTTGCACGATGCACCGCCCCAGAGCGGCCCGCAGGTGAGCAGGCGTCCAAGCACATCGGAGGCCGCCTCTGCCGAGGCCCACGGCCACGGCAGCACTCTCGCACAGGCTGCCCGGTCGCTTGACCTCTGGCTTCTGGCGGCGAGCTTCCTCCTCATGTCTTTCGCCCTGAACAGCGTGCAGTCGCAAATCGTGCCCTTGCTCACCGACAGAGGCATGGCCGCGGGCACCGCCGCCCTGATGCTCTCGGCTATCGGAGTGGGCTCATTTCCCGGACGGCTCATCATCGGCTTCACGATGGACCGGCTCTTCGCGCCCTGGGTGGCGCTCGGCTGCTACGCTGCCGCGACCATCGCCGTGATCGGATTGCTGGACCATCCTGCTGCTTCAGCCGTGTTCGCGTGCGCGGTCGCCGTGGGGATCGGACTCGGCGCCGAGAATGATGTGCTCGGATATCTCGCCGGCCGATATTTTGGCTTGCGTTCCCTGGGGCAGATCTACGGCGCGCTGCTCAGCGTCTATCTGGTCGGCGCCGCGCTGGGCGCCTACGTCAGCGCACGAATTCACGATGCAACGGGCTCGTACGACGGCGCGTTGCGTCTGGACACCCTGGCCATGCTCGCCGCGAGCGGTCTGCTGCTGCCATTGCGCCGTTACGATCGTGGAGAATCTACGCCATGAGAGAGCTCATCGAACGACTCGCCGCCGCGGGCGAGCTGCTGGTGGTCAACGAGCAGGTGGATCAGCGGTACGAGCTCGCAGCCGTCACCAAGAGGATCCAGGCTGCAAGCGAGAAGGCGGTCCTGTTCAAGAACGTCGCAGGCACGAGCCTTCCGGTCGTGAGCAACCTCTATGGCAGCCATCGCAGGCTTTGCGAGCTCATCGGGGCTTCCTCGGATGCGTTCTGCCCCGTGTGGCTCGCAGCGTTGCGCGCCCCGCTTGCGCACCCGATCTACGAGCCCGGTGCCGCCCAGACCGACCTCCTCGAATGTGCGCTGAGTGAGCTGCCGCTGATCACGTATCACGAGAAGGACGCCGGACCATATTTCACCTCGGCGATCTTTCTCGCTCAGGAACCCGACACGCGCGTGCCGAATTTGTCGTTCCATCGCTCGATGTACGTGAGCGATCGGGAGCTGCGAGTGCGCCTGGGCTCCTCCCACGACCTGGCCCGGTATCAAAAGAAGGCGGAGCAGCGCGGCGAGGCGCTCGAGGCCGCGTTGCTCATCGGCGTCGCACCGGAGATCTTCCTTTCGGCCTGCTACTCACTGCCGTACGAGGCGGACGAGCTGGAGCTCGCCTCGAAACTGAGGGGCGGACCGATCCCGATGCGACCCTGCAAGCGCATCGGCCTGTCCGTGCCCGCCTCGGCGGAGATCGTGGTCGAAGGTCGGTTCCTGCCGAACGTGCGCCGTCCCGAGGGACCCTTCGGCGAGTTCATGGGCGCCTATGTGCCGGTCGGCGAAAACCACGTGTTCGAAGTGCTCGCGGTCACTCGACGGGCCGATGCCTGCTTCCACTCTCTCATCTGCGGCTCGCCGGAGGACCTGCGGCCGCTCGAGGCGCTCACCGCAGCGCGTGTCTACGAGCACGTCAGCCGGGTGGTGCGCGGCGTGCTCGATGTCTCGACGCGGCCGAACTGCATGATCACCATCCTCAAGATCAAGCAGGAATACGAAGGACATGGCAAGCACGCGCTGCTGGCGGCGCTGGGCTCGAACATGGACTTCAACAAGGTGTGCATGGTCGTGGACCAGGACGTGGACATCTATGACCTGAACGATGTGATGTGGGCATATCTCACGCGTGGACCCGCCGATCAGCGCGCGATGGTCCTGGAGCGGATTCCGGGCTTCTATCGCGACGAGATGAAGGACCACTGGGGCCGGCTCGCGATCGATGCAACGATGCCCTGGGGACGCTTCGCGGAGTTCGAGCGCAAGCGTATCCCCGGAGAGGACGCGGTCGATCTCGACCGCTATCTCGGCCGGCAGACTCGGAGGTAGGACCCGTCGCTCCGGCGCATCGGGAGCGCCCGGCCTCCCGGGCGCTCCTTCGGCGGGTCAATGGAACTTGTAGCTGACATCCAGCCCGTAGGTGCGCGGCTGATTGACGAGGTAGCGTGCATAGGCCGCCATCTGCAGGTCGATCTGCGGCTGCGGGTCGAGCAACGCCTCTTTGTTGGTCAGGTTGTTGATGAAGAAGCTTGCATTCCAGTTGTCCCCGGTCGGCCCGAAATGCAGATTGAGGAGGCCGTACGAGGGCAGATGCACCAGGTAGCTGTTGATGTTCAAGAGGGTGATCGTCTCGCCGTAGGGTGCATCGGTGCGGGTGCCGACGTAGTCACCCTCGAGGGTTCCCACCAGGGAGACGTTGGCAGTGACCTCGTGCTTCCAGTGCAGAACGGCCGATGCCGTGAAGTCAGGGATGTCCGGAACGCTATAGCCCTCGGGGTATCCCGTGATCGGGCTGGCGGCGGTGAACTCCGCGTTCGTGTAGCCGGCGTTGACCGATAGATCCCACTCGGGCCCGAGCAGCGCCTGCAACTCTCCCTCGACCCCATAGATGCGCGCATCGGCGCCGTTGGCCGTGATGCCGAAACCGGCGAGGTTGGTTGCGATCTGCGGGTTGGTCCAGCGCTCGTAGTAGCCCGAGATATCGAGGGTCAGCCGCCGATCGAGCAGCGTCGCCTTCTCGCCGACCTCGAAGTTCCACACCGAGTCGGAGCTGAAGGTCGAGGGAGCCTGCAGCAGCACGCCTGCTTCGCACGCGCTGATCGGGATCAGCAGCAGCTTGCCCTGGAGCGAGCACTCATTGGCCACGAGCACTGCGTTCGAGCCGCCCAGAGGCTGGACCGGGATTGGCTGATTGACACCGCCCAGCCGAAATCCCTTGGACGCGGTGGCGTACACCATCAGATCCTTGCTGAACTCGTAGCGCAGATCGAACTTGGGATCCGTGCCGCTCGCGCCTTGGGAGGCATAGGTGTTGTACGGGACGGCATTGCCCTCGGCGCCGTACACCGTGAAGGCGCCCCACTCGGTGTTGCTCTGGCCGAGACTGTAGTGGTAATGCCGCAGCCCGACGGTCGCCGTGAACTGATCGATGGGCTGCCAGGAGAGCTGGCCGAACTCCGCATTCTGGGTGATCACCTGCGGCTGGTAGTCGACGTAGAGATTCGGACCGCCCAGAATCGGGCCGGCCTCCGGGTTGATCGCCCACTCGTCCCAGTCGGAATCGAGGTTCTGATAGAAGTAGCCGACGAGCCACTGCAGCGGGCCCGTGCCGTTCGACGTAAGGCGCAGCTCCTGGGTGAACTGCGAAGTGGCATCGCGCTCCTCGACACCCGGTGCGCTCGGTCCGGGGCCGGAGGGCCCCATGCCGCCGGCGGCCGCGTCGTACACCGGAATACCCACCGCCGCCGCGTTCTCCTCGGTGGCGTCCTGCGAGATGTACAGCTCGTGATGCCAGTTGCCGGTGGCCGAGGTGATCGTGAAGGGCTCGAGCTGATACTCGATCTTCAAGGAGGTGATCGTGATGTTGTCGGTCTGGGGCTCCGGCGTATCGTAGATTTCCCAGTGCGCGTTGATGGCCGGCACGGTGGGATGCGTGGGATCGTCATTCACATCCACCGCGCTCGGTGCGCCCTGCTGCGAGCTCTGCCACATCACCGACGGGGTGATCGAGAGCGCATCGGTGGGCTTCCACAGGATCTCCGTGCGCACGGAGTCCACCTCGGTGGTGTTGGCCCCGTTGATGGTCTCCTGCAGCGGCGCCGTATAGAAGTTGGCCGGGCGGAAAACGCTCGGAAATGCACCGGAATCGACCCCGACCGCACCGTCCTGGATGACAAGGCGCTTGATCCAGCCGCTGTCGTCGGTGATCGAGCCGACGATGCGCACCGCGAGCGTGTCGCCGATCGGCAGATTCACCATCCCTCGCTCGGCGTGATTGATGCCGCCGCCCGACCCGGTATCGGAGAATATCGTCTCGCCAGAGGCAGCGAACGTACCGAGCTGCGGGGCATTGGGCACGAATTTGACCGTGCCTCCCATGGAGCTCGATCCATACAGCGTGCCCTGAGGACCGCGCAGGACCTCCACGCGATTGAGGTCGTAGAGGTCCGGATCGATGAGAACCTTGCCGACCTGCGCGGCAGCGGGCGATGACAGGGGTGTCTCATCGAGATACAGACCCACCTGGGAGGTGTTGCCGCCGGCGGAGTTCAGGCCGCGCATCTCGAACTCCGTCTGTCCGGGTCCGGCGGTGCGCATGGATATCCCCGGCACCGACTGCGCCAGGGTGTCGAAATCCACCACGCCACGCGCGGCGATATCCTCGGCGGAAACCGCCGTGATGCTCGCAGCGGTCGTCTGAACGGTCGTCGTGCGCTTGGTCGCCGTGACCACCACTTCCTGGATCTGATCACCCGATGCGGCGCTTTGCGCGTCGGCGTAGGCGCTTGCGACCAATGCCGCACCCACTGCGATGGCGACCGCCTGCGGGAGGCCGGCTCTGGCTGTTCTCGAACTCATGCTGCGAACCCCGTGTGAATGTTGTCGCTTGTATGGGCACGGCTCCCCGAGGGACCGGCGCTATTGCGTGAGTATACATATACATGCGAGCCAACGTATGTTCGTTATGGTTGTCGTAAACCCGCCACAGCTGGTGAGAACCGACAGCGGCCTGTCGTATTCAGTGCACCCCTCAGGCGGGCGCGGCTTGCGCCGCCGCGCTCGTCACTCCCAGCACCCCCGCGACATTCAGGCTATCCACCATCGAGGACGGCACGAGGATGGTCGATCCGCGCTCCTTGGTCGTCTCGTAGATGATGTTCATCGCGCGCAGCTGCAAGGCGACGGGATTGTGCCCATAGGTATTGGCAGCCGCGAGGAACTTGCGGGCAATCTCCTCCTCGGCCGAGCCGAGGATCACCCGCGCCGCCTTCTCGCGCTCTGCCTGCGCCTGACGACTCATCGCATCCTGCAACTGGGCGGGGATGGCCACATCGCGGATCTCCACGGAGACCGCGGCGACCCCCCACTCGGCAGTCTTGCGGCCGATCTCCTCCTTCAGCTGCTGATCGGCCGCCTTGCGCTCGGACAGCAACGCACTGAGTGGCGAGGAGCCGATCATCTCGCGCAGCGAGGTCTGCGCCACACGCAGGATCGCCTGGCGGTAATCCGCAATCTCGAGCGCCGCGCGCTCGGCGTCGTGAACCTGCCAGAAGAGGATTGCATCGATGTTGGTGGGGACGGTGTCGCGCGTGAGGGCTTGCTCGGCGTTGAATTCCGTGGTCTGGATGCGTTGATCGATCCAGGTGGTCACGGTATCGACGAAGGGCACGATCACGAAGAGCCCGGGACCGCGGATGGCGTGCAGCTTGCCGAAGCGCAGCACCACGGCCTTTTCCCACTGCTTGGCCATGAGCAGCGCTACCGGGACGAGCGCGGCACACGCGACCAGAAGCGCCACCACGAAGAACCCATCGACCCATCGCTCCCGCACTGCGATGAGCGCGGTGGCAAGTGCCGCAAGGAGCAGCAGCACCGCAATGACCGTCGCGGGGGCGTTCTGGCCATAAGGATGATTACGCGAATAGTCGTTCATCGCCTTCTCCCTTCTTGCTTTGCGAGCTGTAGCATCTCCTGCGCAACCTCCGCCGGATCGACCCCCGCGGAGGTTGCGAGCGCCATCAACTGGTGAGCCAGCGCCTGAACCTTCTTCGCCTGCCGCGCCGTATCGAGAGCCGGGGGCCGCTCGGCCACGTAGGTACCGCGTGCTCTCAGCACGACGATCGCACCGGTTTGCTCCAGCTCGTCATACGCATGACGGACGGTGTTGAGATCCACCTTCAAACCCACCGCGAGCTGACGCATGGTGGGCAACTGCTCGCCTGGCCGCAGAGCCCCGCTGCCGATCGCGCGCAGGACTTGATCGCGGATCTGCACGTAGATGGGTACCCCGTTGCTCTCGATCCTGAGATTCAGCACACTCGCCTACTGTATGATAGTATGCATACAGTCCTACATGAGCGCTCCGTTGTCAAGCGCAAGGGACCTCGAGCGGGGCTTCAGAGGATGGCGACCCCGCTGGGCGCGGGATGACCGGTGGCGCGGCGCGACCAGGTACGACCCAGATCCTCCGACAGGTACAGGTTGCCCGCCCAATCGGCCAGAGCGACGTGTGAGTCTCTGACATCGATGCAGCCCGTATCGCATTTGCCCTCGATCCATCGCGGAATGCCATCCACCGGATGCAAAGGGCCGGGTGCATGCATCGATCTGCGATAGATGGCGCCCTGAGGTGCGAACGGATCGCTCGATGCGCTCACGAGGATGTCATCTCCGGCGAATGCCACGGCCGAGCAGTGACTCGCGTGCAATCCGTCCTGCTCGACGCTCCAGGTGTTGCCGGCATCCCGACTCACGCAAACACCTGCAGCGGCCGCGGCGATGACCCAGTCGGGACGCGTGGCATGAGCACGCACGTCGTGCACGTCGATGTCGATATCGATCGTGGGGTGCCAGGTCTCACCCCCGTCGATGGACCGTGGGATGCCACCCACGTGAACGTTGACCAGGAGCACGCGCTCATCTGCGGTTGCCGTCATGGAGCGCACGCCGAGCGGCGGCCCGAGGACCTTTCCGTCGATGAGCGCAGTGCCGGCGTACCACCGGTCTCTGCCGGGTGTCGCGTCGAATCCCAGGAGCGGCATGCAGCCGCCGCGGGAATCGATCCGCAAGACTCGCGCATCATCCGTGCCTGCGTAGATCACATCGCCGAGGCGGATGCAGCACGCAAGCTCCATGGAGCTCGTGAGAATCGGGCGCCACTGACCATCGGGTGTACCGCGGTACAAGGTTCGCCCGTCCACGATCGCCAGTGCGCCCCCGTGCGCGTCCCGCGTGAGGCCACGCACCGGGCGGCCGGCGAACTCCCGACGCAGTTCTCCCGCAGAAAGTATGAAGAGTCCTTCCCCCCAGGTTGACATCAGAACGGTGGGCGTCGTCATCACGGGATCCTCCGTGTGCAGGTCGTCAACAACTCCGATGAGCCCTCATAATAAGCAGAAGTCGCATCGAGCTGGACAGAGGAGACCGTCCCATGAGACACCGAGCCGCATCTGCACCGGCACTCGCGCTCGCTTGCGCATCTTTGCTCGCTGCCTCCATCGCAAGCTCGACCCAGCCGAGCGATTCAGCACCGGTCGCGGCGCGGGGCGATACGGTGGAGCAGCTCTACGGGTTGACCCTCCGCGACCCCTATCGGTGGATGGAGGGGCCGGGAAATACCGCCTTCGAGAGCTGGTTGAAAGCGCAAGGGGCGCTCGGCCGCTCGAGGCTCGATGCCTCGCCCGCGCTCGAGAGATGGCGCGCGCGGCTCAGTGCGGCAGGCGCGAGCACCGTGACCAACCGCTTGCAGCATCGGGTCGGCCAGCGCCTCTTCTATCTGCGGCTCGCCGCGGGCCAGCAGGGCGTGCTGCGCGTGCGGCTCGAGGATGGCACGGATAAGGTGCTGCTGGATCCCAACGCGTCGACCGGCGCGGCGCACGCCTCCATTACCGGCTTCAGCGTTTCCCCGAGCGGCAAGCGTGTGGCCGTCAACGTCGATCGCGGTGGGCAGGAGATCACCGAGATCTCGTTCTACGACGTGGACACAGGCGTCGCGCTGCCCGACCGGCTCGAACGGATCTGGGGCGAATTCCAAGCCCAGTGGCTCGCGGACACCGGTGTCTTCTACACGCAGATGGCCCCACCGGGACAGTCCGACCAGATGCTGAACATGCGCGCCCGGTATCACCGGCTAGGCACTCCGGCTGCGCAGGACGTGACGCTGGCCCAGGCGGGCGACGGGCGCAGCGTGCCGCTGCTGCCCCAGGAATTCCCCTCGATCGCCACGGACCCCTCCTCCGAGTGGGCCTTGATGATTGTCGCAGGTGCACGCCCGGAGGCGCGTGTCTGCGCCATCAGCGTGCACGAGGTGCTGCGTCCCTCTCCCCACTATCACTGCCTCGTGGACTATGCCGACCAGGTCACGGGAATCGCCTTGCAAGGCCATGAGCTATATCTGCAGTCGGTGCACAACGCGCCCAACGGGCAGCTGCTCGCACTCGATCTCTCGAGGCCCACCGCAAGTGTGGCGCACGCCCGCGTGCTCCTGGCTCAGAATCCCGAGTGGGTGTTGAGCGCGTTCACGGCGGCGCGCGATGGGTTGTACGTCAAGCGGACGCGCCAGGGCGTGGACGGCTTTCTGCGCCTGGCGGATGGCGCCGGGGCACGCGCGATCGATCTGCCTTACGAGGGCCAGGCCGCGCTCATCGACTCCGATACGCGGCGCGACGGCCTGATCTTCACGTATCAGGGTTGGACACGGCCGCGAACGCTGTACGCCTACGACCCACACACCCAGGCGCTGAGCGATCTGCAGCTGGGTGCGTCCTCGCCACGCGATTACAGCGCATTGGTTCAGACCGAGACGGCGCAAGCGCGCAGTCTCGACGGCACTCTCGTGCCCATCACCATTCTCGAGCCAGCTCACTACAAGCCGGACGGCCGGACGCTTGCGATCGTCCTGGCGTACGGGGCCTACGGCATCATGCTCGATCAGCCGAGCTTCGATCCGATGATGCTGGAGTGGGTGGCCGCGGGCCACCTGTACGTCGTGGCCGGCATTCGCGGCGGCGGCGAGAAAGGCGATGCCTGGCGGCTGGCGGGCAAGGGGATTCAGAAGCACCACAGCGTCGAGGACTTCGTCGCGGCGGCCGATGCGCTCACGTCGAAGGGCTACAGCACTCCCAAACGGATCGCGCTCTATAGCGCAAGCGCAGGCGGCATCATCGTCGGAGGAGCCATCGACCGGTTTCCGACCCATTTTGGTGCTGCGATCAGCCACGCGGGCATGCTGAATCCGACGCGCCTTGGAGCCGATACCAACGGCGCCAATCAATACGCGGAATTCGGCAATCCCAACACCCCGGAAGGATTCAAGTCCCTCTACGAGATGGATGCGTACCTGCACATCCAGCCTCACGTTGCCTATCCCGCGGTGCTGCTCGATGTGGGCCTCAACGACAACCGCGTCGCGCCGTGGAACAGCGGCAAGTACGGCGCCGCGCTCCGGGCGGCCAACTCCGGCTCGAACCCCATCCTGTTTCGGACCGATGCCGATTCCGGACATTTCGGCACGTCCTTGAGCCAGGAAGCCTCGGAGAAGGCCGACCACTACACCTTTATCGAGATGACCCTGGGAGGGTCGTAGCGGCGCTCACGTCCACTCTGCGGCTCTTTCGGGGCTTTGCCGCCCTGGATCACGGCAGAAATCCGCGGGGTTAGAAATTGGTGAGTCTCAGTAGGCCTCCGATGAGGGGCGCCGGGCGGCCTTCTGTGCTGGGATGAAGCTGGACGCGACCGGTGCCATCTGCAAGGGCCGGTCCGCGGGAGGATCAGCGGAATCTCGGTGAATGAATAACACGGCGATGATCGGTGCCGAACTCGCGCACCGAGTGCTCAGGGGTGACAGAGGAGCTGAGGCCGAGCTCGTTGCCCGATTTCAGAAGGGCGTGCGTCAGGTCATCGTCAGGATGACCGGAAACCTGTCGCTGGCGGAGGAGCTCACACAGGAGACGTTCATCGTGACGTTGCGCCGCTTGCGATCGGTTCCCCTCCAGGACCCCACCAAGCTGGCGGCCTTCATCGCACAGACCGCCCGGAATCTTGCGATCGCGGAGAAGCGCAAGGAGCGCCGCCGGCGCACGGACACGGGCGGTCAAGGCATCGAGCAGCTGCCGGGTGCCGAGGACGACGAGGACCGCTGGGCGGAAGCTGCCTCCGCCGCATGGGCCGTCCGCGTGGTACTGAAGGAGCTCCCTTCCGAGCGGGATCGTGGCGTTCTCATCCGCCACTACCTGCACGACGAGGACCGCACGGCGATCTGCCGCGACCTCGGCATCAAGGAGTCTGCCTTCAACGTCATTCTGTTTCGCGCTCGCAAGCGTTTCCTCGAGAAGCTCGTGCGCCGCGGGATCGGCCGCGCGGATCTGTTCAGTCCCACGTTCCCGTGAGCAGCGGCCGGGGCCTCGCTCCAGGTCCGCGACCGGGGTGGATGGGTTAGTCTCCTCACGATGACTCCTGAGGACCCCCGCATGCGTCCACCGCGCGGTTACTCCTTCGTGAAGGGAAGCGCACATCCCCAGCCGGAGGGGCACCGCAAGCTCGAGCCGATCCCGCACGACCACCTCGTGAGCGTCACCTTGATTCTGCGCCGGCGGCCCACAGGCCCGCGCATGAGAGCTGTCGAGGACTTTGCCGTCGGCCCCAAGCCGCTCCCTGCGCCGGTCTCCAGAGCGCGCTTCGCCAGGGCCCATGGCGCGGACCCTCGGGATCTACGGGCCGTCGGCCGCTTTGCGAAAGAGCACGGCCTGAAGGTAGTACGAAGTCACGCGGCGCGGCGTTGCGTCGTGCTCGAGGGGCGCGCGGCGTCCGTGAACGAGGCTTTTGCCGTGCGCTTGCATCGTTACGGCTTCGCAGGCGGCACCTATCGCAGCCACGACGGTCGATCGAGCGTGCCGCGCGCACTGGCCAAGATCGTCGAGGCGGTCGTCGGGCTGACCGATCGGCAGGTGCCGGCCAAGCACTACGCCGAGAGGCTTCAAGAAAGCGGCGACCCGCAGGACACACGTTCCCTCACCCCGCAACTCGTGGAACGTCTCTATGACTTTCCGCCGGGAAATGGGGAGGGCCAAACCATCGGACTCTACGAGATGAGGACCGGCGATGGTCCTGCGGGCTATGCGCTGCGCGACATCGAGCAGTCGATGGCCGCCTTCGGCGGCGGCCTCAAGGTGCCGAAGCTCATCGATGTGGCGGTCGATGGCGTTGCGAACTCCGGACAGTCGGATGGGGAGACGGGCCTCGACATCACGGTTGCGGGCGCGGTGGCCCAGGAGGCGACGATTGCGGTGTACTTCACGGGCGGCAGCGTGCAGGCCATCATCCATGCGCTGCAGAGGATGATTCACCCGGATCGCGGGGACCCTGGGCCGACGATCCTGTCGGTGAGCTACGGCTGGGGCCCCGATGATGGCTCGAGCGCCGGATTCTCCGCCTCTGAATACACCCAGCTCGGCAAGCTGTTCCAGGATGCAGCCGCACTCTCGATCACCGTGCTCGTCTCCTCCGGGGACACCGGCGCCTTCATACAGAGTCCTACTGGAGCCCAGACGAGCTATCCGGCGACCGAGCCCTGGGTGATCGCCTGCGGCGGAACGACGATCGGTGACGTGCAAGGGACCTCGTTCGAGGAGTATGCCTGGAACGACCGCAGCGCCGGATCCGCTCACGCACCGGGCGCGACGGGGGGTGGCATCAGCGCTCGCTTCTCCGTGCCCGAGTACCAGTCGAGCACGCAGCTCCCCAGGAACCGGGTCACGGGCAAGACGGGCCGCGGCATTCCCGATGTGGCAGCCAATGCCAGTGAGAACAGCGGCTACGTGCAGTACGTGCAGGGTCAGCAGGCGCTGATCGGCGGCACGAGCGCCGTTGCGCCGCTGTATGCCGGCCTGATCGCACGCATCAATGCAAATCTGGGCCGACCGGTCGGCTTCATCAACTCTGCACTGTATCGCCTGGCCGGCCGCGCCTTCCGCGACATCGCGGGCCCAAGTGGGCCTCAGAACAATTCATTCGGCCGGGTGGTGGGCTATCCGGTGGAAGTGGGTTGGGATGCTTGCACCGGACTTGGAAGCGTTCGAGGCATCGCTTTGCAGAACGGGCTCACCGATGCCATAGCGGGGCGGATACCCGCCAAAGGCGCACTGCGGCGTTTGCCGTCCGGACGTAGACACCGCAAGGTGTTCACGCAGGGGACCTTCCGCGGCGTTGACGTACGTGATCCCTTTGCCGTCGCCGCGCTGCAGGAAACCCCGGTGCGAGCGCCGCTCGGCGCCGTACCTTGGCCGCGCGGACTCGCACCCAGACCCGTTGCGCTCGGCCGCTACAAGCCTGGCCAGAAGATCACGGGACCCCTTGAGGCCAAAGCCGACTTTCTGCTCGTCCTATACACCGACCCCGAGACCCAGGCGCTTCTGGAGGTCTTCACGGGCAATGAGGCATGGTCGCCCGCCCGCAAGCGCACGTGGAACGGCTACGCGCACAACTTCGCGAAGTATCGATCGATGATCGCCAACGCAGGAGGCGACCTGGCACTCGCTCAGGGAATCATGGGATATCTCTCGGCCGTCACCATCGATGGGAAGACGGTCGTGCTCTACAAGTCCGAGCTCCACCCCAAGCAAAATGGCGATCAGCTTCCCTTCATACCCGTCATGCAGCAGCTCTTGACCGAGCTACAACCGGCTTGCGTGATCAGCACCGGCACGGCCGGCGCCATCGGCAGCAAGCTCGATTGCGGCGACGTCGCCATCACGAAGGCTGCGCGCTTTCATCTGCAGCATGCCTACCCCGACTTCCCGCAGATCGGTCAGATGAGCGCAAGCCATGCGGAGCTCACGAGTACGGCACAGGTCAATACCCGCTACGTGGAGTACGCGGCCGCGCACCTCACGGCGCTGTCGCTACCCGGTCTTGCCAGGTGCCATGCGCAGCTGCAAGAGAAAAGCGGCTTCGGTTTCGTGCGGGATAGCACAGCGGCACCGGCCATCTATGTGGCCGGGGCGAACCCCGTGCCGGGGCCCGAACCGATGGCCATCGTGTCGGCCGACTATTTGACGGTGGACGACAGTCACGATACCGAGGGCCTGGAGGCCGCGGGGATCATGAACGACACCGATGATGCCTTTCTCTTCTACGCGATCAGCAAGCTCGCCGGCACCAAGCCCGTCTGGCTCTCCATCCGCAACGCATCCGAGCCGCAGATCGTGCTGAGTCCCCACCCGAGAGGATCCTCCGAGGCCGCCGTAGCCAGGCAGCTCGGAAGAGTTGCCGGGCGCATCTACGGCATCTATCAATATTCGACTACGCTCAACAGCGCGTTCGCCTGCTGGGGGGTGGTCGCGGGGGCCTAGATGCGCCTAACGTGACTCGCGAAACAAGTGGGCATGTGCGGCGCTCACGGGCAAGAGCTCCTCCCGCCCCTTCATCTTGATCTCCAGGGAACCGCGGAAGCTGCGGTAAATTCGCTCGATCGCGCCGACATTCACGACCACACTGCGATGGATCTGCCAGAACAGCTCTGGATCGAGCCTCTCCCTCATCTGGCGGAGGGAGGTCGTGAGGAGGAACGCACCCTGCGGAGTTGCGACGGTCGTGTACTTGTGGTCTGCACGCAGGTAAGAGATCTCCGCCACCGCCACCACGCGCAGCTCCGCGCCTTGGGGCACGGTGAGCCACTTCAGGTACCTCGACTCCGACGGCGCGAGCTCTTTCAGAAGCTCCGCGATCCGGCGCAGGTCAGCCGGCGGCTCGGAAATGCGAGCGCGTAGTCTCTCGATGGCCAGCTGCATCCGGGACAGGGAGATGGGCTTCAGCAGGTAGTCGAGCGCGCCCTGCTCGAAGGCAGAGACGGCGTACTGATCGAACGCCGTGACGAATACGACGTGTGCCCGGCCGTTCAGGCGCTGCGCAACTTCCAGGCCGTTGAGGCCCGGCATCTGGATATCGAGGAACAAGACATCGGGGTGATCTCTGTCGAGAGCCGCCAAGGCCTCCAGACCGTCCCCAACCTCGGCCAGGACCTTCAGCTCGGGCCACAGCCGCGCCAGTGCCTCGCGGATCTCGCGTCGGACGAGCGGCTCATCCTCGGCAATCACGGCGCTCGGCGTGCTCATGATCGAGGTACGTGAAGCTGTGCGGCGGCGCTTCGAGATGCGCTCTCGCGGAGGCTGCCGATCAGCTCCTCGAATCGCTGTTCGGCCTCGGGTCGCCCCGTTGCGTAGAGGTCTCGAACTTCAGCGAGCTGATGCAGCAGCGCCGCGGGGTCGATCTGAGCTTCGGCGGCCGCAAGACGCGACGCAACCAGATGACGCTCCGCCTGCACGCGCTCGAGCTCACCGGAGCGCAAACGACTCAGGAGCCTCTGGGCGGTGCGGCGGTTCAAAAACACCACCAGGGCCGGGCCCCACATCGCACCCAGGATGAAGAAGTTGTTCAGGATCTCGGCCGGGCCACGCGGAGCATCACCCAACATGGATGACAGCAACTCCTGGAACAGGACATTCGCAACCGAGGCGCACAGCATCACGACCACGAAGGCGCGCCACACGCTCCAGCCGCGACGGACGGCTTCATCACCAGAGAATGCCCCGAGCATCACGAGTAACGCCGCGGTGGCTTGCCGGATTGTGCTGGGCAGCAATGAATATTGCGTCGGCTGGTGCCACTGCTGCAGCCACGGATATACCGCAAAAATGAGCCCCAGCGCCTGGGTGAGCAGAACTGCGCGCCAGGTCACCGCGCGCAGCACGGCCGCCGCGAACGCGACCCACCCGGATGGGTGCGCGGAAGAGAAAGGAGGTGCTGCCCCCATGGCGACCCCTCCGGCCTCAGCGCACCGGCACGCTAATGCTGGCGACCACACCCCGCGGGTCGGCGGGACGCAGCGTCAGCGTTGCCTCCTGCCCATACATCATCAACAGGCGCTGGCGCAGATTGGCAAGTCCGGAGCCGCGCCCCAGACGCGCATCGAGACCACGCCCGGAGTCGGCCACCCGCAGCAGAAGTCGATTCTGCTCGCAGCTCGCGCTCACGCGGATGAGGCCGCCCTCGACCGTCGGACCGACCCCGTGCTTCAAGGCATTCTCCACGAGGGTCAGCAGCAGCATCGAAGGAATTGTCGACCGCTCGAGGCCTTCCTGAAGGTCGATCTGGTAGCTCAGGCGCTTGCCCATGCGCATCTGATAGATCGCGAGGTAAGCCTCGACCAGCTGCAGCTCCTCCGACAGCAACACTTCACCGGCGCGCAGTCGCGGCAATGCCGCCTCGAAGTAGCGAATGAGATTGTCGAGCATCGCGACGGTTGCCGCACGGTCGGTGCGCGACAGTGAGCGCACGACCGACAGGGTATTGAAGAGGAAGTGGGGCTCGATCTGCGCGCGCAGCAGCTGCAACCGCGCCTGCATCAGCTCGGAATCGAGGCTGGTCCGGCTGATCTGGGAGCGCAACAGCTCATCGGCCGCCTCGCGCGTATCGCTGTGATAAGCGCACAGCCCAACAACCATTCCCGGAGTGAGCATGCCATCCAGCGTGTACCCGAGGCTCGGCCAATCCCAACCAAAGTGGATACCCTCGATCCACAGGCACCACCAGCCCATGACGAAGGTCAACGTCAGCAGCCACGCGAGCCGCGCAGGTCCGGTGCGCGGAGCGAGGTTGACGAACACCGGAACCAGTGCGAATCCGGGGATCATCGCGATCAGAGTCCAGCCAAAGCCGAGGAGGAAATTCGCGGTGAATGCATGCACATTGCCCGCGAGCAGCTGCGGCAGTGCGGCCTGAGTCGTCCACCAGAACGCGAGGAGAAGGCTCACGGCGGAGACATAACCGAGCCCGTTGTACAACCCTCGGATTCGGTCGAGGTGGATCAGGCGCCGGCCCGGGAGCGCGATGGCGGTGGTATTCATGGCAGCCCCCGGGATACTAATCAACCCACGCACCGCAAGTCACGCCGCGAACCGCCCGAACCACTCCAGATAACCCTCTTTCCACCGCTCCCAGCCTGCTCATCCGCCCATTCAATCCGCCGACGCGGGCATTCGGTCGTCCTCCGGGGTCGTTCGTCGGAAAGTCGCGGCAGCAGGGCTTGCCCCCGGGGAATCTAGGTGCCGTGCAAGGGCGCCAATGGATGCTCCGAGGCCGCCCCGCCTACCGAATTCACCAAAATATCGTACGGGAGACACACCGATGAAAGCATCAATCACCTCATCCGCCGCGGCGATTATCGCGTTCGCAGGCCTCGTCCTTGCCACCGGACAGGCCGCTGCGGGCTGCGGGGCAGGACCGGGCATCGCGGGCATGAAGCCCATGGCCTACCGCGACGATTCAGGGGGTGGGCTGTTGCGGACCGGGTTCGGACCGTTCAACACCTCCGAGATCACGGGGCTCTGGAAGTTCACCTTCACGGCGGAAGGCGATGTAGGCCCGGGCGCGCCCCCCAATGCACTGCCCCTGCCGAACGGCACGCCCGTTGATGCCGGGTTCGTGACCTGGCACGACGATGGCACCGAGCTCATGAACTCGGGCCGCACCCCTGCCAGTGGCAGCTTCTGCATGGGTGTGTGGAGGCAGATCGGGTTCTCGACATACAAGCTCAATCACTGGGCGCTGTCGTGGATCCCGGACTATCAGCCAGGCGTGACGGATTCCTGGGCGCAGATTCCCGGCGGCCTCGACGAGCTGTTCCAGGCGTTCGGTCCCACGAACATCGAGGAGACGATCTCCATCACCGACGGCGGCAACGCCTACAAGGGAATGTTTCGCCTCACGCAGTACGTCAATAACGGCACCAAGACCCCGATCAACGATACCAACGGAGCTCCGGTCGCGTTCGTCATCGTGGGCACGGTGAGTGCGACGCGCATCACGGTGGACTGAGCGGTGCGCGGCCGCCGTCGCCGCGGCGGCCGCGCCCCGGATTCCTTGCAGCGCCTTCGGATCGCGTGCGCTATGCTCGCCCGAGCAGCCCGCCAGCAAGGCCGCGCAGCGCAGCGTTGCAGCCATCCGGAGTCCCCAGCAGTGAAAACCCAGATCAAAGGCACCACGATGCCGGTGCTCGAAATCGGCCTGGACCCCACCGATCGCATCGTCGCCGAGCCGGGCGAGTTCTCGTGGATGACCGAGGGTGTGCAGATGCGCACCACGGCGTATGCGGCCGGAGCCCGCGGCATCCTGGGCGCACTCGGACGTGCGCTCTCCGGCGGGGGGCTGTTCATGACCGAGTACTCGGCGCCCGGAGGCCGCGGGGTCGTGGCATTCGCCGCGAAGGTGCCGGGTGCGATCCTGCAAGTCGATGTGCCAGCGGGGCATTCTTATCTGATTCACCGTCATGGCTTTCTCTGCGGCACCGAGGGGTTGCAGCTCGCCACGGGATTTCAACGCTCGCTCGGCGCGGGGATCTTCGGCGGCGATGGGTTCTTGTTGCAGCGCCTGACCGGCCCCTGCACCGCCTGGGTGGAGCTCGGCGGAGAGGTGGTGACCTACGATCTCGCCCGTGGAGAAACGTTGCAGGTGCATCCGGGCCACATCGGCATGTTTCAGGACAGCGTGAATTTCGACATCACGTTCATGCGCGGCTTTGCCAATGCGCTGTTCGGTGGTGACGGCCTCTTCGTGGCTCGGCTAACCGGACCCGGGAAGGTGTGGCTACAGACCCTGACGGTACCCAATCTCGCGCATGCCCTGGCGCCCTATCTGGGCGGTCACGTGACGCAGAACGTGCAAAGCGGTGCGGCCGGCGGGATCGCCGGTGCGGTACTGCGGGACATGTTCGGTAACCGATGACGCGCGGCTGAGGTCTAGGGAACCGTCATTCCCCCATCGACCACCAGGGTGTGGCCGGTCACGTAGGATGCCGCATCGGAGCACAACCAGAGGATTGCGCCAGCGATCTCCTCCGGCCGAGATATCCTGCGCATGGGAACCGAGGCTGCGATGGCGCTGATGTCGATGTGACCTGCAACCATGCGATGCAATAGGCCGGTATCGACCGGACCCGGTGCGACGGCATTGACGCGGATGCCGGAGTCGGCGAGCTCCAGCGCCGTCGCTTTGGTCAGACCCACCACGGCGTGCTTGCTGGCCGTATAGAGCGCAACGTTTGCAATTCCGGTGACACCCGCGCTCGATGCGGTATTGACGATCGCACCGCGCCCGCCGGTGAGCATTCGTGGGATCTGCGCCTTGAGGCCATGCCACACGCCACGCAAGTTCACTCCGATGATCTGCTCGAAGTCATCGGCAGTGGCATCCTGCACGGGCCCAAACCGCCCTTCGATTCCGGCATTGTTCACCGCGATATCGAGACTCCCGAATCGCTCCACCACCTCGCCCGCCGCCGCCTCGACCTCGGCCTGGCGGCGCACATCGCATTCGATGAAGTGCACTTGCGCGCGAGTCTTGTGCCGGACCTCTCGCTCGATTGCGCGCCCTGCATCACCGCCCAGGCCGGCGAACACGACGTTGGCGCCTGCCCGCGCAAAGGCCTCGACGGTTGCCTGTCCGATCCCTGCGGTCGCGCCCATGACCAGCGCCGTTTTGCCCGAGAAGTTGAAGGTGAGGTCGCTCATGGGATGGCTAAGTTAGGTGAAATCATCGGCACAGACAAACTTCGGCTCTGCTCGATGGACTTTGTCAGGGTCGCGGGGCATCCTGCGCGCGCCCGTCGCGGTCACTCTCGTATGCACGATCCCACCAGACTTCTGTGCCGGCTCGATGAGCTGCCCCTGGGCGGCTGCCGGGAGTTTCGGCTCGGCGAGGGGGATTGGCCGTTGCGGGGCTTCGTCGTGCGCTTGAGCGATGGCGTGCGCGCCTACGTCAACCGCTGCCCGCACCTGCACTATCCGCTGAACTACCTGCCCGATGAGTTCCTGACATATGACCGTCTTCTCATCCAGTGCACCATGCACGGAGCGCTCTTCGAGAAGGAATCCGGATTGTGCGTGTACGGGCCGTGTCTGGGCCGCTCGTTGCCGTCGCTGCCCGTGCGCGTGGACGCAGACGGTGTATGGCTCGCGGAGGATGCGGACGTGGGCGCGCTGCGGTTGCGCTACGTGTGAACATCGCAAACTGCAGGCGCCACGGTTGGCGCACCGCAGTCATGTGAGCTAGCATCGATTCAACATGCGATTATCAGTTTCTCAAGAGCAGCGCGCTGCAGGGACTTACCGCACGTTGCGTCTGAGTGAGACCACGGACGGACGGACGATCGAAGCTTACTTCGATCTCGTGGGGGAAACATTTCCCGAGCCATTCGCGCTGGATGGCTTCGTCAATGCAGTCATTTTCCATGCGATGGGCTCCAGCCAGGACATCCAGGTCGATGGCCGGATGACCCGATCGGGATTGCTCAATCTGACGGCCTTCCAGGAAGCATGGTGCCGCTGGAAGCCGGCGGTCTACAAACCGGTCAGGATCGAGCCGCTGTCGATCATCGATGATCCTCCCCGCGCGAAGGCCAGCAGTATCGCGGCATTCTCCGGCGGGGCCGATGCGATATTCACGGCACTCCGCCACGCGAACGATCGGTTTGCTCTGAACTCCGTGATGCTCGTTCACGGGTTCGACGTTCCTCCGGATCGCGCCGATCAATTCAGCAAGCTGCTCGAGCGCGCTCGGCCATTGCTCGATCGCCTGAATTTACGACCGCGGGTGGTGCGGACGAATATCGCAGCCCTGCGAATTCAGAACTGGCACGACAGCTTCCTGGCGCAGCTGTCATGCTGTTTGCACAATTACTCGCACGAGTTTCGATTCGGACTGACGGGAAGCGGGGAGCCCTACGACGCGCTGGTGCTGCCCTGGGGCTCGAACCCCTGTACGGACTATCTCCTCTCGGGCGATGGCTTCTCGATCGTCCATGATGGAGCGGGCTTCTCCAGAACTGAGAAGATTGCCTTGATCGCCAAGGACCCCGTTGCGACGCGGGTCGTCAAGGTCTGCTGGGAAGCTGACGATCTATCGACCAACTGTGGAACCTGCGAGAAGTGCGTTCGCACCAGGCTCAACTTCAAGGCTGTCGGAGTCGACAGCCCGTCCTGCTTCGCCGGTGAGCTCACACCCGAGCAGATCCGTCTCGTCCGATTCGGCGACGACACTCAACGCGCAGGGTTTCGGTCGATATTGGCCTATGCAGAGAGCCACGCGTTGCAGGGCGATTGGCTGGATGCCATGAGGGAATGCCTGCGCTACGATGAGAAGGGAATGCTGGGGCGTGCGTTCGATCACCTTGCGCACGGTGATTTTCGCCTGCTCTCGAAGAAGATCAGGCGCAAGCTAACGCAGCCGCGCAAGGCCCAGGCGCGCTAGCCCGATCAGGGCGGGAGCGAGGCCAGGTACGCCGCGATCGCCAGGATGTCCTCGCCCGTGAGTTCCCGGGTGACAGGCATCATCAAGGCAGTGAGCTTTCCCGCGCGGTGGCCGGTCTGCATGTCATAGAGTTGCCGCGCGATATAGCTGGGTGAGCGCCCCGCCAACCGAGGCGCCTGCCCCAAACCGCGCAGATCGGCACCGTGGCAGGTCACGCAGGCCGCAAACCTGTGAGCACCGCTCCTGACGAGCCCTGCGCCTCTTTGCACGGCGCCTCGCGGGACATAGGCGACAAAGCCCACTCGCGGATTGCGCAGCAGCTTGGTTTGATACGCATCCTCGGGCATCTCGATGATTCGATTGCCGAGGGGCTCGCTGCCTGCCTGCGCGCCGGTCAGTGCCAGAAACAGACCGTTGTCGCTGCGCGTCTTGGGGACAGTGTCGCTTTCGATCACCCGCGTCCATCGCTGCACCGGAATCGCAGCGAAGTATCTGGCCACGGACTTGATCTGTTCCGCCGATAAAGCCTGCGCGAATTGCGCCATCAGCGCCGTGTTGGTCTTGCGGGAATCCGAGGTCCGGCGAGCGCCGTCCCTGAAATCCTGCAGCTGCTCGACGATGTAATCGAAAGTCAGGCCCGTGAGGTTTGCGTTTTCGGGGCGTCCATGGCCGTTCGGCAGGTGACACAGAGCGCACGCGTAGATCTCCTTCGCGCCCGTCCTGGCACCGTGCGCCACAATCCCCGGCATCGGCGGATGATCCCCCGGAAACCAATCCGCAGGACCGAATGGATTGATGATCTGGGCGCGCGTGAAGCGCGCGCCCGAGCCCTCTACGCGCAGCAGTGCCCGGTCATCCGGCTTGTCATTGGGCTCCGAGGACGAGCTGGCCGCAGAGGCCTGTGCGCTCGCCGGCATCTGGAAACCCCATGCCCACAGCGGTTCCTCGGCCGCCTGGCCCACAGCGCTCACCACGAGACTGAGTGCGGCTGCCGCCGCTGCGATGCGCCCGACCAACCTTCCCCCTGCGGTCAGCCCCCGCCATTCAGCCCACGATATTCCAGCAGCGGACCGATGTCGGGCGAGTGTCCGTAGAACTTGCGGAACAGTAGCTGCGGATCCTCGCTGCGGCCGCGCGACAGCACCATCTTGCGCAGATAGTCGCCGTTGGCCCGTGTCAGCCCACCGTGCATGTGGAACCACTGGCCCGTGTCGCGCGCCAGCACCTCGCTCCAGAGGTAAGCGTAGTAGCCGGCCGAGTAACCGCCCGCGAAGATGTGCGAGAAGTATGGTGAGTGGTAGCGCGGCGGCACCGGCGGATACTCGAGCCCGGCCGCCTGGAGCGCGCTCAGCTCGAAGGCCGGCACCGCCTCGGGTGGTGGCGCCTGCGCGGCCGTGATCAGGTGCCAGGCCATGTCGATGTGCGCAGCCTCGAGATATTCGAGAGTGGCATACCCCTGGTTAAACTTCTGCGCGGCGAGCACCTTGGCGAGCAGCTCGGGCGGCATCGGCGCGCCGCTGCGGTAGTCGCGTGCGTAGTGTGCGATGACCACCGGCTCGCGCGCCCACATCTCATTGAATTGCGACGGATACTCGACGAAGTCGCGCGGCACGTTGGTGCCCGACAGGGTCGGATAGCGTACGTTCGAGAGCATGCCGTGGATCGCATGGCCGAATTCGTGGAACATTCCGGTGACATCATCGAACGTCAGCAGCACCGGCTGTCCGGGCGCGGGCTTCGGGATGTTCAGGTGGTTGGCGACGACGGGCTGCTGCCCCAGCAGGTGTGACTGCTCGACGTAGCTATTCATCCATGCCCCGCCGTCCTTGTTGTCGCGCGCGAAGTAGTCCGCGAGGAACAGCGCCAGCGGCTTTCCGTCCGAGTCGTACACCTCGAAGACGCGCACGTCGGGCTGGTAGACCGGAAGATCCTTGCGCTCCTTGAAGGTAAGGCCATACAGCTGGTTCGCGGCCCAGAACAGCCCATCGTGCAGCACGTGCTCCAGCTCGAAATACGGCGCGACCTGCGCCTGATCGAAGTCATAACGCGCCTTGCGCACCTGCTCGGAGTAGAAGAACCAGTCCCAGGGCTGAAGCTCGAAAGGCGCAACGCCACGCGCCTTGGCCTGCGCGTCGATGAGCTTCTGCATCTCGGCAGCCTCCTCACGCGCGCGCGTGAGCGCCGGCGATGCAATCTGCCGGATCATGTTGTTGACCGCGAGCGGCGTGCCCGCAGACTCGTCGGCGAGCACATAGGCGGCATGATTCGGGTAGCCGAGGAGCGTTGCGCGCTCCGCCCGGACCTTGACCAGCTCCGCGATCACCGCGCGGTTGTCAGCGCTGGAGGCCATCCCGCGGCCAGTGGAGGCCTTGTAGATGCGCTCACGGAGCGCGCGATCGGTCAGGGCGGCGAGCAGCGGCTGGTTGGTGGTGTTCTGCAACGCGATGAGCCATTTGCCCTTCAATCCGCGCCGCTCGGCCGCGGCGCGCGCTGCTCCGATCTGCACGGGGGTGAGCCCTTCGAGCTCGCTGAGCCGCTCCACCACCACCGCTCCGTCGACGGTCGCCTTGAGCACGTTCTGCTTGAAGCGCGTGGTGAGCGAGGAGATCCGCTCGTTCAGCTGGCGCAGCTGCGCCTTGTCGGCCTCGGAGAGCTGCGCACCGGCGCGCACGAAGCGCACGTGGTAGCGGTTGAGCAGCTCGAGCGATTCCGGATCGAGGTGCAGCCCGGCACGCTCGTTGTAGAGCGTATCGACTCTCTTCCACAGGTCCGGATTCAGAAAGATCGCGTCCTCGTGCGCCGTCAATCTCGGCGCCATCTCCGTATCGATCCTCTGCATCTGCGGATCGGTATTGCACGAGTTGAGGTTGGAGAACGTGAGCTCGACACGTTGGAGCAGCTGCCCGGAGCGCTCCAGCGCAACGATCGTGTTATCGAAGGTGGGTGGGCGCGCATCGTGCACGATCGATGCAACCTCGGCCAGCTGCGCGCGCATCCCTGCCTCGAAGGCGGGCAGATAGTCTCCGTCCTGGATGCGATCGAAAGGCGGCAACCTGAAAGGCAGCGTACTCGGATGGGCAAATGGATTACCGGCGGGCATGGTGGCGGTGTTTCCCTGTGCAGTTGCCGTGCCGGTGGCAAGTCCGGCGAGTGACGTCGCCGCCGCCGCGACCAGCAGCTCCTGTGCAAATCTCATGTAATGTGTCCCTCGGAGGAGTGAGCGAGCGCGACGGGAGGCAAGTAGCTTGTGATCACTCTCAGGAGCGGGCCGGCCTATAGATCACGCCGATGACGATCCCAACGACGCACCATTGTACGAAATACGCGAGCGCCGACATGGCCGTCAGCCTCAAACCGATGTTGAGATTGGCGTAGTTGTGTAGCACGAACGATCCGATGATGAAGAGTCCAATCAGTGCCCCGAAAATTGCACCCTCCGTGAGTCCCGCCCCGCTCTGATAGAGCCGTCCGTACAACACTGCCAGCACCAGAATCGAGCCTAGTATCGCCACCATTGCGATCGGCAGATGGTTCATCTGCCCATCGTGGGATCGATACACTGCTGGATACTTCAGAAACTCCTGCTTGAGGGAGGGTATCAAGACGAACATGAGCCCGCCCACACCCATATAGGCGACAAATGCGCCCACTGTGGCCATGCCCAGTCGTAGATAATTCATGTCTGACTCCCCCACTTGACTACCGGCCTGGCTAAAAATTGCGGCCTTACGGCTCTGCTCTTCCGGGTAGTCGCCCGCCCAGCTCATGCTACGCCAGGTTTGCCGAGCCCAGCCACTTGCCCGGCGGTATACGAGCTCGATCCAAATTGGGCGGACCGACCCCCCCGACCGCGCCGTGGACGCTCGCGACCCTCCAGTGCCGCTGCTCGGGTGAGCCCAAGGTGGACGAGTCTCAGCGGGTTTGCCGAGCCAGGACCACATGCGTGGCCCGTTCGCCGGCCACGTGCTCCTTACAGGTATAGCCGAGCTCGACCAGATCGATGTCACCGAGGAAGCGCTCGCCGGAGCCGAGAAGCACCGGGCAGATCGCCAAGTGCAGCTGATCCACGAGTCCGGCTCGAAGATACTGCCTAACGGTGGCAATGCCTCCGATGCAAACGTCTTTCCCATCCGCGGCGGCCCTGGCTCTCTCGAGGGCGAGGTGGATTCCTTCCGTCACGAAATGAAACGTCGTTCCGCCCTGCATGGGGATCGATTGACGTGGGTAATGGGTCAGCACGAACACCGCGCCGCGAAACGGCGGCGTGTCTCCCCACGGACCCTTCCAGGAGTCGTCCGGCCACGGCCCTCGAACAGGCCCAAACATGTTTCTGCCGAAGATCCAGGCGCCGACGTTGCGGAAGCCTCGAGCGAAGAACTCATCGTCGACGCCGGTCGTCCCTTCGTCCTTGCGCACATCCTGGACCGTCCAGTCATCGGCGTGCATGCGCTGGAACGTCCGGGTGGCGAATGCCCATTCGCCCAGCGCCAGCCCGCCAATACCCTGCGGATTCTCGAGGCTTTGCTGGGGACCGGCGCCGAACCCGTCGATGGAAATGGACGCGCTTACTCTGACGTTGGACATGGACGGCCTTTACTGTGCCACAAACCGACCGTCGGCGATCGTATCCCAATTCAAGCTGGGTGCCTGAATCAGCGGCTGATCCAGCCGATCTCCCGAGCTGTCAGCGGTCCGACCCGCTCATCCTCAAGGCCGTCGGGCAGCCGTGCGTCCGTGGGACTGAGCGGCATCCTTGCGGCCATGATCTCCGCGAGCTGCTGCGGATAGCGGGGCACGCGTTGTGGATCGGCGAAACCGTCCGGGTATGTCGGCAGACCCGTGGCCAGATCGTATTTGTCCGTGGCCCCGAAGGTATGCAGCAGCTCGTGGGTAATCACGATGCGGTTCTGTGCCTCCTGCGATCGGGTGGCAAACAGGTGGACCACGGCAGTCAGCCCGCGCTGCAACCCCGCAGAGTGCGGGAGGCTCGAGGCCAGCGCTGGATCATGGTAGAGCAGGAACAAGGCAATCTTTGGGCGAGGGGAAACAGCGGCGAGCGCGCGGGAGCGGTAATAGCGCAACCTCAAGCTCCAGATGATGCGCGTGAGGATGCTCGCACCCGGGTCGAGCGCCGGGGGGGCCGCTGCCAGGGGCGGGTAGAGCTCCAGCTCAATCGGCTCGTCCACACCGACTCCGTAACGCCGCGCCTCGGCTCTCAAGAAATCGCCGACCTCATCGATCTTCCTCTGATCGAGCCGCGCGACGTAGTTGGCGGTAACAGGGCTCGCATCCGCACTGACCGGGAACGCCCCGACGAAGACCGTGCGCTGCCAGCGAGTGGTGGTGAACCGGTCGAGCCACGCCTGAGCGGCCACGATCAGGAGCACCAGCAGAAGGATGCTTATACGTAACGCTCGCCACATAGGACTTCCACGGCATGGATCGTATGCCTTACCCCACCCTGGATGATGTGCGACAAATCAAGTGTTCTACACATCTGCAGGGCAGGTGGCGCGTTGCAGATGCAGGCTACGTCAGGTCGGAATGGCCGCACGACCGCGTCGGAGATCGCAAGGAAGGCGGTGCAGGATCGCCACCCGTTTACAGCCAATGGAAGGGGGGGTATAAGCGAAGAAGTATCCGAAAATTATCATGCCGAGCACGCATACGAGCGCGCCAGCGCTCATCAGCTGGGGAGGTTGAAGGCATGCGGTACCGTACGCTAGCGGGTGCGTTTGCGGCGTGTCTGATTGGAATGGGCCCGTGCGTCGCCACAGCCGGACCGTTCGCGGACGACATGGCGAAGTGCCTCGTGAGATCAACGTCCGAGTCGGACCGAGCTGACTTGGTGCGCTGGATTTTCGCGGCCATGACGATGCATCCGGATCTTGCATCCATGGCGAAAGTCTCCGCGCAGCAACGTGAGGAAGTCACCTCTAAGGCTACCAAGCTGTTCGGTCGGCTCTTATTCGAGTCGTGCAAATCGGAGACTGTGGAGGCGGTACGGAACGAGGGCCCTCAAACGATTCAATATGCGTTTGAGATCCTTGGACAGGTCGCTACACGCGGGTTGATGACAGAGCCCCATGTGGGTCAAGAGCTTCAGGCACTGGGCAAAGGCATTGACCAAGAGAAGCTGAAGCAGCTGGTAGCATTGGCAGGCAAGAACTAACGTCGATCCAGCCCACGGGCGGCTCAACGCTATCACCACGCCTTCGTCCCTCATAGCCACGTCGAGGGAGCTTCTGCGGCCATCGAGTTCCGCAAGCGCTTTGGGGGCCGTTGAGCCGCTTTTCGTTGCCGCACGCACCGACTCCGCGCCCACGCGGGAGGAAGCACTCCAGTCAATCACGGCCGCGGCCCAAACCGTGCCGCGGCTCTGGCGCGTGACCGATTGGCCTCTACCTCGCGGTCGCGCGGCTCCGCTGTTGTTATTAGCGCATCAATGAGAGCTCGGGCGGCGCCCGCCACCTCCCCGACCGCACGATCAAAAGCCGCATTGTTGGCTTTCGACGGAACGTTGAATCCGCTGATCTTCCTGACGAACTGGATCGAAGCGGCTCGAATCTCTTCCTCGGTGGCAGGCGGCTCGAAATTAAACAGCGTCTTGATGTTCCTGCACATGACCTCTCACCTCTAGGGTATATGCACGCCGGGAGATGCCATCCGGCCGACTCGAGCAATTCTACTCCCATACAAATCGCCCCACGGCACCCTTGCGCGCAGCCAATTCGTGTGTTAAATACTGAACCATATGGTTCAGTATAATCGGATGCGTGTCGATACCTCGTTCGCTGCGCTCTCGGACGCCACCCGACGGGGCGTTCTGGAGCAGCTCGGGCGTGCAGATGCTTCGATCACGGAGCTGTCCGAGAGATTCCGCATGACCCTGACGGGCATGAAGAAGCATGTTGGCGTCCTGGAGCGGGCGGGGCTCGTTACCACGGAGAAGATCGGGCGCGTGCGGACCTGCAAGCTCGGCCCGCGCCGCCTGGAGGAGGAGGCGGCGTGGATCGAGAGGTACCGCCAGCTCTGGGATGCACGCTTCGACGAGCTGGACAGGGTTATCGAGGAACTCAGACCGAAGGAGAGGGTTGATGGGCGCAAGAAGTGAGAGTGAGCTGACCCCCATGAAGAAGCGCACGACGGCGGAGCGAAAGTCCGAGCGTGAGATGGTCGTTACGCGAACCTTCGATGCCCCGGCGCACGTCGTGTTCGAGGCGTGGACCAAGCCCGAGCTGCTGAAGCGGTGGTGGGTACCGAAGTCCGCAGGCATGTCCCTGCTTTCCTGCGAGGCGGATGTCCGTGTCGGGGGGAGGTACCGTTTCGAGGTCGGCCGCGAAGCCTCAGAGCCCATGGCGTTCTTCGGCAGGTACGTCGAGGTTACACCGAACTCGCGCCTGGTCTGGACCAACGACGAAAGCGGCGACGGCGCCATCACCACGGTGACATTCGAGGAAAAAGGAGGCAAGACGCTGCTGGTCTTGCACGAACTCTATCCCTCGAAGGAAGCTCTCGATAACGTGCTCGCCGGGATGGAGGGTGCGATGCCCGAGACCTTCGAACAACTGGACGAGCTTCTCGTCACCCTGGGTGCGAGCGTGGGACGGTCGTAAAGGTCGTCGATCCTGCGGGAGGCCCGCCGCCGGAGTCCTTTAGGCCACTGGTACCAAGCAGCAGGCGGTGTGGGCGACAGTAAGAAGCACGGCGCTCAGCAGCAGTACGCTGAATCCGACCAGCAGCAAGCCGTTAAGCAGCCGGTTGGCGGCGGGCGCCGCGGGCGCCAGCAGCCGATCGAGGCGACGGCTGACCAGCGACGTTGCCGCCGAGCGCAGCACGAGGGAACTCTCTGGTGCGGCCAGCTTCGCCAGCGCAGAGACCAGCCAGCGCCCCTGGCTCGCACGGAGTACCGACTCGTCGCAGGATAGCTCGCGATACAGCGCCAGGCGGGCACTCGTGACCCACAGCAGCGGATGAAACCACAGCAGGCACTGTGCCACCTCGTGGATCAGGCCCAGCAGGTTGTCGCGGCGCTTGGCGTGGGTGACCTCGTGCAGTAGCACGGCATCCAGCTCGCGCCGGCTCAACAGACTCTCCATGCCCGCGGGCAGGCAGATACGAGTGCGTACCATGCCATACACAGCGGGGCCGCGGCGCCCGGCAGTGATGTGCACCGGCACGCCCCGTACGTGAAAATCTGGAGCGCCGAGCGCGTCGCGGCCGCGCTCGTGTCGTTCGCGCACGATGCGCACGGCCAATCGCAGCAGCATCAGAATCGCACCGCTCAGCCACAGTGCACAGAGCAGCGCTGCGAGCAGCGGATGCTGCGCCAATCTCAGGTCGAAGGCGGCGAGCGAACCGACTTGGCGTGCTCCCGGAAAATCGGCAGCGCCGAAGCGGTCGATGAAGCCACCTATCGGAAGCGCGAAGTTGAGCGACGCGGCCGTCCAGACCCAGAATTTGGTGGTGACGCTCGCCCTGGGCAGTGAGGTGAGTGCCCAGGCACCACCGGCGACCAGCGTGGCGCATAGCAGGTGGACCTGCACGAAGTACAGCACAGGCACCACATGCTCACGCACGCGGCTTGCTCCCCGGGCCGTGCTTACTGGCGGCATCCTGGAGAGCCTTCAGATCCTTCAGCGTGAGGGTGCCCGACTCGAGGAGGTTCGAGACCAAGAGCTGCGGGGAGCCGCCGAACATCTCCAGCAGCTCACGCACCAGGCCACTGCGGAACGCGCTGCGATCGATCGCCGCCTCGAACAGCTGCGCATTGCCGATCTTCTTCACGCGCCGCACCGCCCCTTTTTGCTCGAGCCGGTACACGAGCGTCTGCACCGTGGTATAGGCGACGCGCTCATCCTCGGGCAACCCTTCGAGAATCTCGCGCACCGAGCGGGTGCCGCGCTTCCAGAACTGCTCCAGGACGCGCTGTTCGGCCCTCGACAGTCGCATGGCGGTTGACATCTCCTACAATGTGCGTAGATGCTACTACACAGTCCGTTATCTGTCCAACGGACAGCATCTGCCGGTTTTGCATCCAGGGAGACTTATCCGTGAATCCGCGCATCCGCATGTTTGTTTCTCTGCCAGCGATCGTTCTGGGACTTGCCCCGCTCCGCGCGCTGCCGCAGACCGCGCCGCCCAATCCGCCGCTGCAACCCATATTGCACGATGGGCGCCACGACTTCGATTTCGAGGTGGGCACCTGGAAGGCGCATGTGCGCACGCTGAAACACCGGCTGACCGGCTTGAATGACTGGGAGGAGTTTGATGGCATCGTTGTGACCCGCACGCTCCCCCTGCTCGAGGGGTGGAACGAGTCCGAGATGCGCGTGGATAGTCCTACCACGCATAGACGCATCGAACTGCTCGCCGTGCGCCTGTACAACCCGGTGTCGCGTCAATGGAGCATCTACGGTTCCAGTCTCAAGACCGGTGTGTTCGACCCACCCGAGATTGGGCAGTTCAACAGGGGACACGGCGAGTTCTACGCCCAAGACGCTTGGGAAGGTCGAGCGGTGACTGTCCGATATGTGTGGGACGCCGTGAGTCACGACAAGACGCACTTCGAACAAGCCTTCTCGCAAGACGGCGGCAAGACCTGGGAAGTCAACTGGATCTACGATGGCACTCGCATCGAAAAGTAGATCGCACGTAGACGCCCCAATGTCACGACACGTTGGCAGCTGACGGGCGTGCGCGGACGGTCGTCTTGGGATGCCAGATTCGCCCCGTGGTCCCTAGAGTCTCGTGAAGCCGTCCCTGCTCCACCCCTCCGAGCCAACTCCGTTGTGGACGAAGAAGAGCCCACCGGGGTCGTACTTCTGCTTGATCTCCGCGAGCCGTGAATAATTGTCGCCCCAAAACGCTCGCTGCCATTCCTTTTGGAAGTAGTCGGTCTCGTTCACGTACGATCCGCTCTGCCCGGCAACCGCGCGCAGTTGCTCCACGCATTGATCGATTGCCTTCGCGGCGGCGCGTCCCTTGACGAGGTCGGGTTCATGCCCCGGAATTCCCGGATACGCGGGACCCTGTCCGTCGGCCACGATTGCGAGCGCGAACGCGCTCAGGACCGCGGGATTCATCGCCGTGTCTTTCGCAGCCGCGAGCGCGTGTGGCGGTGCACCCGCGAGACCCTTGTTGAAATGCAACTCTATGTACGCGTGCCGCGACGCTGCGAATAAGGCGTCGGCAAGCCGTACTTGGGAATCGGCCGCGAGCAGAGCCGCGGGCATCCACAAAGACTGGTAGCCCCAGAGGTACTGTCCGACCTGCCCCGCGTCGCCGCTCCACCAGACGTCCGACGGCGCCGCACCGGGCCGTTCGTCCCGCTGGAATAACGGCTCGTGCATCACGTGCAGAAGGATATCGTCCACGATCGCGTTGAGCGGATGTCCGTTGCGCGGGAACACCAGCTCCGGCCAGTGCTCCATGCGCCAATCAGCCTCCCACATGCGTTGCGCCGGAACGTCCGAGATGATGGGCCCCGGCCGCGGTATCGAATATCCGTTTGGCGACTTCCTCACCCAGTCCAGGAATGGCTCCCAGACCCGTTGCGACTGCTCTCGGTCCAGGCCCTGCGAAACCATGCTGATCTCGAGCACGTTGTCTCGCCGCACGTGGACCTGTTCCCCCCAATGCTCGTTGAAGAGATGCTCGGCGTAGAAGCTGACGAACGCACGAAGCAGACTCCGGTACGCTTGGTCCGAAGGCGCATTGACTTGGAAGTTGGCGCCGCCGAAGTACTCGGGCAGATCGTGCGTCCGGACGGTGAGCTTGCTCACCACGCCGAACGTGCCACCTCCGCCGCCCTTGAGCGCCCAGAACAGATCGGGATTAACGCACGTGTTCGCGATCCGGATCTGACCGTCCGCCGTAACGACTTCGGCTTCCAGCAAGCTTGCCGCCGCCGTGCCATACCGCTTGGAGAAGCTTCCGAAACCGCCGCCCTGGATCAGGCCGGCGACGCCAACCGTCGTGCATCCGCCGCCCTGGACGTACCTACCGCTCTGGGTTGTGACCGCCTGATACGCTCGCATCCAGTGTGCGCCTGCGCCCATCGTGACGGCGGGTTGTGGTGAGATCTTGCCCTGACACCCCTGCGGCACGAACGCGGAATGCATCTCGATATCGGTCATGTGGCGCGTCCAGATCATCAGCGAATCCGGCGCATTCGAGGCGCCGAGATAGCTGTGCCCGCGCCCCTTGACGACCAGCCGCAAATGATGATCGCGCGCAAAGTTCACTGCGGCCGCGATGTCGCCGGCGTTGCGCGCGGCCACCGCATAAACGCTGGGCTTGCTGGTCCACGCGTCGACCCATCCGAGGGTCTGCGTCAATCCGGGCTGCTCTGCGATCCAGTACGGATTCCTGAGCTGTTTCAAGAGAAGCCCGGCGGCGGGGCCGTCCGGAGCAGTTTTGAGCACATTGAGCGGGAAGGGAACCGGGATCAGGTTTCCGGCGACGTCGTCCTTGAGTCGCATCCACGCTTCCTCGGATGGCCATGCCGTGTCCGACGGCCGTACCCGGCGGATGTTCGCGCTCACTCGGGCACTTGCCAGCCGACCGCGCGCCATCACACCCAGCAGCATCAGCGATCCGGCGCCCTTGAGAAGTGCGCGTCGATTATGCGACATGAATCTCGCCCTCACTCGCAAGCGCCCCTCCGGAGCGAGTAGCTTACATTCCTCGGTGCGCGAGGCAACGGGAATCCAGCCGAGCGATTTGATGCGCACGATGCTACCGGAGGAGTTCATTGTTCAGCCCAAGGACCTCGAGGCCCTGCGCAGAACTCGAACGGGGATCTTGATCACGGCAGACATCGGCAGGAAATACGGATGGCATATCGGGGATAGGATCCCCCTCACCTCGAGCACGCTTCAGACCAACGGGTCGGCCACTTGGACGTTCGATATCGTGGGGATGGCCACGCTCAGCCTTCGCGACGAGGGAGTGTATGTGTTTGCGCCAGCTTACCGGCTGACCTGGATGCTGTTTCCACCACGAGGACCGCCGCGGAGGCTGTCACCGTTGGAGACCACCTTGACCCAGAGTGCATCCTTGCCCTTGTAGTACGACGTGTCGCCCGCCTTGCGCAGGGCATCCAGGCTGTCCTGCGGCGTACCGGAGGCTGCGGTGGTGAATCCCGGCAGCTCGAAGATTACCCACGAGCCGCTTTCCAGTTCGCTGAGGCGCAGGGACACGGACGGCCTTTCGGTGATCACCTTAATCTCGGTACCGGCTCGTACGTTGGTGCGGGTCAGGTTGTACTGCTTGCCGTTGCGGCTGAGAACGACGGGCGGCTGAGCAGCTGCGCCTGCACCGAAACCTCCGCCTGGACCACCGGGTCCACCAAAGCCAGCAGGTCTACCAGGACCGGCACCTGCGCCAGGACCGGCACCTGCGCCAGGACCGGCACCTGCGCCAGGACCAGCGCCTGATCCAGGGCGAGCACCTGGGCCGCGCGCTCCGAAACCACCACTGCCACCGGGGCCGCCAATGTCCAGGCGCCCGACATCTCCCTTACACACGGCAGCGTCCCAGGTGGGCTTGAACTCACAGGCTCCTGGGTCGGCTGCGATGCTGTCGTTGACGCCGTCGTTGATGAGAACGTAGGAATCGGGGCCATCGCCGAAAGAGCCGTCCTTGTCGCGGATCACCGCGGTCTTGTAGGCCGTGCTTCCAAAATTGTCGCTGCCCCACTTGCGCTCCATCGGCGGGAAATATACCGGCTTGGCGTTGATGAATTTTACGTGTTCGACGGAGTTTTTGGAGCTGACCCCGAAGCTGGTAAACATCAGATAAGAGATCGCTCCGGTCTTGCGGGTGGCGTTGTCCTCGAAATTCCGGAAGGTGACATTCTCCACGTCATGACGGTAGTCGTAGTACTCGTAGCCGCGGATCGGGTAATCCGGCATTTCGGGCTTCGGCAAGCTGCGACCGTAAGCCTTTTCCGCGTCAGTTCGGGGATTGCCGATGTTTTCGGTTTCGCCCACGATCAGCGAGTCGACGAGCTTTGAGGTAAAGGCGTAACGACCGAATGCGCCGGAGGCGTGCGTAAAGCCGATCGCGTTGTCGGCCAGCTTCACGTTCCTGAACACGTGCATCTCACCTCGGCCCCAGATGGCTCCGTTGCGGTTTTTGTAGGCGGTGAGATCCTCGAAGTCCGATTCCAACGCCTCGCTGTTCGGGTCAGCGGGATTTTTGAGGCCGATATGCGAGCTGCCGGTAACACTGAAGGTGCCATTGGGCGCAACGTTTCGGTCGAACATGAACGCGTCGTAGTTGGAGTGGGCGACGTTGCCCTTGAATTCGAGGAATTTAATTCGACGCGGCCAAGTTGCCTTGCTGACATCCGTGCCTTGAAACGCACCCGTCGGGTGCTCCGGTAATGACATCCAGAAGCCGTTCGATTCGGAGCCCGCGGCGACGTTATCCCGGTAGATGTTGTCCGGGTTGGTGATCCAGAAAGTCGATGCGGTGTTGTCGGAAGGGATCAGGATGTCCTTGGCAGCCTGGCCATTGGATGCCGCCCGGCGCTCTCCGGCTGCCGCGAGGTTTGTCGGGATGCACGGCGCGTCAGGATGGCACTTCGTCAGGATCCCCAGGTTGTGGACGAACTGGTTGCCGTGCTCCACGCCGTCTTCGAGGAAGAAGCAGTGACCAATGTTGTTGTAGGTCACATTGTTTTCGACGCGCACGAAGTTAGTGCCATGCACGGTCACGCACCGGCTGTAGGTGTCGTGAATCGAGGAGTTCTCGATGTACTGGCCTCGCGCATCGCCGACGAGGTGCCAGTGGATCGGATACCGGGCGAGATGCATGTTCTGGCCCATCCGATTGAACTCGACGCCAGAGACATACATCTTGCTGCCCAGCCCGGCCATCACGTGCCCGCCGAAGAGTGTCTTGTCTGCATCCGGCGAAGCCTGGATGAGGATATTGCGCGTCAGCATGCCGACCTCGCCGCGCTCATCCACGCCGAAGGTGATCCTGCCGTAGTGCATGTAGTCCAGTTTTCTGTCGAGCGTGATCGTATCGCCCCTGATGCCGGAAATGGTGCGCCGCTCTGCCTGATGGGGATCGAAATCCGTTGACGCAAGGACAATCACGTCACCGACCCGCCAGCCAGCGGCGTTCAGGACTTGTATCGAGGTACTGCCTGCTTCGGCTGTCTTGGCCAGCTTGGTCCAGGAGTTTTTCCGGTTACCGTGCAGGCTCAGGGTTCCGCCGGCGACCATGATCCCGCGGTCACCCATACCAGCCACTTCTTCACCAGGGACATTGTCGGTGAGGGTGATGGTCGCCTTGCGCCTGTGGGGTTTGGCTTCGGTGCCGATTTCCAGCTCCCCCTGCACCATGATCCATTCGGTGGTCAGCTCGAGGTCGGCGTTATCCGAGAAACTCAGTTTGCCGTCGACGTGCACCCCGCCCAGCGGCGGCGGACTCACGTCGAGGACCACGTCCTTGCCACTTTCAATGGTGACTTTGTCGCCTGCGCGGGGCACCTGCCGATCCGGCCAAGTGGCAGGATCAGACCAGAGGGCCGGCTTGATTGCCGGCGACTTCTCGTCCTTGGCCTGCACGACAGCGAATACGCTGCCGAGAAGGACCAACGGAAGGAGCGATACAAAAAGGAATGAGCGATTCTTTTTGCTCATGACATCAACCCCCGTACTCGATTACGACGCAGTACTTGTGCCGCACAGCAAAGCGCGCCTGTCGTGAGAAGGACGCCGCATGATGCGACGCCGCCGCGGTCGGCGCAATCGGGCGGTTGCGCCGTCAACTGGGAAAGGCCAATAGAGGCTTTTATGATGGGGCGTGAGAGAATCGAAGTCGAAAAATGCCTCGGCGTTTCCTCCGTTTTCGGGCGGATAGCCCCAAGTTACCCCCAGGGTTACCCCCTCCCGGTGTCTCAAGATCGGCCGGTGGCGTGAATCCGTGTCAGCCCGGAGTCCAACCCGCAGCTACAGACGACCATCCGCCGCTACCGCTCGTAGTTCTGGTTGCCGACAGCGGATCGTGTCTCCCACCGCGAAGACACGCTTGCCCGCACGATCGTGTATACACAACTCTCGTCCGCCGCGCAGTTGGACCACCACCACCCTACCCTCGCGTTGTCAGCGGCCGATCAACGGCCCTGGGCCGGCTCGTCCATTCGTATAATTGACTCCGCATGAACGACGTTCGAAGGTGGCTATGTCTGGACTGTGGAAAGAACACGTTTGAGCACCCGGATGACTATTACATCTTGCGAAATCGACTGTGGCGTCGATTGGTTCCCAGGGACCAACGGCACGGGATGATTTGCCGTGCCTGCATTGAACGCCGGGTGGGTCGATCGCTCACTCAAGACGATTTTCGAAAGGCCACCGACGACGAGTCGGCGCCGGAAGACCAACCAATGCAGCGGGAGGACTACGGAATCGTCGATTCGCTGACCCCAGCAGCGCTCTACGCGATCGACTCCGCAATGATCGCCTTCGCATCCGCTCGTCCCCGCAAGGTCATCGCGATCGTTCGCCACATGTGTGAGCTGTCGCCGGCAGCCGAACCAGGGCTACCCGAAGGATCCAGGTGCCGAGTGCCTGATTCCCGCCCCAACCTATCCGGCGGGCAAAAGCCCGCCGGATTTTTTCACCGCTCATTGCCTCTTCTGTGGGACAAGGTCGGGTCGCCTCGATTTGCGCCAGCTCGCCACGTCCACGATCAGCCGTTCAGCCTCGGAAATGCACTGTTGCGCCGTCGATTCGTCGACGTCGTCGCCCGTGTAGTCCGCTACGTTCCGTTGCCGCCGCAAGGTGTCGAGCACGATAACTCGCTTGGGAGAGATGCCGATCGTGAGCGGCAGACTCTGGATAACGGTCATGTGGGGGCAAGCAGCAGCGCGCCTGCGCCCCTGGTCGATTCGTATCGGGTCGGTACCGTGCATCATCAGTGCGGCCAGCGCACTCTGCATACATTGCTTTATAGGCCGCGTCGAAGCGCGTTTCGGGGCTGATGCTTGTCACGCGCGCGTCACGCAGATTTCGGCGCGCTGCGCTTAGAAGCCGTCAGGTGCACCAAATTTATGTGGTGTGGATTTTTTCCTCGTAACATATTGATTTAATTGGGGCGTGACGGAATCGAACCGTCGACCAGCGGATTAAAAGTCCGATGCTCTACCGACTGAGCTAACGCCCCGTGCTGCTGCGATCCCGGTTAACCGGGATGTTCTCACTGCGGCCCGCTCGGCATGCGCGAGTGGGCCCAAGGGGGCGGGAATCATACTATAGAGGCGTCTCGTGTCGCCCGGACCTCGCCTCGCACCGTCATGAATCCCCAAACCTGGAATGCCGCCGAATACGAGAAGAACGCGCGCTTCGTCAGCGATCTGGGCGCACCCGTGCTTCAGCTTCTCGCGCCGATGCCAGGCGAGCGGATTCTCGATGTCGGCTGCGGTGATGGTGTGCTCACGAAGAAAATCGCCGAGGCGGGGTGCTCGGTGGTGGGGCTCGACTCGAGCCCCGACTTCTGCAGGGCCGCGCAACAGCTCGGGCTCGAGGTGATCGAGTCGGGCGCGGCGGAGATGACCTTCACCGGCGAGTTTGACGCAGTCTTCAGTAACGCAGCGCTCCATTGGATGAGAGACCCGGCAAGAGTCGTTCGCAACATCGCGCGGGCGTTGCGCCCCGGCGGCCGCTTCGTGGCCGAGATGGGCGGCTACGGATGCGTCGAGACCATCAAATCCGCACTGATCGATGAGCTCGATCGTCGTGGACTCGACGGAAACAAGGCGAACCCGTGGTACTTCCCCACCCCGCAGGAGTATTCGGCCCATCTGACCGCCGCGGGCTTTGACGTCGCCTATATCGAGCTCATCCCAAGACCCACGCCGCTCCCGAACATCATGGGCTGGCTCACGACGTTCTCGCATTCCTTCACGGCATTGCTTCCCGAGTCGGCACGTCGGTCGTACCTCGAGCAGGTGCGGGATCGCATCAAGCCCAACCTGTGCAACGCACACGGACAATGGATCGCGGACTACGTGCCGCTACGTTTCAAGGCACTGCTGAGCCGCGGCGCCGGCCGGCAGTAGGGTCGATCGGGATGGTCGAAGAACCGAATCACACGGCGGTGCGGGTTGCGCTCTGGCGCGCGATGCACGTGCAGGTCGACCCGCCACCCCATGTGCTCGAGGATGAGATTGGCTTGAAGCTCGCCGCTCCGGACGATGCGTGGCGGCAGCGTCCAGATATGGACCCCGAGGGCACGCGCGGCTACCGGGCGCACATCGTGGCGCGAGCTCGCTTCATCGAGGATCTCATAACCGCCGAGTCGGCGCGCGGCGTTGCTCAATACGTCATCCTCGGAGCGGGCCTCGACACCTTCGCCCAGCGGCGGCCGGAGATCGCATCGCGCCTGCGTGTCTTCGAGGTGGACCAACCAGGCCCTCAGGCGTGGAAACGGCGTCGGCTGATCGAGCTTGGCTTTGGCATTCCGGACTGGCTGCGGCTCGTCGCGGTGGACTTCGAGCGCGGCGCATCCCAGTGGGAGGAGCTGGCCGCCGCGGGCTTCGACGCAAGGCAATCCGCGGTGGTCAGCTGCACCGGCGTCTCCATGTACCTCACCCACGAGGCAAACCTGGCGCTGCTGAGGCAAACCGCCGCCCTCGCTCGCGGCTCGACCTTTGCGATGACGTTCATGCTGCCGGTTGAGCTCATCGATCCCGAGGAGCGTGCAAAGCTTCAGGGCGTGCAGACGTCCGCCCGCGCCGCCGGCACGCCATTCGTGAGCTTCTTCAGGCCATCCGAGATGCTCGTGCTCGCGCGTCAGGCTGGATTCACCGCGACTGAACATGTGTCTACAGCCGACCTGGCGCAGTGCTACTTCGCCGGCCGAGCCGACCGCCTGCGACCCACGCGCGGTGAGGAGTTCCTCGTCGCCACTGTTTAGAACTCCGGCTGAATCGGATTGCTAGAATCACTCAATGTCGATCGATGACTTCGTACGGTACAGCAAGGTGCTCCATGCCTTGACCGCTGATTTTGTGCGCGCAGTCCCCGAGGATAAGTGGGACTTTACGCCCCACCCCCCCGGCAAGTCTGGGCGCGCACCGGCGCCGCATCGAGTCGGTGACGGCTTCGCACCGTTTTGCAAGCAGCTGCGACACCTCGTCTGTGTGCGTGGTGTCTACAATGCCGCGCTTGCGACGAGAAAGGTCGATTGGACGCGAAAGCACGAGCACTATGTCGGTGCGCTGACTCGGGAGGCGCTGCTCGCGGGGCTCGATGAGCAGCAGCGCCACTTGCTCGCCACGCTGGAAACGGTCGATATCACCGCGCCGATCGATTGGGACGGAACCCGCTTTACTTTCGCACTGTTCACGTGGGAATTTGTGCAACACGAGGCGATCCATCACGGTCAGTGGAGCCTCTATGCCTCGCTCGCCGGGTTCGACACACCGCTCAGCTGGCGCAGGTCGTGGGGTTTGTGAGGTTCGGCATGAATGGTTCCGCGACCGCCGTGAGCGACGACACCATCAAGCTGAGAAAGGCCGTTTCGACGGATCTGCAGGCCGTTACGTCCTGCGCGCAGGTCGCTTACGGGAAGTACATCGAAAGGATCGGCAAAGCTCCTGCGCCGATGCACTCGGACTTCGCTGAGCAGATCGCACAGGGGCTCCTCTACATCGCGATGCGCGGCCCACGCTTCGCAGGTTACGTCGCTTTCTTTCCCGAGGGAGATCATCTTCATCTCGACGCCGTGGCGGTGTTACCGGAGCACTCGGGGAAAGGTGTGGGCAAGGCACTCATCGGCTACGTCGAGCAGGTCGCTCGGGACGAAGGATTCAAGGCGGTCGAGTTGTATACGAACGAGGCGATGACCGAGAATCTGGTGATGTACCCGAAGCTGGGGTACCAAGAAACGCACCGCAAGTACGACGAGGGTTACAACAGGGTTTTCTACCGTAAGACGCTGTGAATGCCCTGGCCAGGCGTCTCCGGCACAACCAGCGCACCGTGGGCAGCTTTCCTTCCAACCCCTGGGGGTCTCCTTGAACGTCTCCGAAGCCATCGATACTCGCATGAGCTGCCGCGCATTCCTGAGCAACCCGGTGCCGCTGACCCTGGTCCGCCGAATTCTCGATGGTGCCAAGCGCGCGCCCTCCGGCGGAAACCTGCAGCCATGGTTCGTGTACGTCTTGACGGGCGAGCCTCTGCAGGCGCTCGTGACGAGGGTGCGTGCTGCGGCCGTCGATCTCCCGATGGGAGAAGGCACCGAGTACAACATCTACCCGCCCAACCTCAAAGACCCGTATCGCTCACGCCGTTTCAAATGTGGCGAGGATCTCTACGCCCTCATCGGCCTCGGACGCGAGCAGCGGGAACAACGCCTCAAGCAGTACGCACGCAATTACGAGTTCTTCGGTGCTCCCGTCGGGCTTTTCTTTGCCGTCGATCGCATCATGGGCCAGGACCAGTGGGCGGACATCGGCATGTTCATGCAAAACATCATGCTGCTCGCGCGCGAGCACGGACTGCACACCTGCCCGCAGGAGTCCTGGGCCGGTTGGTACAAGACCGTGGGCGAGTTCCTGAGCATGCCACCCGAGCTCATGCTTTTCTGCGGCATGTCGCTCGGCTATCGAGACGAAGCGGCGCCCATCAATCTTCTGCGGACGGATCGCGCGCCGCTCGAGGAGTTCGCGACCCTCCGCGGCTTTGAGACTTAAGGTGAGCTCACAACAGGCGAGCGATGCCATGAGCGTCGGGGGAACCCAGGACGTCTTCTACAAGCGCGGATCGATCGGCCCACTTCCCACCATGACCCGTGCTGAGGGAATCTGGTTCTGGGACGACGCCGGCAGATCCTACATCGATGCCTCATCCGGCCCCATGGTCAGCAGCGTCGGCCACTGCAATCCCCGCGTGGTCGAGGCAATGGTTCGCCAGGCGCGAACGCTCGACTACGCGTACAGCCGTGTTGCACGCAACGGACCGAACGAGGCCTACAGCCAGCGACTTGCCCTGCTCGCTGGCCCTGGCTTTGAGCGTGTGAATCTCTGCTCCGGCGGCAGCGAGGCAGTGGACAACGCGCTCAAGTTTGCGCGTCAGTACTGCCTTGCCACGGGCCAGAGCTCGCGCCGCAAGGTCATCTCGCTTGATCCTTCGTACCACGGAGCGACGCTCGGCTCGCTGGCAGCCGGAGGAAACGTGGCGCTGCACCCCTTCTTCGACGGCTTCGTCGTTCCCGCCGAAAACGTGCCTGCGCCCCTGTCCTATCGAACTCCCGCGGGTGGGACGGTCGACAGCTACGCTGCTGCATGCGCCCGTGCCCTGGAGGCCAAGATCGCAGAGCTCGGTAGCCAGAACGTGCTCGCGTTCATCCTCGAGCCGGTCGGGGGACTCGCGACCGGGGCCGTGGTGCCTCCTGAGAGCTATTTCCGTGCCATCCGCCAGACTTGTACACGGCACGGCGCCTTCCTGATCTTCGATGAGGTGCTGTGCGGTGCAGGACGGACCGGGGAGTTCATGACCGCCCATCACTGGTCCGATGCGCTGCCCGATATCATCGTCCAGGCGAAAGGCCTCGGCGCTGGTTATTACCCGCTGGGCGCGATGTGGGTATCGGCAGCCCGCGCCGATCGGCTCGCAGAGTTGACCGGTTTTGAATTCAGCTACTCGTACAATGCGAATCCGATTGCGTGTGCCGTGGGACTTGCGGTTCTGCAGGAGCTCGAGCAGCAGAACTTGTGCGCCAACGCCGTTGCCAGAGGCAACGAGTTGCGCGCCGGCCTGGAGAGCTTGAAGGAGCGCTGTCCAATTGTCGGGGATGTTCGCGGGAAGGGACTGCTGTTCGCAGTCGAGCTGGTGGCCAGCCGCGAGAGCAAGGCGTCGCTGCCCCTGGACTTCCTCGCTATCAACCGGGTTCTCGCTCATGGGCTCCGTAATGGAATCATGCTGTATGCCCGCTCGTCCGCCGGGACGCGGTTCGGACAGTGGTTCATGGTGGCACCCCCGCTCACGGTCACCTCGGGCGAGATCGGCGAGATACTGAACCGCATCGACACCACACTGCGCAGTGTTTGCAGCGAAGCGCATCGGAGCGGGTTGCTATCCGGAGTCCGATGTCCTCTGTAAGGGATACCTTGGACATGTAGCCCTCATCGCGCATGCCGGTAAGCGGCTCGCCTGTATAACGGCCCGCAGGCATACCACCCTCGAGAGAGGCTCCCGGCGCCCATAGGCGCGCGCGCCGATTAACGATACCTCGTCGGATCCGCAACGCCCGCGGCCTCGAACCCCGCTCGGCGAATGCGGCACGAGTCGCAGCGGCCGCACGCCCGCCCCTGCTCATCGGCCTGATAGCACGACACGGTGATCGCGTAGTCCACCCCGAGCCGCACGCCCTCTTGAATGATCTGCGCCTTGGTCCACTCGATGAGCGGTGCATGAATGTGGCACGGCTGGCCTTCCACGCCGGCCCTGGTTGCCCGTGCCGCCAGACTCTCGAAGGCCGCGATGAACTCGGGGCGGCAATCGGGGTAGCCCGAGTAATCCAGGGCGTTCACGCCGACGAAGATGTCGCGCGCTTCGAGCACCTCTGCCCACGCCAGTGCGAGCGCCAGCATCATCGTGTTGCGCGCCGGGACGTAGGTGACCGGAATACCGCGGGTCGGGCTCTCCGGGACGGCGATCGAAGCATCCGTCAGCGCGGAGCCGCCGATCCCGGCAAGATCCACGTGCATCACGCGGTGCTCGCGCGCACCCAGGGTTCGGGCGACATTCGCCGCCGCTTTCAGCTCGGCGATGTGCCTTTGTCCATACGCGACCGAAAGCGCGAAGCACTCGAATCCGCGCTCGCGCGCAAGGGCCAGCGTGGTCGCCGAGTCGAGCCCGCCCGAGAGCAGGACCACCGCGCGATGCGCAGCGCCACCCGCAGCGCGATTCTCAGCACGCTCGCTCATGCTTACTTGCCCGGCACGTTGCCCCACAGATACTTGTGGAGCTGGATCTGAAAGCGCACCGGTAAGCGATCCGCGAGGATCCAGTCGGCAAGCTCACGCGCCGGGAGCTGCTCGTGGCTTGCGGAGAAGAGCACCGAGCAGCGCTCGGGGAGCCTCAGCTCCTGCATCTTCGCGCGGCTCCACTCATAGTCCTCGCGGCTGCAGATGACGAACTTCGTCTGATCCTTCACCTGCAGCCGCTCGAGCTCGCCATAGAGATTGCGCCGCTCCTCGCCCGAGCCCGGAGTCTTCACATCCACGACGAGCACCACGCGCGCATCCACATCCTTGAGGGCCATCGCCCCACTTGTCTCGAGCGAGACGCGCAGACCCTCATCGCACAGCCGCGTGAGAAGCTCGATGCAGGGCTTCTGCGCCAGAGGCTCACCACCGGTGACGCAGACATAGCGCGAGCCGAGCTCGTGGACCCGCCCGACGAGGTCCTCGATCGTCCACCACTCCCCGCCGTGGAACGCGTACGCGGTATCGCAGTACTGGCAGCGAAGGGGGCAGCCGGTCAGGCGAATGAAGACCGTCGGCACACCGACGGTGTCGGCCTCACCCTGGAGCGAGTGAAAGACTTCCGTGATCTTCAGGCGCGCCATGAGCCATCAACGTGACTCGGCCCCGCTGTCCGCGCCCGAGCCGCTCGTCGAGCTCGAGCTCGATGCACCGCCCGAGGACAGTGCATGCAGCTGAGTGGTTGCGAGCTTCGCGGCATTCGAGCCCGGATAGCGGCGCGTCACGTCCGTGAGCGTCGTGCGTGCCTGGTCATACTGCTTGAGCTCGAACTGTGTGTAGCCAAGCTTCAACAGCGCATCGGGGGCCTTGCGTGAGTTCGGGTACTGATCGAGCACCCCTTGGAAGGCGATCGCCGCCTTCGGGTAATCGTGCGAGGCGTAGTAGGCCTCGCCCATCCAATACTGCGCGTTGTCGGCGAGCTGGCTCTTGGGATAGGTCGCGAGGAACTGCTGCAGGCTGTCGATCGCCTCGGGGTACTTCGCGTTCCGGAGTTGATCGAGCGCAGCCATGTAGGCGCTCTGCTCGGTGCCGGGCGCCGCCGCGGGGCCCGCGGTCGAGGCGCTCCCGCCACCCGCCGCGCCGCCCGATCCGGCTCCTCCCCCTCCTCCGCCGCCGGCGGCGAGCTGGCTGATGCGCCGGTCGAGATCCGAATAGAAGGCGAGCTGCTGCTTGCGCAACGCCTCGTTGGTGTTCTCCAGCTCGTCGATCCGGCCTTGCAGCACCCGCACCTGGTCCTGCAACGAGTCGATCGTCTGCGCCATGGAAAGCAGGCTCTGGTTGGATACCACACGCTCGATCCGCGCGGTGCGCGAATCGAGGCTGTTGAGCTTGTCCTGCAGCACCGGATCGTCCTCCGGTGTGGTGGCACAGCCTGCGATAGTGATCAATGCGAGTCCGAGGCTCGCGCAGGCAATCAATGTGCGCATGAGAGCACCTCGCCCGGAACGCTCACTTCAGGTAGACGATATCCACACGCCGGTTCTTGGACCAGGCAGCCTCATCGTGCCCGGCATCGACCGGCCGCTCGGCACCGTAGCTCACGGTGCTGATCTGCGCATCCGAGGCGCCCTGCAGGAGCAGCGCGCGCCGTACGGCCTGCGCCCGGCGCTCCCCGAGTCCGATGTTGTACTCGCGCGAGCCTCGCTCGTCGGTGTTGCCCTCGAGCCGCACGTGCACGTTGGAATGCGCCGAGAGGTACTTCGCATGGGCTGCGACGATATCGGTGCCCTCGCCCTTGATCTCGCTGCTGTCGAAGTCGAAATAGATCGTGCGCTTGGCGAGCAAGCCCTCATCCGGGCCTTGCGTCTCCTGGCCCTCGTTCGCCCCGCTCCCGGGGCCGCCGTTGGCATTGGCGCCCGAGGCGCCCGAGGACTCCGCTCCTCCCTGATTGGCCGGCACCGAGGCGTTCGTCTGCGAGGTAGGCTGCGGCGGCTTGTGCGCGCAGCCCGACAGGATCAAAGCAGCGGCGGCCATGAGGACTGGCAAGGTTCTACGCATCACATACCCTCCGGTTGCGGGACTTTTTATCACAATTTGGGGTGCAGGAAGGGTCCCCACACCGGATCACGCACATCGGCCTGCTCCGAGGCGAGCCGCTGCGAGGTGAGGCCATCGAGCGAGACGCGCTTGAGGACCACTTGGCCATGCTCGGTCCCCGAGTAGATGAGCATGGCCCCGTTCGGCGCGAAACTCGGCGCATTGTCGAGCGGCCCATGCGAGAGCACGCGCACCGTACCGCTCGCCAGATCCTGCACTGCAATGCAGTAGTTGTTCCCGGGCTCGAGCGTCACCATCGCGAGCTGGGTGCCGTCCGGGGAGATCCGCGGCCGCGCGTTGTAGGTGCCCTCGAAGGTGATGCGCCTGGGCCGCTGCCCCGGACCCAGCCCGATCTGATAGATCTGGGGCCCTCCGCCGCGATCGGACGTGAAGTAGATCGATTGCCCATCGGGCGCCCAGACGGGCTCGGTGTTGATGGACGGATCGTCCGTCAGGCGCGTGAGCTGCTGAGTCGACAGGTCGAGCGTGTAGATCTCGGGGTTGCCGTCGCTGCCGCTCAAAGTGATGGCGAGCTTGCGCCCATCCGGCGACCAGGCGGGCGCCCCGTTGATACCGGCCCGCGCCGACACCAGCTGCCGCACCCCACTGCTCACCTGCTGAACGTAGACCGTCGCCCGCTTGTGCTCGAACGACACGTAGGCCAGCCACTTCCCATCCGGTGACCAGGCCGGAGACATGACCGGCTGCTGGGAATCGAGCACGACGCGCGCACCGGCGCCGTCGGCATCCGCCACGACCAGCTGGAAGCGCTGCATCGGCGGGTTGCCCTCGACTGCCACGTAGGCGATGCGTGTGGCGAAGGCCCCGCGCACACCGAGGATCTTCTCGTAGATCACATCGCTCACCTGGTGAGCCGCATCGCGAAGCGCGCTTGCCGAGCCGGTGAAGCGCTGGTTCGCGAGCTGCTCGCTGTTGAGCGCGTTGAGCAGCTGAAAATCCACGGCGAACTGGTCGGGGCCGAGGGCGCTCACATGGCCCACGACGACATAGTCGTTGCCGGCGGCGCGCCAGTCGGGCAGTGCGACGTCCTTGGCCTGTGAGGGGGTGGCACGCATCTGATCGCGCGGCATCAGACGGAAGCGTCCGCTGCCGGCCAGGTCCTGATCCACCACACTCGCAACCGTCGAGCCGGCGCTCGGGTCGGCCGGTATCCCGCCCGCGAAGGGCACCACGGCGATGGGAATCGGATCGGTGACGCCCGAGGTGACCTCGATCTGCAGCTGCGCACGGGCAACGCTCAGGACGCAGGCGGCAAGCGCTGCGGCAAGCAGCGCGGCGCCGGCCCGCGGCCGGCTGTGGGGAGATCTCATGGTGTCGAGTTATCGCTGTGAGTGAAGTGAATCGTCAGCTCCCGCACGAAGAGTGCGGGATCGGGCGGCGGGGGCAGCGGTGAGGCACGGTAAGCCGCATCCTCGATCGACTGCTGCACGGCTGCATCTCCGTTGCAGGAATCGAGCTTCACGTTGGTGATCTGTCCTCCGGGGACCTCGGTGACGGTGAGCGTGCAGTCGAGACCCGCTCGCACGGTGGGCGGCTGAATCCATGCCTGATGGATGCGTGCCTCGATCAGCTGCTTCCAGCTGGCCATGGCCGGCCCGGTGCGGGCGGCGAGCGATTTTTCCTCATCTGCGACGCTCTGCTCCAGGTCCGACTGATTCATCGCAAGCTCCTTGGCTTCCTGCACTCTGCGCTCCTCCTCCGCCTTGCGCTTGGCCTCCGCGAGCCGCTGCCGTTCAGCCGCAGCCGCACGCTCCTTCGCCTCCTTCGCTTCCTTGGCCTTTTGCGCCTCCTCCGCCGCCTTCGCCTGGCGGGCAGCGTCGGCTTTGGCCTCGCGTGCCTGCTCGGCAGCCTGCTCCTTCGCCTTGCGCTTGGCGTCTTCTGCAGGCTTCGGGGTCACCGGTAGGGGCTGGGCTGCGGCAGGCTTGGGCATGGGCTCGACGGTCTGGTCGTCCTCGGTCGGCTGTGCAGGCCGGGGCGGAGGCTGCACCGCGGCCACCGGGGGTGGGGTGTGCTTCGGTGCCCCGCCCCCTGCAACGGCCTGTGCGCTCACCACCGTCGCATTGATGGCGAGCGTCGGCTCGGGCTTGGGCTGCTGCCGCAGCGTCCACCACGCGTACACGATGACGCCGACCAGCCCCGCGTGCAACAGCACCGAAAGGCCTGCCGAGACCCAGCGATCGCTCCGTCGTTCCGCCTCTGGCATCAGCTCGGGCAACCTAGCTCCGTTTCGAGGGCTCGGTCTCGGGCAGCGGCTGACTCACGAAGCCGACCTTCTTCGCCCCGGCGCGCTGCAGAAGCACCATCACGCTCATCACCTGGCCGTACTCGATGCGGTAGTCGGCCTTCAGGAGCACCGGCAGGTCGGGGTTGCGGCGCAGGGCCGCTGCGGCCCGTGTCTCGACCGTGACCGCATCCAGCGCCTCGCGTGGATTGCTCCCCACGTTCAGGTACAGCCGGCCTTCTCGATCAATCGACAGCACGAGCGGGTTCGAGTTCTTGGTGAGCGCGGGATCCAGGGGCTCCGCGCCCGCCCGCGGCAGGTCCACCTTGACGCCCTGCGTCAGAAGCGGCGCCGTCACCATGAAGATGATGAGCAGCACCAGCATCACATCGATGTAGGGCACGACATTGATCTCGCCCATCAGGCGCCGGCCCCGATAAAGCTGTGCCATCTCAGTGCCCTCCGCCGGACGCACCGGTATGCAGGGAGGTGGTACTCGCCGCTCGCTCCGGGCTGCGCGCCGCGTGCCGCTGCAGGATCGAGGAGAACTCCTCCATGAAGGCGTCGTAGCGCATCTCGAGGCGTCCCACCTGATCGGCGTAGCGGTTGAAGGCCACGACGGCCGGAATGGCCGCGAACAGCCCGAACGCCGTGGCGATCAGCGCTTCGGAGATCCCGGGGGCCACCATCGAGAGCGTCGCCTGCTGAACGTTACCGAGCGAGGAGAATGCGCTCATGATTCCCCAGACCGTGCCGAAGAGCCCCACATACGGACTGGTCGATCCGACCGTGGCCAGGGTTGCCAGGCTGTACTCCAGGCGATCGATCTCCTTCAGCTGCGCAACCCGCATCGCACGCCGTGCACCTTCGAGCAGCTGATCGGTAGGCACCGAGCCTTGCTGCCTCAGCCGCGCGAACTCGCGGAATCCGAACTCGAAGATGCTCGCCATGCCGGTGGCCCCACCGCGCGCCTCGATTCCTCGGTAGAGCTGGGCGAGGTCCCCACCGGACCAGAAGGTGTTCTCGAACTGCTCGGCTTCCTGGCGCGCCCGTCGCGTGACCATGCGCTTCTGGAAGATGATGGCCCACGACATGAGCGAGGCGAACGCGAGCAACCCGATGACGATCTGCACCGGGATGCTCGCCTGCATGATCAAACGAATGATGGATAGATCCTGCGGCATCTCAGGCACGCTCCTCGTACTGCATCAACCGATCCTGCAAGAAATCCGGGAGCCGCAGCGGACGCAGCGTGCGCGCATCCAGGCAAGCCACGCGCACCCGCGCCGTGGTGAGCAGCTCCTCTTGGGTGCCCGCGGTGCCGCCACTGGCGCGGCGATAGACACGCTGCGCGAACCGCAGCGACGCCCCGCCCGCCCGCTCCAGCTCGCACGTGACGAGCAGCTCATCATCAAGTCGCGCCGGGCGTTGGTAGCTCACCTCGATGCTCGTCACGGCGAACAAGATCCCGGGCTCCTGCGCCAGCTCGTGCTGCGAGAAACCCTGGGCGCGCAGCCACTCCGTGCGCGCCCGCTCGAGGAACTTGAGATAGTTCGCGTAGTAGACCACCCCGCCGGCATCCGTATCCTCCCAGTACACGCGCTGCGGTGAGCGGAACGCGCTCACCTCGGAGGCTCCAGTGCGAGCGGCATCGAGCCCGCTGTCTCGGGCTCCTTGCGCCCGAAGTGCCGATAGGTCTTGGCCGTGACCATCCGCCCGCGCGCGGTGCGCACCAGGAAGCCCTGCTGGATCAGGAACGGCTCGATGACCTCCTCGAGCGTCCCGCGGTCCTCCGCCACCGCGGCGGCGATGCTCTCGATGCCCACGGGGCCGCCGCCGAATTTGTCGACGATCGTCGTGAGCAGCTTCTGATCGAGCGTGTCGAACCCCTCGGGGTCGACCTCGAGCATGTTCAGAGCCTCCTTGGCCACCCGCTCGTCGATGCGTCCGTCGGCGCGCACCTGAGCGTAGTCGCGCACCCGCCGCAGCAAGCGATTGGCGATGCGCGGGGTGCCGCGGGAGCGCTGCGCGATGGCGCGCGCGCCGCTTGCATCGATGGCGACGCGCAGTATACCCGCGGAGCGCTCGACGATTCGCTCCAGGTCCTCGATGCTGTAGAACTCCAGGCGCTGCACGATGCCGAACCGGTCGCGCAGCGGCGAGGTGAGCAGCCCCGCCCGGGTGGTCGCCCCGATCAGCGTGAAGGGCTTCAGGCTCAGCTTGATCGAGCGCGCCGCGGGCCCCTCCCCGATCATGATGTCGAGCTGATAGTCCTCCATCGCCGGATAGAGCACCTCTTCGACGATCGGGCTCAGGCGATGAATCTCATCGATGAAGAGCACATCGCGCGGCTGCAGATTCGTGAGCTGGCCCGCAAGGTCTCCGGGGCGCTCGAGCACCGGCCCGGAGGTCTGACGAAGATTCACGCCGAGCTCTGCCGCGATGATGTGGGCGAGCGTCGTCTTGCCCAGCCCCGGCGGCCCGAAGATCAGCACGTGGTCGAGCGCCTCGCCGCGCAGGCGAGCGGCACTCACGAACACATCGAGCTGCTGCTTCACGTGCGCCTGACCCACATACTCCTGGAGCCGACGTGGACGGATGGCGCGCTCGACGGCCTCCTCCTCCTGGCGCGGCTCTGGGCTCACCATTCTCTCGGGGCTCACGGCGGGCGACTCTCCCATCTCAGTCTCGCACGGCGCTCTGCAGGGCGCTGCGGATCAATTCCTCGGTCGTGTGCTTGCCGGGACCTGCCGCCTCGAGCAGCTGCGTCGCCTCCGCAGGCTTGTATCCGAGCTTCACGAGCGCATCGAAGGCCTCGCCCTGGGGGCTCGACGGGGAGGGGTGGGCGCCCGAGCCTGCGCCGTCCATCCCCATGGGACCCAGCCGATCGCGCATCTCCACCACCAGCCGCTCGGCGGTCTTGCGGCCGATGCCCGGCACGCGCGTGAGGGTCGCCACATCCTCGCTTTGAATGCAGCGTGCGAAGGCCTCCACGCTCATGCCCGAGAGCAGCGCGAGCGCAATCTTCGGTCCGACACCCGAGACCTTGAGAAGGCTGCGAAAGAGTTGCCGCTCCTGCTCCGTGCCGAAGCCATAGAGCACGTGCGCATCCTCGCGCACGACCAGGTGTGTGAGCAGGCGCACCTCGTGGCCGATCCCCGGCAGATGAAAGAACGTGGACATGGGCGCCTCGAGCTCGTACCCGACGCCGCCCACATCGACCGTGAGTTGCGGCGGGCTCTTCGATGCGATACGCCCGTGCAGCGACCCGATCATCGCGAGGTGCCGACCCCGAGCGCGGCGGCCGCCTGCTCCAGAAGATCCGTGCGCCGCGCATGAGCGTGACAGACCGCCACCGCAAGCGCATCGCTCGCATCGGCGGCGATGCTGCCGGCGAGATTCAGGAGCGCGCACATCATGTGCGCCACCTGTCGCTTGTCGGCCGCACCGAAGCCGACGATCGACATCTTGATGGCACGGGGTGCGTACTCGAAGACAGGCGTGCCGCGAGGCACGGCGCTCAGGGCCGCCCCGCGCGCCTGTCCGAGCTTCAGTGCACTGTCCACGTTGCGATTCACGAATACACGCTCCACGGCGATCTCATGCGGGCAGTGCTCGCCGATCAAGCGCTCCACGGCCTCGAAGATGACGCGCAGGCGCTCGGCGAGGGGGCCGTCCCGCGCGATGACGCAGCCATGCGCGACGTGGATGGAGTCACCGTCGACCCAATCGACGAGGCCATACCCGGTGCAGCGCGAGCCTGGATCGAGGCCCAGGATGCGCACGCGCGCACCGCGAACACTCGTGAGAGTCGCGCTCCTCTCCCGGATCGCCTCCGGGTCAAACGCTCGCCACGACCTCGCCCGCAACCTCGGCATTCGTGTAGATGGCCTCAATGCCCTCGAGCGACTCGAGGGCCCGAAAGAGCCGCTGCATTTGTGTGGCCGCCGCCCCGGCAAGCTTCACCGTCGCAGCCGAGCGGCAAGTCACCCCGCTCTTCGCGGGCTGATAGCCCGCCGCCGCGAGGCTTGCGCGCACGGCCACCAGCTCGAGGGGGTCCGTGAGCACCTGGGCCGAGCCTCTTGCATCCACGGTCACCTCTTCGGCCCCGGCCCCCCAGGCCCACTGCGCAAGAGCCTGGCAGTCCGCGCCGCACGAGTACTCGAGCAGCCCGACCTCCTTGAAGAGATATCCGACCGACCCGGCGGCCCCGAGGCGCCCGCCATAACTCGCGAAGGTGCGGCGCAGCTCGGCTCGCATCCGCTCGGGGTCGTCGGCGCGAACATCGACCACCACTGCGGAATCGCCCGGGCCGTAGCCTTCGTATCGCACGCTAATACAGCTCGAGCCGGCATCGGCGCCGCACCGCGGTTCGAACGCGTATCATAGCGGCAAACCCGCTCGACCACACGTTCGGGGGCTCAGCCGTTGCGCGTGCGGCTCACGTGGAAACCGCTCAAGTCTGTCCTCCTGAAATTCTGGGCTCGATCGCGCAGGCACGCTCGGCGATCGAGCAGTCCTTGCCGCTCCCGCCGGCCGACCTGGCCGATGCCAGCGCCGCAGCCGAGCTGATCGGTGCGCTCTCCTTCGACCCGGAGCTTGCGAAGGCAGTCCTCGCCCTGCCGGCCCTCGGGCACTCGGAGCTGACCGTCGAGGCGCTCACGCGCCTCATCGGCGCCCGCGCGGCGCGCATCGCCATCGATCTGTCACGCTTTGGGGATCTCGGGCTCGCGCACGATTGGTCGCCTGCGCAGGGGCTCGATGCGCGTCAGGCCGAGTCGGTCCGCAAGATGCTGCTCGCGGTGGTCAGCGATCCGCGACTGGTGCTCGCGCGGCTGGTCATGGAGCTCGTGCACCTCAGGCGGGCCCGGCAGCTCGAGCCGGCCGAGCGCGAGCGGCTTGCGCTCGCGACACGAGCCGTCTATGCGCCCCTTGCCAATCGTCTGGGCGTCTGGCAGCTCAAATGGGAGCTCGAGGATTTCGCCTTCCGCTACCTCGAGCCCGAGGAGTATCACCACATCGCCACGGCGCTCAACGAGAAGCGCGCCGACCGCGAGCGCTACATCCAGGTGCTGTGCGAGACGCTGCGCGCGGAGCTCGCCGCAGCCGGCGTGGAGGCCGAGGTCTACGGCCGGCCCAAGCACATCTACAGCATCTACCGGAAGATGCAGCGCAAGCAGCTCGCGTTCGAGGGGATCTTCGATGTGCGCGCGGTGCGCATCATCGTCGGGTCCATCCGCGACTGCTATGCCGCCCTCAGCGTCGTGCATGGGCGCTGGACGTACATCAAGAGCGAGTTCGACGATTACATCGCAACGCCCAAGGACAACGAATACCGCTCGATTCACACCGCCATCGTCGGGCCGCGCGGGGCGAGCGTGGAGGTGCAGATCCGCACGCGCGAGATGCACGAGCACGCCGAGCTCGGGGTCGCCGCGCACTGGCAATACAAGGAAGGCGGCACGCGCGATCTGGGCTACGAGCGCAAGATCGAGGCGGTGCGCTTGCTGCTGCGGCCCGGCGGGGGCGAGGATGCCGAGCGCGACTTCCTCGAGGGCATGCGCGAGCAGCTCTTTCACGACCGGGTATATGCGCTCACCCCCAAGGGCGAGGTGGTGGATCTTCCCCGGGACTCAACGCCGCTCGATTTCGCGTACCACGTGCACAGCGACCTGGGACACCGCTGCCGCGGGGCGAAGGTGAACGGCCGGATCGTTCCGCTCACTCATCGGCTGGCGAATGGCGAGGTGGTCGAGATCATTGCCGGCAAGCATCCCGCGCCAAGCCGCGACTGGCTCGCACCCGAGCTCGGCTATCTGGCATCCCCGCGCAGTCGCTCGAAGGTGCGCACGTGGTTTCGCCGCCAGGACAGCGGGGACAACCGCATCGCGGGACGCTCCATCGCCGAGCGCGAGTTGAGCCGCGCAGGCGTCGGACCCGAGGCATTGGCGCCCCTGTTGCAAGCGCTGTCGACTCGCAACCTTGCGATCTCGAGCACCGAGCAGCTCTATCAGCTGCTCGGCGAGGGAGAGATCACCACGCAGCTTGCGCAGGCGATCGCACGGCAAAACAAGCGGCCCGGCTCGGAGCCGGAGCCCAAGCGCCTCCCCCGCCGCGCAAGCCCCAAGCGTCGCAGTCCCGTCGAGATCGAGGGCGTGGGCGACTTGCCGATCACGCTGGCGCGCTGCTGCGCACCCATTCGCCCGCAGCCCATCGTCGGATACGCCACCGTCGGGCGCGGCGTCACGATTCACCGCAAGGACTGCCCGAGCTTTGCCCGCATGCAGTCCGGCAAGCCGCAGCGCATCCTGCAGGTGGACTGGACGCAGGGCGACTCGGAGCTGCTCGCCGTGCAGCTCGCGGTGGCCGCCTACGATCGGCGCGGACTGGTGCGCGACCTCACCGATCTCATCACGCAGGAGCGGCTGAGTATCGAGGAGATGAGCACCAAGACCGATCGCGACGCGGGGACCGCCCACGTCGCGGTCCGCTTTGGCGTACGCGATCTCGATCAGCTCGCGCGTCTGACCAAGCGCTTCAAAGAGGTGCCCAATGTCCTGACCGTGCAGCGCACCGCTTGAGCGCCACGACGGAGCATGCTGCGCCGCAGCATCACCCGCGCAGCAGCATGAGGTGGCCTGGTGCGTCGCAGCAGCAGACAATACCGGTGCGGCACATCGGGTGGGGGCAGACAAACGCAATCGGGGGGGTGATGCGGGTTCTCTTGGCGGACTGCGATCCGGAGCTGCTGGAGGGCACCGCACGGGCGCTCGCAAGTGCCTTCGTCATCGATGTCGCGACCACCAAGGCCGGGTGTATCGATCTGCTGCGCCCCGGGCGTTACGACGTGCTCGTGGCCTGCGAGCGCCTGGCGGATGGCTCGGGCCTGGAGTTGCTCAGCCGTGCAGAGCAGCGCTGGCCCAACGTCCTGCGCGTGTTTGCCGCCAACCCCGAGAGATTGCGGCTGCTGAAGGGGCGGCTCTCCCCGTTCAGGCTGTACCGCGCCCTTCCTTACCCGATCGATGCCGGACAGCTCCGCAGGCTGCTGGTGGCAGCTGACAAGAAAAGCCACGAGCCCCGGACGAGGAGCCGACGAGCCTCGAGCGCACGACCGCGCCGTCGCTGAAGAGCACACCGCCCGCGGAACTTGCCCTCAACGGCTCGGAACTTGCGCAGGCTTGGCCCGTATAGCTACCACCCTCCCCGAAAATCCAGCAACAGGTTGACACCATGCACTACATGATCAGCATCGGGCCGCTCGCCGCGCTCATCGCCGGCATCTTGATCCTGCTCATCCCGCGGCTTCTCAACTACATCGTCGCCATCTATCTGATCATCATCGGCGTGCTAGGCCTGTGGCACCCGGGGACACACATCTAGAGAGCCTGGCTCCATGGCCCGCTAAAAGGGCAGGCGATCCAGATCGACGTTGCCGCCGGAGAGGATCACTCCGACTCGCCGGTCGGTGAGCGGAAGCACCCGATCGAGCAGGACGGCGACCGGAACCGCCGCCGAAGGCTCGATCACGATCTTCATGATCTCCCAGACCAGGCGCATCGCCCCGATGATGGCGGCCTCGCTCGCGATTGCAATGTCATCGACATGAGCGCGAATCAAGGGGAATGTCAGCTCACCGAGGGAGCTGCGCAGTCCGTCGGCGATCGTATGAGGATTGCCGGCGGGAATGATCCGGCCCGCGCGGAACGAGCGCGCCGCATCGTCCGCCGCGGCGGGCTCCGCACCGATCACGCGGATGGCGGGCGCGATCCCCTTCGCCGCAATCGCAATCCCGCTCAGCTGTCCTCCACCTCCGACGGGACAGAGGATGGCCTCGAGCTCCGGCACGTCCTCGAGCAGCTCGAGCGCCGAGGTACCCTGGCCTGCGATCACCCGCAGGTCGTTGTAGGGGTGCACGAAGTGAGCCCCGGTCTCGGTCGTGATGCGCGCGGCCGTGCCTTCGCGTGACTCGAGCGTCGGCTCGCACAGCGTCACCTGGGCGCCGTAGCGCGCCACCGCGCGCTTCTTCACCTCCGCCGCAGTCGAGGGCATCACCACGAACGCCGGGATGCCGCGGCTACGCGCGGCAAGCGCAACGGCTGCGCCGTGATTGCCGGAGGAGTGCGTGACGACACCGCGCCGGGCCTCCTCCTCGCTCAGCGCGAACACCGCGTTGTGCGCCCCTCGTGCCTTGAAGGCACCGGCCTTCTGCAGATTCTCGCATTTGAAATAGAGTCGCGCGCCGGTGAGGGTATCGAGCGCCGAGCTCGTGAGCACGGGGGTCCGATGCACGAAGGGGCGAATGCGCTCGTGGGCCTCGCGGATGTCGCGCAGTGTCAGCTCGGGTGCGTGCGCGTGCGCGGACAGGCTCATGGAGGGCAATCCCGGATCGCCTGATGCTAGCGGTTGATCGAATCGATCGAGCGCTTGTCGGCGGCCAGTGCCGCCTCGTGCACCGCTTCGGCGAGCGTGGGATGGGCATGCATCGTGCGCTGCAGATCCTCGCTGCTCGCCGAGTACTCGAGCGCGAGCACAGCCTCGGCAATCAGCTCGCCGGCGAGGGGCCCGATGATGTGCACGCCGAGGATCTCATCGTCATCGCGTGCGGCAACGAGCTTGGCGAAGCCCGCGGTGGATTCCATGGCTCGCGCGCGCCCGCTCGCCAGGAAGGGGAACACGCCCACCTTGTAGGGGCGCCCGCTCGCCTTGACCTCCTCCTCCGTCACACCGACGGTTGCAATCTCCGGGGCGGTGTAGATGACCGAGGGAACTGCCTTGTAGTTCACCTCGCCGAAGCGTCCGGCGATGAGGTCGGCGACCATCACGCCCTCCTCCTTGCCCTTGTGCGCAAGCATCGGCCCGCGCACACAGTCCCCGATCGCCCAGATACCCTCCACCGGCGTGCGGCAGTGCTCATCCACCTCGATGAATCCGCGCGAGGTGAGCTTCACTCCGCTCTCCGGATCGAAGAGGTTCCAGGTGAAGGGGCGCCGCCCGACCGCAACGATGAGCTGGTCCACGGTGAGCTGCTGCGTGCCTCTCGCATCCTCGTAGGTGACCAGCACGGCGTCCTGCTCCACGCGCGCTCCTTGAACGCGCGCGCCCAGACGGATATCGAGGCCCTGCCGCTTGAAATTGCGCAGCGCTTCCCGGGCGAGCTGCTGATCCGTCGTGGCGAGGAAGTCGGCGAGCGCCTCGAGAATCACCACCTCGCTGCCGAGCCGCCGCCAGACGCTCCCGAGCTCGAGCCCGATCACCCCGGCGCCGATGACACCCAGCCGCTTCGGGACCTGCCCCAGCTCGAGCGCATCCCAGGAATCGATGATGTGCTGGTGGTCGAACGGCACCGAGGCGAGCTCGATCGGCTGCGAGCCCGAGGCGAGGACAATGTGCCTCGCAGAGAGCTCGCGGCGCGCTCCGTCGTGCGCCGTGAATTCCACCCGTTTGCCGGCGAGCAGCCGACCGTGTCCCTGCAGCGGGGTGACGCCGGCTGCTTTGAAGAGTGCGGCGATCCCGTCCGTCATCTTCTTGACGATCCCGCCGCGACGCTTCTGCATCGTCGCGAGGTCGAGCTCGATGCCCGAGGCTCGAATGCCGTGCACGGCGAATTCCTCGCGCAAGCGATGGTACAGCTCCGTGGACTCGAGCAGCGCCTTGGACGGAATGCAGCCGGCATTCAAGCAAGTGCCGCCGAATGCCGCCGTGCCGTCGTGGTTCTTCCACTCGTCGATGCAGGCGACCGTCAGCCGGTTCTGCGCGGCGCGCAGCGCCGCCGGGTAGCCAGCGGGTCCCCCGCCGATGACGATCACATCGAAGGCATCGGCCATCACGTACTCCTTGAGCTGTGCGAGCCGCTACAGCCCGAGCAGCATGCGCCCTGGATCCTCGAGGCCTTCCTTGACCGCGACGAGGAACTGCACGGCATCGCGCCCGTCGATGATCCGATGGTCGTAGCTCAGCGCGAGATACATCATCGGGCGGATCGCGATGGCGCCGTTCACCACCATTGGGCGCTCCTGGATCTTGTGCATGCCGAGAATCGCGCTCTGCGGCGGGTTGACGATCGGCGTTGACATGAGCGACCCGAACACCCCGCCGTTGGTGATGGTGAAGGTTCCGCCCGTGAGATCCTCGAGCGCGATGGTGCCCTCGCGCGCGCGGGCCGCGTACCCCGCGATCTCCTTCTCGATTTGCGCGAAGCTCTTCGCATCCGCATCGCGAACGATGGGCACGATGAGTCCGCGATCCGTGGACACCGCAACGCCGATGTCGTAGTACTCGTGATAGATGATGTCGTTGCCATCGACCGAGGCATTGATGATCGGATGGCGCTTGAGGGACTCGATGCACGCCCTCACGAAGAACGACATGAACCCGAGCTTCACGCCTTCGATCTTCTCGAACCGATCCTTGTGGCGGGCGCGCAGTTCCTGCACGGCCGTCAGGTCCACCTCGTTGAAGGTCGTGAGGAGGGCCTGCGTGGACTGTGCCTCGAGGAGGCGCTGGGCGATGCGCTGCCGCAGCCTCGACATGGCCACACGCTGCTCGGCGCGCGCACCGCGCGGGGCGCTCGCAGGCCGAGCCCCCGCAGGTGCAGCCGGGGCGCGTGCTGCGGGCGCCGGTGGTGCGGCCGCGGCAGGTGCCGCCGCTGCCGATGCGGAAGGCGCCCCCGTGCGCTTCTCGCCGAGATAACCGATCACGTCGGCCTTGGTCAGCCGACCGTCCCGGCCCGAGGCGGGGATGGCGGCAGCGTCCAGCTGGTTCTCCTCGATGAGCCGTCGCGCCGAGGGGCTGGGCTTACCGGCGGACCGTCCCGCATCCTCGGCCCGAGCAGCGGCGGGCGGCGCGGATGCTGGCGCAGCTTTTCCGGCCGCCGCACCCGCTGAGGCATCCTCGAGTAGCGCCAGTACCTGTCCCGCAGTGACGGTCGCGCCATCCTGCACCTTGAGCTCACCCATCACGCCGTTCACCGGTGCGGGTACCTCGAGCACGACCTTATCGGTCTCCAGGTCGGCGAGGTTCTCATCGCGGCTGACGGGCTCGCCGGGCTGCTTGTGCCATCCGACGAGGGTCGCCTCGGTGATCGACTCGGGGAGCTGCGGTACGCGAATCTCGATCGTCATCGGCAACTCTCCGACCTTACAGGCTCTTGCGGATGGGCGTCACGGTGAGTCGCGCCGTGTCGCGGCCCGTATCCTCGGTCGCCGTGGCGCGCAGCGCAGCCTCGATGAGCGCCTGCTGCTCCGCCTCGTGGATCTTCATGATGCCGGTGGCCGGCGCGGCGGCGGGCGCCCGTCCGGCATACAGCACGGGACGGTGCTGACTCAAGCTGTCCAGGCGATGACGAATCTGGTACCACGCGCCCTGATTCTGGGGCTCCTCCTGGCACCAGACCACCTCGCGCGCATTGGCGTACTTGCGCAGCGTCGCCTCGTACTCACCGCCCGGGAAGGGATAGAGCTGCTCGATGCGCAGCACCGCCACGTCGCGGATGCCTTCCTTGCGGCGCGCCTTGAGCAGATCGAAGTAAACCTTGCCGCTGCAGTACACGACACGCCGCACATCGCGCGTCGCAAGCTCGTCGATCTCGTCGATCACGTTGGCGAAGGCGCCGCGCCCGAGGTCATCGAGCGTCGACACCGACAGCTCGTGGCGCAGCAGGCTCTTGGGTGTCATCACGATGAGCGGCTTGCGGAACGAGCGCAGCATCTGCCGCCGCAGCATGTGAAACATCTGGGCCGGAGTGGACGGCACGCACACTTGCATGTTCTGGTCTGCGCACAGCTGCAGGAAGCGCTCGAGCCGCGCGGAGGAATGCTCGGGGCCGGAGCCCTCGTAGCCGTGAGGCAGGAACAGCACCAGGCCGCACAGCCGTCCCCACTTGGCCTCACCGGAGCTGATGAACTGGTCGATGATGATCTGTGCGCCGTTGGAGAAGTCCCCGTACTGGCCCTCCCAGATCGTGAGCGCGTTGGGCTCGGTCGTGGAGTAGCCGTACTCGAAGCCCATGACGGCCTCCTCCGACAGCACCGAGTCGATCACCTCGAAGCGCGGCTGATGCTCGCGCACGTGCTGCAGCGGCACGTAGGTGGCATCGGAGGCCTGGTCGTGCAACACGGCGTGCCGGTGGAAGAAGGTGCCTCGCCCGCTGTCCTGCCCGGTGAGCCGTACGGAGAACCCATCATCGAGGAGGGATGCGTAGGCGAGGTTCTCCGCGAAACCCCAGTCAAGGGGCAGCTCTCCGGCCAGCATCCTGCCCCGGTTGGCCACGATCTGGGCCACGCGCGGATGCAGGGCAAAGCCTTGCGGAAGCTGGATCATGCGCCCGCCGAGCGCGGCAAGGCGCTCCGGCTGGACGCTCGTCTGCACGCGCTCGCTCCAGTCCGCCTGCTTGTACTTGTTCCAGTCCACCGTGAACTTGTTGCCGACCCCGAGCGAGGCGTGCGCCTGGGGCCGGCCTTCATCGAGCCCTTGGCGGTACCGCTCGATCATCTCTGCGGCCTCAGCCTCGGGCAGCACGCCCTCGCTCGCCAGGCGATCCGCGTAGAGCTTGCGTGCGGTGGGATGCTGACGGATGACCCGGTACATCGAGGGCTGAGTCGCGGCAGGCTCGTCTGCCTCGTTGTGGCCATGGCGGCGGTAGCACACCAGGTCGATCACCACGTCCTTGTTGAACCTCATGCGGTACTCGAGCGCCAGCCGGCCGACGAACACCACCGACTCGGGATCGTCCGCGTTGACGTGGAAGATGGGCGCCTCGAGCATCTTTGCCACGTCGCTGCAATAGATCGTGGAGCGCGCATCGCGCGGGTCCGACATCGTGAAGCCCACCTGATTGTTCACGATGAGATGGACCGTGCCTCCGGTGTAGAACCCGCGGGCTTGCGAGAGCTGCAGCGTCTCCATCACCACGCCCTGGCCCGCGAAGGCGGCATCCCCGTGGATGAGCAGCGGCAGAACGCGCTCCCCGCGGGTATCGCCGCGTCGCTCCTGGCGGGCACGCACCGAGCCCTCGACGACCGGATTGACGACCTCCAGGTGCGAGGGGTTGAAGGCGAGCGCGACATGCACGTTGCCGGCGGGCGTGCGCACATCCGAGGAGAACCCCTTGTGATACTTCACATCGCCCGAGCCTTGCTCGTGCGCAAGATCGTAGCGGCCTTCGAATTCGGAGAAGATCGCAAGCGGAGGCTTGCCGAGCACATTGACGAGCACGTTGAGCCGTCCGCGGTGCGCCATCCCGATGACGATCTCCTCCACGTGCACGGCGCCGGACTGCTGGATGATGTCATCCAGAAGCGGGATCAGCGCATCTGCGCCCTCGAGCGAGAAGCGCCGCTGGCCGACGTACTTGGTGTGCAGATAGCGCTCGAGACCCTCGGCGCTCGTCAGCTGCCAGAGAATGTTGCGCTTGTCCTCGGCGCTGAAGCGCTGGCGCACCCGTCCTGCCTGGAACTGATCCTGCAGCCACAGGCGCTCCTCCGAGTTCGACACGTGGGCGAACTCTGCACCGATCGTCCCGGCGTAGATCGCCTGAAGCTGCGCGAGGATGTCGCGCAGCTTCAGGCGCTTTGGGATCGCATCCGTGCGGCTGCCGGTGAAGAACTCGGTGTCGAGGTCCGCCTCGCTCAACCCGAAGTAGTCGAGCGCCAAGGCTTTGGGGCGGGGGTGTACGGTCAGACCGAGCGGATCGAGATTCGCGATGAGATGACCGCGATTGGACCAGATCTGAATCAGGCGCGAGACGGCGGCCTGCTTGGCACTGGCCCCGGAGCCGGGCTGGGCCTCACGCGGGCTGCCCGCTGCGGCCGCGTGAGCGCGCCCCACGATGACAGCCTCCAGGGGGCCGCGGGCGGTCTCCGTCGCGGAGCGCGGACCCAGGCGCTCGAAGTAGACACGCCACTCAGCCGGCACACTGGCCGGGTCGTTCAGGTATCGCTCGTAGAGAAACTCTTCGAGGTAGGCGGCATTGCCGCCGTACAGGGGCGTGGGTTCGAGCATGCGCATCTGCAAGCAGCGTGCCTCGGAGTGTAACGGAAGCAGCGCCGCCAGGAAATGCTAGAGGTCACATTGCGTTGGATCGCCGTGCTGCGGCTCTTACCCCGTGGACCTATGAGCCCGCGACGCTGCGCAGGAGCCAAACCTCGTAGCTCACGAGCCCCACGTAGACGGCGAGCAGTCCGCACAGCAACGCACTTACCGGTACTCGCCCGAAGGCTCGCACCCGCACCAGCGCCGTGAGCATCACGACCCCGGCAGCCGTGAGTCCGATCTTCACCGCCGCGAAGGACCCCCAGTCGCCGCTCACGAGCCCCGCCATGATCGGGTTTTCCTCGAGAATGCCGCCGTGCTGGAGCAGCGTCAGCGTGAGCACCGCGTCCGCGATGGACAGCAGCAGGATCAGCAATGCGACCGCGAGCCATTGCGGCTCGTGCCAGTCCGTGGCGGCAATACTGCTGTCTTGGGCTCTGCGTGGGCCGCGGCGGCGCGGCTTGAGGCCACCGGCCACGAGCGAGCGCAGCGTGCGCGTTCTGCGATCCATTCCCCGGCGCCGCTCGCCCTGCTCGCCATGCGGCGAATCTGCCGCAGCCGCTAACACGCCTGCCCGCTCCCTTCCCCTGCGATGCACCATTGTAACGACCTCCGGCGGTGTTGCCTTCCCAAAGTGTGGCTTGGAGCCCAGAAGGTGCCGAGGCACCCGCCCGGCGGACAGCGCTTCCGACATCCGGTCAGTCTTAAGTTCAATCAGTCCGACCTGGAACTCCGGAAGGAGACGGATCGTTCCACTCCCATGCCCGCAGTTCTGGTCGCGCTCTATGACAGCCATGCAACCGCCGTGCGTGTGCGCACGCAGCTGGTGCACGAGGGCTTTCCGACGGACCGCGTGGATCTGGCCTCCCCTGGCGAGCCCGGCCCTGCCGGGATGATCGTCGCAGGCTCGGCCTCGGATCAATTTCGCGAGTACTTCGAGAGTCTCTTCGACGATGAGCATGACCGCCGTCACGCGCAGTTCCTCGCAGATCGGGTGCGTGGGGGGGCAGCCGCGATCACCGTGCACCCACGTGGACAGACCGAGATCGAGCGCGCGATTGCCATCCTTGCGCATCATCGACCGCTCGAGATAGAACGCGAGCATCTCGACGACACCACGCTCGAGAAGGCCGCGAGCGATCACGAGCGCAGCTATCTGTCGCGCGTGTTGACGGGCGAACGGCCCGACGACTCGCGCTCCAGCCACTGAGGCGAGCCGTTGGCGCCGCGCACGCTGGCTGCGCTTGCACGTTCCGATCATCTCCAGCTTGTTTGAGAGCTCGAGCGAGCCGCGACCGCGGTCCTGCAAGACCTGGCGCCGGCAGGATTCGTGCCATGGAGCCAACGCGGGTATCATCTGCACCGCATGCAACGACTCGGAGCACACATGCGCAGACCCCGCTGGATCTTCTTCGCTGTTACCCTGCTGATCACCGCGGCCGCTGCGGCGCAAGCGCCCGCGACCTGGCGCGAGGGCGAGAACTACTTCGTCATACAGCCGGCGCAACCGACCAACCTTCCGGCGGGCAAGGTCGAGGTGACCGAGGTGTTTTCCTACGCCTGCCCGGCATGCAACCAGTTCTACCCCATCGCGGACCGGCTGCGCTCGAGCCTACCGCCGAACGCGGTGATGGACTACGTCCCGGCCGGATTCAATCCCTCCGAGGATTGGCCGGTGTTTCAGCGCGCCTACTACGCTGCGCAGGCGCTGGGGATTGCCGCCAAGACGCACGATCAGATGTTCAACGCGATCTGGCAATCGGGCCGCCTCCCCATCGTCGATCGCGCGACGGGTCGGCTGAAGGATCCGCTGCCGAGCATCGAGGATGTCGCCGCCTTCTATCACCAGGCCACAGGCGTCAGCGTCCAGCAGTTCGTCGCGGTGGCCAACTCCTTCAGTACCGACGTGAAGGTCCGGCGTGCGGACGCCTTCATCCAGGCCTGCCAGGTCGATCAGACCCCCACCATCATCGTGAACGGAAAGTATCGAGTGACCGCGGCCTCTGCCGGCGGATACGATCAGATCATCTCGCTCGTGAAGTGGCTCGTCGCCAAGGAAAGCCACTGAAGGACATTAACCCTCGTTCTGGCGGGCGAGGCCTTGCGGCCGGTGCCCACTGACCAATGCGCCGGCGTGCCGTGGCAGTCTCCAGAACGGGATGAGCGAGAACGATCCGATGAGCGCCATTGCGATGAGCGCCACCTGGCAATTCCTCAGAGTCACGTGGCCCATCGGCTCGCCGACGCTCCACGAGCTGAGGTTCATCAGAATCGCGGCGAGGGAGACACCCAGCGCGTTGGTGACCTGAATCACCAGATTCCACAGGACCGTTGCGCTTCCCAGCTCCTCGTGCGGCACATCCGCGAAGGCAAGCGTCCCCATGCCGCTGAAGAGCAGCGAGCGGGCCATCCCGCCCGCCGCGAGCAGCGCGAAGATCGCCCAGTAGGGGGTCGCGGCCGAGAACGTGGCGCAGCCGACGACCGTGACGAGCAGCCCCGCGGCGCTCGCAATCAGCACGGAGCGAAACCCGAAGCGGCGCATCGCCCGCGTGACCGCGGTCTTCAGCACCAGGTCCCCGCCATTCATTGCGAGCAACAGCAGCCCCGAGAACACGGGGCTGTAGCCCAAGACCTCCTCGAAGAGAAGTGGCAGGATGAACGGCAGTGCGCGCACGGGCAGCCGCACCAGAACCCCACCGTTGAGCGAGGTCGCGGCAAAGGTCTGGATGCGCGCCGCCCGGAGCGAGAGCACCGGATGCGGATGTCTCGTGAGATGGCGGATCGCAATCCATCCGAAGCCGAGTCCTGCGAGCGATAACACGGCCCCGGCGATCCACGGACCGCTACTCGCGCTCATCAGCTCCAGCCCGAAGAGAATGCCGCCGGATGCCGCCCCCAGCAGGGCGAATCCAACCGCATCGAAGGGACGGCGCGTCTCCCCGGGCATGGCGGGAATGAAACGCAGGACGAGCGCCACACCTGCAATTCCGACCGGCACGTTCAGCAGAAAGATCCACGGCCAGGAGAGATAGGTCGTGATGAAGCCGCCTACCGGCGGCCCAAGAGTCGGCGCGACGAGCATCGGCACCGTGCTGATCGTGATCACCCCGATCAGGTCCTCCTTCTCGGTGGATTTGAGCAGCACCAGACGCGCGATCGGGGTCATGAGGGAAGCGGCCGCCCCCTGAAGCACGCGTGCCACGATGAACTGCGGCAGCGTGCGGCTCAAGCCGCACAGGACCGAGGCCAACGTGAAGCCCGCGAGGGCAAGCACGAAGACTCTGCGCGCCCCGAACCGATCGGCCACCCAGCTACTGCACGGCAGCAGTACCGCCTGCGCGAGGATGTAGATCGTGATGCCGACATTCAGGTCGACCGGCCTCACGGCGAAGCTGTGCGCCATGGCGGGCATCGCCACCACGACGACCGAGGCGTCGAGCCCCGCCATGAACATGGCCGAGGCAACGATCAATGCAATCAGGCGTGAGCTTGCACGCGATGCGGGATGCGCGGCCATCGATCAGTTCGTCCGGGTTGGCATTCGGCCGCGCCGCGACCGAGCCTCGGCAATATACTCCATGACCGGATACTCCACGACCTGCCTCGGACAGACGCGCAGGCGTGGGCCAACGACCAGAGGGGGGAGACAATGCAATCGGCCTTTTGGGGCGAGCTTGCTGGAACCGCCATACTCATCCTGCTCGGCAACGGCGTCGTCGCCTGTGTCGTGCTGAAGAGATCCTACGGCCACGGCTCCGGCTGGATCGTGATCACCACAGGGTGGTGCTTCGCCGTGATGGCGGGAGTGCTCACGGCGCTCGCCCTGGGCAGTCACGCACATCTCAACCCTGCAGTCACCCTCGGCGTAGCGCTCGAGAGTGGGAAATGGAATGAGGTCCCACAGTACATCGCCGGGCAGCTGCTCGGTGCAATGCTGGGGGCAACCCTGGTGTGGCTACATTACCTGCCCCATTGGAGTGTGACCGACGATGCCCCCGGCAAGCGCGCCTGCTTCTGCACCGCACCGGCGATTCGCCATCCACCCGCGAACATCTTGAGCGAGATAATCGGGACTTTCGTGCTGGTGCTGGTCGCAGCCGCGATCTCATCGAGCCATGTCGCGCCCGCGGGGCTCGCGCCGGGAATCGGTCCCTTGATCGTCGGCTTTCTTGTTTGGGGGATCGGCCTCTCGCTCGGTGGACCGACCGGCTATGCGATCAACCCTGCGCGCGATCTTGGACCACGAATCATGCATGCCCTGCTGCCGCTCGCCGGCAAGGGCAGCTCCGAATGGGACTACGCCCTCATTCCGGTCGCAGGTCCCCTCATCGGAGCGGTGCTGGCCGGACTGCTCGTCAAGGTCATCGCGATCTGATGCGCTAGGGAAGCTCTGCACAGGCGGTCACCAGTGCAGTCGCGATACGGTTTAGAAGGTTATTAAGCATGTTTTTGGGCCTGTCGTGTGCTTTAAGCGGGCTCAGGTGGAGCGT